>Ga0315284_10001824_pt1 | contig 30334 bp, 27 predicted proteins | sample YL17G09_16_MG_FD_203696 | JGI IMG/M metagenome (GOLD analysis project Ga0315284, IMG submission 203696) | Sediment microbial communities from Yellowstone Lake, YNP, Wyoming, USA - YL17G09_16 | ecosystem: Environmental > Aquatic > Freshwater > Lake > Sediment | place: USA: Wyoming | collected...
GCGCCAGCACATGGCCGAACAACAAGAGCCGTATGAATCGAGAGGTTCAAGTACGGTTCCGTGAGGGACTCGGGGTGCGATCCCCCGGGTCTACTCGACCTGACTGCACCGGCTTCCCGACGGTCTTGACGTCATTACTGCCCGGATTTCATTCGAAGCACATCCCCTTCGCACAGAAGTCCATCGGTTGGATGAATCACCACCAGTCGGTGCGTGCGCACCCGATCCAGCGCCTGGCCGGAGAGACCACGTATCGCCGGAATGGTCGCCTCGAAGGCTCTGCGCGTGCGATCCCGGGGGAGTACCTCCACCACATCGCCCGCTGCAAACGGAAACTTCACATCCACCACCGCGCGACCATCTCCGAGAACGTCCCGGACAATGCCCAGAATCTGCACGCCTGCGATAGTGCGGGATGAGGGACGCACCTCCTGCAACACCATGTCGCCCGCATAGAACCCCGTGGTGTACGGCCGATGCTCAACACGCTCCAGTTCGTCAAGCCACTCCTGCTCCACGCGGAAGGCCTCAGGCGCACGAGCGTACGCATCGAGGGCCGCGCGGTATGCGCGCACGACCGATGACACGTAGTGGATGCTCTTGTTGCGGCCCTCGATCTTCAGCGCTCGGGCGCCGGTGCGGACGAGCTGGGGGAGAATGGAGAGACAGCAGAGGTCCTTGGAGTTCATCAGGTAGGATCCGTCGGCGTCTTCGATGACGGGGAGCCAGCGAGAGTCCTGGTCAGACTCGCTGTCGGCGGTCGCGTTGACGATGCCCGTGGACGCACTCGGCGCCGGACGCACCTCGTACGCCAACCGGCAGTACTGCGGACAATCGCCCAGATTCGGGTGACGACCCGTCAAATGCGCGCCCATGAGGCATCTGCCCGACACTGCCATGCACATGGCGCCGTGGATGAAGACCTCGGTCTCTCCGAGTCGACTGATGGCGGCAATCTGGGCCAGTGTGAACTCGCGGGGGAGCACGAACTGAAGGACTCCCAGCCCCTGCCAGAAGCGCATGGACTCCGTGTTGAACGTGCCTGCCTGTGTGCTCCAATGGACTGGCACAGACGGTGCGTGCCGTTGACACAGCACGAGTACGCCTGGGTCGCTCACAATGAACGCGTCAGGCGCTGTGCCGGCTGCGGAGATCTCGCGGAGCGTTGCCTGGATTGACGGCATCTGCTCGTCGTACGGCAGTATGTTGAGCGCTGCGTAGACACGGCGCGACATGGCGTGTGCGACAGTGACAAGCTCCGCCAGTTGCGGGACAGTGAAATTCGGGCAGTGTGCGCGCAGATTGGTCTGGCCCAGGCCCACGTACACAGCATCTGCGCCGTGCGCAAAGGCAGCCTCTGCGATTTCGTGGCTGCCGGCAGGGGAGACCAGGAGTGGGAGCTGCACAGTCACTTCTTTCTGCTGGTGTCGGCAGACGCTGCTTTCGGGGATCCCTGAGCTGCGGTGTCGGCAGGGGGTGGCGGAACCTTCAGAGCAATCGCCTCGTTGATCGCCTTCTCGTAGGCCTCGCGCGGCTGGAGCCCGACCATGGATTTCACCACGGTGCGGTCTTTGACAAGGAACACGGCAGGGATGCCCGAGACCCGGAAGTAGCTGGCGAGGTTGCGGTTGATATCCACATTCACGCGCTCGACGACGATCTTTCCCGCATACTTCTTCTCCAACTCCTTGAGCATGGGGCTGAGCATGCGGCACGGCCCGCACCACGGAGCCCAGAAGTCGATGAGCACCGGCTTCTTGCACTTGATGATGCGATCGGCAATCTGCTGCGATGAGTCAACCGGTGCGGCCTGGCCGGGGTAGGGGAGTTGTGCCGAGGAGGTCGCCACGAGGAGCCCGACGACTACGCACGTCATCAGTGCAGGGATGATCCGAGGCCGTACGCGCGTTGTCAGGCGGACAAGCCGCCGAGTGTCTCCTGACTCGAAGTTGGTCACAGGTGCTCCTTCTGCAGTTGTTGGCGGTTGTTGGCTCGGAAGAGTTCTTTGCACTTGAGAAATTCACGGTTTGTTGCGGCAAAGTAGTGCTCACCGGAGCCATCCCACTTTGCCACGAAGTAGAGGTCTTTGGTCACTGTGGGTGCTACGGCAGCCTGCAGCGACGCAAGCCCTGGACTGCAAATTGGTCCGGGCGGCAGTCCGCGAAACTTGCGCGTGTTGTACGGGGAGTCGGAGTTGAGCTCCGACACTCGCAGTGCACCAGTGTACTTGCGGAAGATGTAGCGCACGGTCGGGTCTGCTCCGAGCGTCTCCCCGCGACGAAGCCGGTTGAAAAAGACGCCTGCGATGTGCGCACGCTCCTCGGAGACTGCGGCCTCCTTCTCGACAATTGACGCCATGGTAACGACCTGGCGCCGTGTGTACGAGCCGGCGTGCGCGGGGTCTGGAGTCAGCCTGGCGTACTCCCCATCGAAGCGGTCGAGCATGCGCACAACGACCTCTCTAACCGTGACATCCCGGGGAACCATGTAGGTGTCGGGGAAGAGATACCCCTCAAGTGTCGACGCCCCCGCAGCCGCGCGGACAGTCAGCGACGGATCGCTGCATTGAGTCACAAATGCCGCCGAGTCAATGCCCAGGGCTCGCGCAAAGGTCGCGGCTGTTTGCTCGATGGTCAGGCCCTCGGGCACGGTCACGCGGACATCGTCGGGCAGTGCATGTTGGAGTGTCCTTGCCGCAGAGAGAATTCCGTCATACTCGTGGAAGACGAATTTGCCTGCCTGCACCGAGCGTTGGGTGCCGGAGATCCGGAGCCACGCTCTGAATGCCCATGCGGACGGGATCACGTGCACGGATTCGAGCTGCCCGGCAATCTGGCGGATGGGTGTGCCAGGCGCCACCCGAACGACGACCTCACTGCCGGGACTGCGCATCGGCGCCATCAGAGCCACACCAGCGCCCGTGACAACTACAGCCGCCAGCGCAGACACGAGCAGGAGTCGTCGTTGAAGGAATCTCATGGACCAAAGGACCCCGTAAAACGCGTAACCGACAAGCGCAAGCAGATACAGTACCCCGGTGAACCACGTGCGACCAACAGCACGGAGTATCTCCGCGGGCGTGAGTGGCGGCCTGGGGGAATCGGGCATCTCTCAGAAAATACATGGCAGGTCAGGCGGGCAGCGGAACTGCCGCCGGCAAGCCGCCTCTCTCGAAGCCAGGTGCGGGAATCCCCGATCCCATGGAGTATTTTGGGAGTGGAGAGAAGACCGGGCAGTCGCTGTCGGAAGCCTTCGGGCTTTCGGGGGAGGAAAGTCCGGGCACCACAGGACAGGATACCTTGTGTCAAACAAGGGCGTCCGTTCCCACACGGACGGATGACGGATAGTGCCACAGAGACCAGACCGCTCTGCTCGCAGCGTGCTTCGGTGCGCGGCAGCGGGGTGAGGAGTGAAAAGGTGAGGTAAGAGCTCACCGTCCCGTTGCGCAAGCACGGGAGCCGGCAAACCCTATCCGGTGCAAGACCAAGCAGAGGAAGTCCTGACGCGCCTCACGGCATGTCGGGCGGGGGCGGTCCGTTCCTCAATCCTCGGGTAGGTTGCTCAATGCTTTGTCCCGGCAACGGGGCAGGGCCAGATAAATGACTGCCTCCTTCGCGCAAGCGGAGAAGACAGAACCCGGCTTACAGGTCTTCTCTCCTTCCTTTTCTTCGCCGACACGCGCTGCAAGGAGCATTGCCTGAGCACCCATCTGTCGCGTCAGATGCACCGCTGCCTCGTGTGGGGCTGCGTCGTATTCGGAGTGATGATGGCGCTATCGCCATTGTCAAGCGCATGGGGACAGGGGACTGCCGTCGAGGCGGCGGCCCCGGACACGACGGTCAGACCCACTGCCGACACCAGCGCCGATACCCACCCGCCTGCGCGACTCCTCCAATCCTACAGCGACACAACCGGTTTTGGCGAGCTGTCAAAGGAATACCCGCAACTGCGTCGGTGGTTGCCCCGAGTTCCGATTCGTTCGAATCCGGATCTTGTTCCGCAAACTGTGGCGGACACTACTCCCAAGCGCACCGTGCGTTCGGGACGAGTGGTTGACATCACCATATATGGCAATCGCATCACCAAGCAATACGTTGTACTTGCGTACCTCAAGATCGACAAAGGGATGCTGGTTGACTCGGAGATCATTGCTGCATCCCAGAAGAGTCTGATGTCAACGGGTATTTTTGCTCGAGCCGAGATCTTCACCGTGCCCCGCGACAACGGTGTGGTACTCCAGGTGGTGCTTGTGGAGCGCGGGTACAACGTGTTGACGGACGTGGGCGGCGAGTTGCTCAAACGCTATGGCGAGATCGTCAGCCGCCCGATCTGGTACCGTGGCAGGATTCGTCTCGGCATGACGCGGGAGAACTTTCGGGGACGCATGGAGTCTTTCAGAGTTGCATTCAGCCTTGTGGAGTGGCGGTCGCTGCTCGTGTCGTGGACCAAGCCTGTGCTGACAACCCCGTGGTTCTACCAGATCGGCAGCGGTATCTCCGACAACCCCTCGACATCCGATCCGTTGCGCACGCAGACCATCTCTCTCTCTCTCTCGGGCGGCGTTCGCCCGGCGCCTCCTTTTCGGGCATACCTTTCGGTGGTGCCCATGTTCAAGAACACGCAGGTCGTTGCGCCCGGCAACCTGGATCGCATTGCCGATGCTCTTTCGGAGAGAAGCGACTCCTCGGGCGATGCAGAACGCTTCCTGCAACGCTGGGAAAGGCTTGTTGACGAACGGAATAGATTTGGTGAGGTAGTCATCGGGATCGGAGCCATCTACGATCGCCGCAAATCGCGCTTCGATCCGCGCAAAGGCTGCTACCTGAGCCTGTACGGGCGAGTCAACCCGGACTTCCCTGGGCGCGATGCATTTCGGAGCAACCCGGAATTCGTGGACACGGACTCCATACGCGATCCCCGAAGTCAGGCGTACCTGCGCGATACCGTGGGGTACAGGGCCAGTCAGCCCCGCGAATTGCTCTCACGTCAATTCTGGCAGCTCGAGGCAGACGCGTCGTTTTACAAACGAGGATTCTTTCCCAAGAAACGCGATGTCTTTGCCGCACGCACACGCCTTCTCATTCGGAACAGGGAAGGCGGACTGCTCAACCGCGTCTCTGCCGGCGGCCGGACCAGCGTGCGGGGCTACGGCAGCGGCGACATCAACAACAACAACCGCGCAAACAACAGTATCCAGGCCTCGGGTGAGTATCGGTTTACCGTTGGGCAGACACCGCCGCTCAACATGCTTCCGATGCTCGATTTCAGGAATCTCGGGTATGATCTGAGGGGGCTGTACTACCGGTTGGATCTTGGCCTTTTTGTTGACGCCGCCTTTGTGTGGGACAACTGGTCGGAACCAGTGCATCCGCGCTACGGGCATCAGACCGCAATGTCCGCGGGCATCGGCATTCGGATTGCCATTCCGTCAGTTGCGCACATCATCGCGTTCGACGTTGCGCCGCTGGCTGGAGACCCCAACGGGCCGCGCAATCTTCTCACTACGCGTGCTGCAAAGTCCAATGGGTATCAGGGGTGGGGATGGCGGGGGCGGTGGGAGCTTGGGCTGGATCTGCCGTTCTGAGTCCGGGTCCGGTGGGCACTCACCGACGCCGGTCGGAACCGGTTCCCTCTGTCGGGTATCAGCACAGTGCGGACCAACGCTGATGTTGCGATCTCACTGCTCCTCGGCGGGCAGCGTGTCTTCGGGCGCCATTTCCTCCTCCGCCGCAGGGTCAAACTGCTCGTCGTAGGCGGGCTCAGCGGCGGTCTTCTTCTCCTTGACAATGGCCAAGCGCGTCACCTTTGAGAGTGGGATGGACACCGTGCTCTCACCATTGCGGCCGGAAATCACACTTCCAACATTCACATAGGCCTTGCGGGGTGATGTACTGTCCCCCGACCATGCAGGGATCTCGTCCCCACTGTTGAGCACTACCTTCACGGCATAGTACACTGCGCCGTGCACATTGCGGTAGTCCGCCGAGTTCACCTCGATGGCGCTCACATCGCGCAAGGAGACCGTCCGCATTGCATCGCCATCCAGAATCTGCAAGCCCTGGCGGCCAACATGCGCGTCAGTGAGTTTGATCTCGGATGAGTTCGTGTCGGAGATGGTGAATGTGGTGGGTGCGCAACCCATGCACAGGGCCAGTGCGCATGCACCAACGCCACCGATGAGCCATCGCGTAGACCCGGATCTGCTCGGATGGGTCGTCATCTGCCGGTCTCCGTTGGCCACGCGTCCGTTCCCGCACTCGAAGCAGTCACGCGCGTTTATCGTCCCGCAATATCCGCCGCGTCGCGTACAATGGGGCCGAACCTACTTCGCAACTACTCAGGTCCTCAATGCTCGTCTCGATACGCCTCAGCCGGTCGCCGAGTGGCCCGTCGACTGAGACGGGCTGTACCTGCACTGAGCCTTGCCGAAGTGTCGAGGCGCCCGGCTGAGGCACTCGACGAGCGTCAAGGAAGTAGTCGTCAGAAGGACCTGAGTAGTTACTCTACTTCCTGGCAACCTTGTGATCGACCATGAATTCTCTCTGCGAGTTGTACGTCCTGATCAGTCGCGTGATGCCAACCATGTCAAGCACCTTGCGCACCTGATTGTCTTCGGCGATGATGTGAATGGAGCCCTTGTTCTCCTGCACGTCGCAGAGGCAGTGAATGAAGATGCTGATACCAGCGCTATCCAGATAGGTCGTTTTCTCCAGGTTGAACACGAAGTTGTGATCGCCACTGGCAATGGACTTGGAGATATCGTTGTCAAGCACCTTGGTACTGGTGTCTGAGTCGATGTTGCCTACGATATGGAACATTCGAAACTTGCCCATGTCCTCAATCTCGTACTTCATCGGAGACTCCTTTAGCGGTTCGGTTCAATGTCGCGTTCAAAGAAGAGGTGGATGTACCCCAGAGAATCCTCGGTGATCGACTCCACGAGCACCCATCCGTCGCGTATCATGTCGGCGGTCGCACTCTCCACCTCGGCCACTACCTTGCGGGCACTGCGGGTGAGCCCCAGACGGATCTTTCTTTCTGCCGCTTCTTTCATTGCGGGTCCAGAAGGGAGTTGGTGCGCCCGTGATATCGGTAGCACGAAAATAGTTCACGACCGACGCCATTTCTCCACGTGGGGCTGCGGTCACTCAATGCCCGCTGATCCGCGACGGCTCCCACACCGATCAGGCGAGGTACTGGCTGCGGTTTTGCCGCGCCAGGTCACCAGACTTCCTCGTTGTTCGCCGGGCCGGTTACCGGGAGTGTCTGCCACGCTCTGCACAGTGCCTCCCACACGAATGTGCGGTCGGAGATGTCCTGGTCAAAGGTGCTCGCGCTCACCTGCGTGCGCCAAACGACCTCACCTGCGTAGACATCCCAGATCTCGAATTCGAGCACCAGCCGCGTCTTGGTTTCTCCACTGAACGCGTGGATACGTGCACCCTCGGTAATGCGCGACACAGCGAGAAAACGTGCTGGGATCAGGTCCCACAGAGAGTCATTGGTCTGGGTGGCAACCACGCTGCCGGTTCGCAGTGACATGTAGAATCCGGAGAGCACGATCGGACCGTACCTGCTGATAACCGATCTCTCGAAGTCACCACGCTCGACCGTTGCGAACACAATGTCCCCGCGATTGCGGAAGAGCCAGTCCCCCTGTCGTGCAGGTGACAAGTCTGCGGAGGTGTCCATACCTGTCTTGGTGAACACCGGCAGAATAAGCAGGCTTGCCGCCTGGAGGTCGCGGACCGAAAACAGGTGCTTCTGATAGGTGATGTCGGCAACGTAGGTGCGGGGAGGGGGAGTGCAGGCCCAGCACAGCAGCACGATCAGTACTGCGGCAAGGATGAGTCTCGTTAGTTGAGAAGAACGCGTCATGGCTGCGATCGCCTCGCTGGTGTCACCTCTCAATGATACCGTTGAGCCACCCACCCGGCAACCGCTACGTGCATGGCGCGATGCCGCCAATTTCGGGCCCCTGTGTCCGAAATCTGCTTGGGCGAATGAACCGGAACCGGAATTGCCGTTTTCGGGGTCAGCGGGGCATCTATACTGGATATGCACACGGCAACCAGTGTGGAGGATGTCTTGCGATGACGTCTCATGACAGTCGACCAGCCAATGCGAGTGCCGATGCCCGGGCAGTCAGTCACAGGACTGCCGACACCAGTGCGTCGCGCGTAAAGGTGGGTACCATGGACAGAGTGCAGAAGAGAATCATCAAACGGGCACTGCGCAGGCACAAGCACATCTACCCGTGTGCCAGCAAGACGTCGCTTGGGGAGTGCTTCACGTCGTGCAAAGACCGCCTTGTGCTGTGGTACAACACCGCTGACAAGACGACACATGCGATTTCGGATCGGGATTAGCCGCCACCGGCGGCTATCCTGGCTTCTTCGGCGTGTCGAGAAAGAGGTGAGAGCGGCTCGTGGTAGGTTCACACGTTGGCGAACCCCCACCCTCGAAGGTTCCGGTGCCGTCAATCCCACGGCATGCCTGGTGCCAAATTGTCAATGAGATGACTCGTCGTCCACTCGTCCGTTCGTCTCCTCGTTGTGTCGCCCCGTCGTCGCCGTGTCCGTTCGCCTCTCACCCGACCAAATCCGCCACAATCGTCTTCGCCGCAGTCTTTCCCGCGCCCATGGCCAGGATCACCGTTGCAGCGCCTGTGACGATGTCACCGCCTGCATAGACGAACTTCTTGGACGTCCGACCATCCGCCTCATTGGCCTCGATTGTGCCCCACTTGGAGATCTTGATATCCGGCGTTGAGTCGGGGATGAGCGGATTTGGCTTGTTGCCGATTGCCACAATCACCACATCGCACGGAATGTCAAACTCACTGCCCTTCTTGGGCACCGGACGACGACGACCCGAATTATCGGGTTCGCCCAACTCCATCCGTATGCAGCGGATCGCCTTGACAAAGCCCTTCTCATCGGCAATCACTTCTGTGGGATTGCAGAGAAGGTTGAAAATCAACCCCTCTTCCCTGGCATGATGAATCTCGGCCTTTCGCGCGGGCATTTCCTCTTCACCGCGTCGATACACGATGATGGATTGCTCCGCACCAAGTCGGAGAGCTGTTCGCGCCGAGTCCATGGCCACATTGCCGCCGCCCACCGTCACCACGCGTTTGCCGCGAATGATCGGGGTCTGCGAGTCAGCCCTGAACGCCTTCATCAGGTTGCTGCGCGTCAGGTACTCGTTGGCTGAGTAGACGCCAATGGAGTTTTCGCCGGGTACGCGCATGAATGTCGGCAGACCTGCTCCCGAGCCAACAAAGAACGCGGCGTATCCCTCGTCCTGCATCAGCTCGTCAATGGTCGCGGTCTTGCCGACAACGAAGTTCTTCTCCAGCTTGACGCCGAGCTGCTCAAGGTACGAAACCTCTTTGCGCACAATTGCCTTGGGAAGTCGGAACTCGGGGATGCCGTAGACGAGGACTCCACCTGGCTCGTGCAAGGCCTCGAACATCGTGACATCGAAGCCTTCTTTGACAAGGTCGCCGGCAGCGGTGAGTCCGGCAGGTCCGGATCCGACAATGCCGATCTTCTTGCCGTTTCGAGGCTTCATGGTCGGGATGGTGACTTCGGCATTCTCACGCTCCCAGTCTGCAGCCATGCGCTCGAGGTTGCCGATGCACACAGGCTTGCCCTTGATGCCGAGGATGCAGAGTTTCTCGCACTGCTCCTCCTGCGGACACACGCGGCCGCACACTGCGGGGAGGCCATTGGTCTCCTTGATCTTGCGCGCTGCACCGGCAAAGTCAGCCTTGGCAATGAGATCGATGAATTGCGGGATCTGCACATTCACCGGACAGCCATCGACGCACTTGGGCTTCTTGCACTGTAGGCAGCGCGTGGCCTCTTTCTGTGCTTCTTCGGGCGAGTACCCGAGCGGGACTTCGCTGAAGTTCTTGACACGCTGCTGAGGCGACTGCTCACGCATGGGTGTTGGTCCGGGACGTCCTGGCTTCTGTGGGGCTTCGGTTGTCATTGGTTTGGTCCTTGTGAATTCTTCTGGAATGGTCCGATCCGTGAAGATCCGCCCAAATCCGCGTCCATGTCATCGCCTTCTCATTGCTTGTCTGCGGGAGGATCAGGCACTCATCGGGTCCTGACCGCTGATCGCTGACTGCTGACTCCCTCACGCCGGTAGCTTGCACACGTGCGCCTCCATGGCCTGACGCTCGAACGTGGTGTAGCTGCCCAGGCGTTTCACCATGCCATCCCAGTCGATCTTCGACGCGTCGAATTCCGGGCCGTCAACGCAGGCGAACTTGGTCTCTCCGCTCACACTCACGCGACAGCCACCGCACATGCCGGTTCCGTCAATCATGATGGGGTTGAGCGATGCAACGGTATTGATGCCTGCCGCGACCGTTGCCTTTGTGGTAAACTTCATCATCATAACCGGCCCAATCACCACTGCCAGGTCGAACTTCTCGCCGGACTTGATGAGGTCTTCGAACATGGAGACCACAAAGCCCTTGGCGCCGTACGAGCCGTCGTCGGTGCAGACCACGAGCTTGTCGGACTGTGCCTGCATCTCCCTTTCGAGGATGAGCAGGCTCTTATTGCGTGCGCCGATGATGGTCGTGACATTGTTGCCGGCTTGGTGCAGCGCGCTCACAATGGGGTAGAGAGGGGCAACGCCCACCCCACCGCCCATGCACACGCAACGACCGAACTTCTCGATGTGCGTGGGTTTGCCCAGGGGTCCGGCAAGGTCGGCGAGATCCTCACCCTGCTGCATCTTCGCGAGGATGGTCGTGGTGACACCAACCGTCTGGAAGATGATTTCGATCCAACCGGCTTTGGCGTCGGCATTGGCAATTGTCAATGGGATACGTTCGCCGTCGGCGGTCGGTCGAAGCATGACAAACTGCCCGGCCTTGCGCTTGGCCGCAATGCGCGGGGAGTCGATGCGAAACCGCCAGACAAGCTCGGAGAGTTGCTCGGTCTTGATGATGCGTGACATGAGAGATCTCTGTCCTGTTGAGTAGATGGTGCAGTGACGCCGTGTTCTCGAAGACGGAGAAAATACGTTGGCGGTCGCGGGCGATCAATACGAATTTGTGCCCAGCGGGGGATTCTCTTCGGATTTGGGGAGTGTTACACAGGGATTGAGCGGTGCGTGAGGAGGTCTCGGGAACTCCGGGCGACCTGGCAGTCTGTGGATCGCTCGGAGGTTTGAGGAAAATGCGGGTGCAGTGCGACTCCCGCACCCGCGTGGAGGCTACGTGCCCCCCGCCCGCCGCACAGGGAAGCTCCCTGGCATGCGCAAAATCCATGATTCCCGCGCAACCGGCTGCGCTTGTGCGCCAGGGCGGACGGAGTGGTGCGCAAGAGCGCAGTGCGGAGTGACCCCGTTGCCGGTGACTGAGCAAAGTCGAAGCCACCGGCAACATCGGGGCGCGCAGCACCGAGGGCCTGGGCCCGAGCCCGGAGGAGGACCGACCGCAACGCGGGGGCGCCCCTCTTCGCTCCAAAGAACCCACCCGGATACGGCTCTGGTTGGTAGCCGAAAGTATTTTGTTCGATTGCCTGATCGCGCTTGGAGAGTGACGGTGAGGCAGGTATATGTAGTAGTCTACCACCCTTCTTTCTTTCAGGAGAAGCTCCGGTGAATATTGTTGTATGCATCAAGCAGGTTCCCGGCACCACCAAGGTGCAGATCAACCCGGAAACGGGCACCCTCATTCGCGACGGGGTTGAGGCTGTTGTCAACCCGTTCGACGAGTATGCCATCGAAGAGGCGCTGCGTATCAAAGATCGTGTTCCCGGCTCAACTGTCAAGGTCATCACCATGGGCCCCCCGCAAGCCGAAGTCGCGCTGCGCACGGCCATCTCCATGGGCGCGGACGAAGGGTTCCTCATCAGCGACCGGGCGTTTGCCGGTTCCGACACCTGGGCAACCTCATACACCGTATCCAATGGCATCAAGGCGCTGGGACCGGTGGACCTCATCATCTGCGGCAAGCAGGCCATTGACGGTGACACTGCGCAGGTTGGCCCGGGCGTTGCCGAAATGCTCAACATGCCCTTTGTTGCGTGGGTGCGCAAGGTCGAAGAAGTTGACGCCTCCCACATCCGTGTCGAGCGCCTCATGGAGGACGGGTACGAGGTTGTTGAGATGGCGCTTCCGGCGCTGATCACGGTTGTCAAAGAGATCAACACCCCGCGCATGGCATCGCTCAAAGGCAAGATGAAGGCCAAGAGCGCCAAGATCACCGCACTCAATACTCAGAATATGCAGCTTGACCCGGCGCGCCTGGGTCTCAAAGGGAGCCCCACGCAGGTGCTTCGGTCGTTCGTGCCGCAGCGCAAGAGCGGCGGAGAGAAGATCTCCGGCGAAGTGCCGGTGCTGGTGGAGAAGATGTTCTCGACGATCAAGGAACTGAACGTCGTGAAGTAGGTGTGATCCGGAGACCATGGCCGTCCCCTGAATCCGTCCCGTTGAAGCACGGTCGAGGGCGACCGTGGCACACGGGTGAGACCGGGGGGCTCCAGAGAGGCTCCCGGTCACCAGAGAGACCGGTGAGTCGACAAATCCGAACTCAACAACAAGCGAAGAACAGGACATATCATGGGCATCAAAGTCGATCTCGAAAAGTGCATAGGCTGCAAGCTTTGCGTCAAAGCCTGCGCACAGAACGCCATTGAGGTTGTGGACAAGAAGGCCATCATTGACATGGCAAAGTGCAACCTCTGCGCAGCCTGCATTGAGGCGTGCAAGAAGTACCAGGCCATCACCATCGAGAAGGACTCGGCAGGCGGTACCGCAGGCATCGAGAACTACAAGGGAGTCGCAGTCTTCATCGAACAGCGTGACGGCCACGTGCATGGCGTCTCCCTGGAGGTTCTGGGCGAAGGCCGCAAACTCGCCGACCAACTCGGTGAGCCGCTCCTCGCCGTTGTCGTTGGCTCCAACATGCAGGCAAATGCCACGGAACTCGTCAAGTACGGCGCTGACAAGGTCGTGTACTTTGACGGCCCGGACTGTGCCTCCTTCCGCGACGATACCTACGCTGAGTTGGTCACCCGCTTCGTCAACGAAGAGAAACCCGCGATTCTGCTCGCCGGCGCAACCGCTGTGGGTCGTTCCTTCATCCCGAAAGTCGCAGCCAGGGTATACGGCGGCCTCACAGCCGACTGCACCAAGCTTGAGGTGGACACCGAACGACGGCTCCTCCTGGGCACGCGTCCGGCATTTGGCGGAAACCTCATGGCCACCATCATTGCTCCGCACCACCGTCCGCAAATTGCCACAGTGCGTCACAAGGTGATGAAGGCCGCTGTGAGAAACGACGCGCGCACGGGTGAGACCGTCGTTCACAAGGTAGCGGCCGGCTCGATCATCGAGCGCACGAAGATCGTTGATATTGTCAAGGAGATCGAGTCCACAGTCAACATCACCGAGGCGGACATCATCGTCTCCGGCGGTCGTGGTATGGGCAAACCGGAGAACTTCCAGGCATTGCGCGATCTCGCCGAGGCACTGGGCGGCGCAGTGGGCGCAAGCCGTGCGGCAGTGGATGCGGGGTGGATCCCGTATTCGCATCAGGTGGGTCAGACGGGCAAGACGGTGTGTCCGAAGCTCTACATCGCATGCGGTATTTCCGGATCGGTACAGCACCAGGCTGGTATGCAGTCGTCGGATTACATCATTGCCATCAACAGCGATCCTGCTGCTGACATCTTCCAGATTGCCAACCTGGGCATTGTGGGCGATGCGTTGACAGTGGTGCCTGAGTTGACCAAGGCGTTCAAGCAGGCCCGGTAGGTTCGGGAGGTGCTCGTTTCGACTCCGCTCAACGAGCGTCTTGTGGGGGTTTCCGTGGAGTCAGACGCACCCCGGTTGTCGCCATCCGAGCGCGCTGAGCCCCGTCGAATTGTGCCGGTCGTCTCGATACGTGCAGGAGCACTACTCGACGACCGTTGTATCGGGAGCAGGAGCACTACTCGACGTTCGCTGTATCGAGGGCGGTTGTCTGCGATCAGACAGAGGGCCGAGGTTCCCTTGTAGAGACGTTGCGCGCAACGTCTCCGTACGGCAGCAGGGAGACGAGAGCGCGCGAATCCACGACGGTGCATCGTCACCGGAAACACAACGCGGGAGTACCAATGACCACGAAGATCAGCCTGGGCCTTCCCAAGGGAAGTCTTGAAGAATCCACGATCAATCTCTTCAAGAAGGCCGGCATTCACATCCGGTCAAGCAGTCGCTCGTACTATCCCACATCCGACGACCCGGAGTTGGATCTGATCCTCATGCGCCCGCAGGAGATGCCGCGCTACGTGGAGCAGGGCATCATCGATGCCGGCATCACCGGCTACGACTGGACAGTCGAGAACAACGTCAAAGTCGTGCAGGTGTGCGAGATGGAGTACAGCAAGTCAACCCGCACCAAGTGCAAGTGGGTCCTCTGCGTGCCCGAAGACAGCAAATTCAAGAAGCCCGAAGACCTGCGTGGCAAGCGCATTTCCACCGAGCTTGTGGGCGTGACCAGGCGGTACTTCCAGAAGAAGAAGATTCCTGTCACCGTGGAGTTCTCGTGGGGGGCCACAGAAGTCAAGCCCCCGCGCCTGGCCGATGCGATCGTGGAGATCACCGAGACCGGCTCGTCCCTGCGCGCGAACAACCTGCGCATCATGGACACGCTGATGGAAACCTGCACGATCATGATCGCGAACAAGTCCTCCTGGGAAAACCCGGCTAAGCGGGCGAAGCTGGAGAATCTCCGACTCCTCCTCCAGGGCACGCTTGACGCGGAAGCATTCGTGGGACTCAAGTGCAATGTGGAAGAGAAGAACCTGAAGAAGGTGGTCAGCGTGCTCCCCGCGCTGCACAATCCGACGATCTCCCATCTGTACGACGATGGCTGGCTTGCAGTGGAGACGATCATCCACGCCAAGGAAGTGAAGACCATTGTGCCGCAACTCAAGCGGGCAGGTGCGTCGGGGATTGTGGAGTATCAGGTGAACAAGGTCATTGCGTAGGCCGGCTGACTTGGCGCCCAATCTGTGTTAATCTGCGTTAATCTGTGGACGTCTTCTCTTGCCCTTGCCCGGAAATGCGGGGAGTCCACAGATTTTCGCAGATTAACACAGATTAGTAGGAGAGGGGGTCGTCACTGCAGTCGGTCCTGGGACACCACCGCTCTATCCCAACCCATCTGATCCGTGAAGATCCGTCAAATCCGTGTCATCCGTGGCCCCTCCTCGCTCTTTCTTCGCTCGTCTCCCCGCATTCAACGTGAAACGACCTCACAGCTACCATAGCCGCATACTATTTTGACGGGTGCAAAGTCGGCTTGCGCCGAGTACCCCACTCCGAAAGGACGCACGTCATGTCCGAAATGATCGACGAACTCACCGTAGAACTCGAAGAAGAGGGCGTCAAGGTTGTTGAGCAGCTCGACAAGAAGATCCTCACCAAGGGTGCCTGGACCACCATCATGTTCAAGTTCCGCGAATGGGATGCCAAGAAGAACGCGTACGGCAATCCCAAGTACTCACTGCGTCGTTTCCAGAAACTCGGCGACTCATACCGGCCGCGCGCCAAGTTCAATATCTCAAGCGACGACCAGGCTCGTCAGATCATCCAGGGACTTCAGGAGTGGTTGGCACAATCCCCCGCGCCTGCTGCTGACGCCGAGTAGTCCGCACAACTCTCACTCGTATGATCGAGATCTCCCGAACCATCAGCATCCCCGACAATGAGGTTGACATAGAGGCTGTCCGTTCGGCTGGGCCGGGCGGGCAGAACGTCAACAAGGTCTCCACTGCCGTGCACCTGCGCTTTGACGTGGGCGCATCGTCTCTCCCCGATACCTGCAAAGAGCGCCTGCTGGCGCTCTCCGACCGACGCCGGACCAAAGACGGCGTGATTGTCATCAAAGCCCAACGCCATCGCACCCAGGATATGAACCGCGCGGATGCGCTCGAGCGACTCCAGGAGATCATTGCCCGCGCGTGCAAGCCGGTGCCGGTGCGCAAAGCAACAAAGCCATCGCGTGCATCTCGTCGTCGGAGACTGGAGGCGAAGGTGATGCGGGCGGTGACGAAGAAGATGAGAGGGAAGATCGCTGCTGAGTGAGAATGCGGGGGGAAGTGACGAGTTACGAGCAAGCGAGTTACGAGTTACGAGCCGCATCTTCTTGTCGCAGAGGTCCTTGCGCGGACGAGTGTTGACGGGTTCTCCGACCCACTATCGACTGTTCACTGATCACTGTTCACTACTGCTGAAGGAAACCCCACCATGCCACAAGCACTCAAGCAAACGCCCGAGACATCCGGAACGACCAAGTCCATCTTCATTGTCAGCCTGGTTGTGCTCGGACTGAGTGTTGGGACAACCGGCATGTTCATGTCAATGAACAGCAAGGTGCAGATGGTTGTTGCCAAAGTGATCAACACGCACGAGAGTACGGCGTTCTCTGGCCGCAAGCAGACTGTTCAGCAGGAGATCCTCGACGTGTCGTACACTGTGGACGGCAAGGAATACCGTGCCAGCACGCCAGCGCCCCAGCGCGTGTTCGGCAAGAAGAGCGTCAATACGTTCTACTACCCGGCATTCCCGTCCATGGCGTGGTTCTGGAAGAAGCAGAGCAATCTGGCGGTTCCGTATTGCTTGCTGGCAGTGTTCTTGGCGGGGTTTGTTGCAGTGCTGTCGGGTGTTCGATTGCTGAACAAGGCGAAGGCTGCAGCAGCGGCGTTGGCGAAGGTTGCGCCCAGGAAAGGGGCTGCGAAAGCGGTGGTGAAGTGACGGTGGGGAGAGGAGAAGTGAGAATCGAGTAATGAGAATTGAGAAGGTCGTCGAGCCCCTCACCACGCCAGGTCGACGACATCTCTGCCTCCCAGCGAATCACCGCCCCCCAATCTCCGCCTCAATCAGACTGACCCTCGACCATCTCAAGACCCCCTCGCTGCGCTCCGCCCGCAACGTGGCCAGTTGATGTGCGCCGATCTCTCCCTGGTAGTGCTCACCACCGAGCCCGACTGAGAACTCCGTGACCTTCCCCGCAGTCTCCAGCAGACGGACGATCAACGCGTCACTCGATTCTGCCCTCTTGACAGCCGTGATTGCCACCGTCGACGGCGATACGCGCAGGAACTCCTCGGTCGCGCGCTGCGCTCCCGCGTCGTCGCCACCCGGATAGTGGATGAACGTGTCAGGCCGCGCGTTCATCAGGTCCGCGTATTGACGGATGGCGGTCTCGTCAAAGCGCGGCGCAATATGGAACCCGAAGCTCACCACATGCTCGCCCTGGTCCTGGCGTGGCAGCCAACGCGCGCCAAACTCGTCGGGGAACTTGCCGATGCCGAAGCTCGCGTATGCCGGTGACCGGAGCACGTTGAGATACACCGCGTCCTTCGTCGCACTGTGCGCGAAACTGCCGTCATTGACGACCGAGAGCACCGGGGTTCCGCGCGTCGCTGAGTGGATTGCCACCCACCGCTGGCTGGGCACGTCCAGATGCTTCTCGCCTGTCGCACGGTACAACGCGCTGTAGGGCGTCTCTGCGGTCGTGCCCTTGACGTCGGTGCTGTACGGGACCTCCACCTTGAGTATGGTGTCCTTGCCCTGCCAGCAGACTGTGTCGCGGACCTCGAAGAGGGCCGGTTTCTTTCCGAGAATGTAGTGCCGAATGATGGCGTTGTGCTCCCACACGAAGATTGCCTCGACGATCGTGCGCACCGGACCATCCTCGATGATCCTGACCGGTGCGAAACACCGCGGTGCTGAGGGCCCCTTCTGCCGGGATGGTGGCGACACGATGGCAAACGCCTCCTTCGGCGTTGCCAGACGGAACCGTCCCATTGGCGCATGCCAGGGAGTGCCTGCTGCACCTCTCTGCGACTTGCTGCGCTCGTACGGATCGCCGCATGACCACGAGTTGTCCTGATCGGCAAACACAACCGGCTGCAGTGCCCCGCGCTTGACCACAGACGTGCCGCGTGGCCGTGACAGGTGGTCGACCAGGCCGGTCGTCGGATTGATGGTCACTGAGACGCCGGCGTTGCTGAACTGGAAGCGCGTTCCTTTGAGCACGGTGATCTTCGGCGGTCTCGCAGTCTTGCGTCGCGAGAACGTGGCATCGATCCTCCGCACCTCGAATGGCTGAAGCTTCACGCATGCAGCCACCTTCACTCGCCAGTCATAGCCGACGTTGGCGTCCTCCTTCTCGCGCTGGTGGACAATGCGCGTGCCATCCTGACCAGTCAGCCGGATGTCAATGGTATGCCGTTCCTCAACGCCGGCATGGGCGATGATGTACTCGCACTCCACCGGCGCATCCACGGCGAAGCCATGCGGGTTGAAGATGAAGATGGGCACCATGCCTTCTGCGGCGCGAGTGCTCTGACGCGCGATGTCAATCCAGACCTTGGCACGGGTGCGGCGGAGGATCTCCGACGCGTGCGCGAGACCGTCGAGCGCATCCTGCTCCGCGCTCTGAATGCAGGAACCGGGCAGAATGTCGTGAAACTGCGCGAAGAGGATGTCGCGCCATGCCGCATTGAGGGCGTCCGCAGGATAGTCGGTCAGTAGATTCCACCGTGCGAGCGACGCAAGTTTTTCCAGGGACAGAGCCAGGGATTCCGCATGTCGGTACGCCCGCTTGACGCGGGCCATTGACGTGTAGCACCCGGGCGCCATGTGCTGCATCTCACCGGCAAACGCAGGAAACGTCGGGAGGGTCCTCCTCACTGCCGCGAAGTACTTCTCGGGCGTTGAGTGCACGACAGTGTGTTCCGGGTGCTCCCGCGTCCACTTGGCGAACTCGTCAAGGAACTCGGCCGATGCACCACCACCGTGGTTGCCGATGCCCCAGAGGAGCAGGACATGCTGCTCATCCTTGAAATGCTCGACCCACTTGGTAAGCTTCTCGCGGATCACCTTGAGGGATTGCGTCTGATAGTGATCGTCACTGCGGCGCGCGAGCACGGATGCCCCCGAGCGATCCTTCCATTCGAAGACGCCCCTGGGTAGCTCGAACGTTCCGAACTCCGGACGACAGAAGACGTATGAGTCGAACCCGCAGCCCGCAAGGATCTGCGGGAACCCCTCAGGTTGTCCGAATGAGTCGTAGTTGTATGCAGTGGTGGGGGAGCGGCCGAACTTTTCCGCGAAGTAGGTCTTGCCCACGAGGAATTGACGGATGAGGCCCTCACCGGAAGGTGTGTTGAGATCGGGCTGGAGGTACGCGCCTCCGGCAATGTGCCATCTGCCCGCAGCCACGAGGGCGCGGATGCGTTCGAAGAGAGTGGGGTCGTGGTGTTCGACCCATCGATAGAGCAGCGCCTCGTTGTGGTTGAAGACAAAGCCAGGATCCTGCTCGCAGAAATCGGCTGCTATGCGATAGGTTGACAATGCCTCGGCCATACCATCGTCCCAGCGCCACAGCCAGACAGGGTCGAGGTGCGCGTTGCTGATGAGGTGAATGGTCTTGCGGGGCGCTGGGATTGTGCTGTTACCTGCATCGAGGGACATCGGGACCTTCCTTGTTTGTGTGAGGGGCGTTATTGTCGGATGCGAATACGGCGGACGGGCCTCCGAGGAGGATCTGTGCTGGGTTGCTCGATCGGAGTATCCGCGTGGAGGCCGCGCGTCCCCATGCCCGCGCCAGAGATTCTCAGCAGCAAGCACCTCTGGATTCATGCATCGCGTCCCGCTCAGCACCCTTCGGGCACCACTGTGTGGTGTGCTCTCCGGCCATCCATGGCCTCCGAGTCCGTGCCGCCCGAACGCTGCGGCTTCGCCGCGCCAAGCCCATCATTGGGTGGCGGCCGCCCCGATCGCCGCGTCTGTCAAATACCGCACATACCCTTGCGCCCTCGGGGTTGCCATGGCCTCCAGCGCCTTGCGCGCATTGGTGAGAACCATGTCGTTGTCCGCAAGCAAGCAATACCCGATTGCATCCTCCAACTCCGTTGACGCAAGCTTTGTCTGCGCGATCACCCACATGGCTGATGCCTTCATGAACGTGTCGGAGCTGGTGATCATTTTGAGCAGGTCACCCTGGATTTCCTTGTAGCCGAGGCCGTACAAAGCCTTGAACACATTGCCGCGAATGCGATTGTTCGGGTCGTTCTTGAAACGCAGGAGAATCGGCAGCGCTCCCTTGTTGCCCAGCGCCTCGAGCGCCTCAATGGTGTTGGCACGTACGCGTTTGTCCTTGTCATTGAGCAGGGAGAGAATCAATTCCTTGTTGTCACGGTCACCAAAACTGATCACCTTGCCCAGTAGGTTGACCGCTGTGGCGCGCACACGGACGTTGCGGTCCTGCACCAACTTGGCAAGAATGTCACGCACCCGAGGGTTCTTCTTCAGCAGTCCGAGGATCTGCACCGCACGCACACGGCGAGCTTCCTCGTCGTGGTAGAGGTCCTCAGAGAGCTCGTCAACGACTGAGGAGGACAGGGAGCTGAGCAGTGTTCCGAGCTTCTCGCGAACACCCGCGTCAACTTCGTCATATCGAGTCAGGAGGTGCCTGCGGATAATGTTCGACGCAGTATCAACAGCGAGCTTCTTGAGCGCAGGATCCGGCTCGCTGACGTAGGTGAGAATGCCCTGCAGGTCACTCAGCGCGCCGCTCTTGGCAAGCACACGCAGCGCGGGCACGGCGTCAGCGGGGTTGTTCTGCGGCAACGCTCGCCGCGCCATGCATGACCCAAGCATTTTCCTGGCAACTTCTACGCTCATGGTAGTTCGCTCGATCTGTCTGAAATCGGGTCCGCGTCATCGTGTCAACAGCAGGGAGCCTCCGAGACGAATGACTGAACGCTGACTGCTGATCGGTGACCTCCGGCTTCTCACTCGTTCTTCCGCCTCAAACGCAAGCTCGCCAACGAATCCCGCAATTTGGCCGCTTTCTCGAACTCCAGATTAGCCGCAGCCTGCCGCATCTCTCGGTCAATGCGGGTGATCTGCTGCTCAATGGTCTCCTTGCGCGTCTCCTTCTTCGTCTTGCGTCGTCTGTACGATGGTGACGACTCGGCAACTCCGATGATGTGCGGCTCATCCGAGGTCCCGTACGGACTCAACGGCCCCTTCAGCACACGCGCCACGCTCTGCGGGGTGATCCCGTGCTCCTTATTATACGCTATCTGGATCGTGCGGCGTCTATCGGATTCGTCAAGAGCCTTCTTGATGGAGTCCGTGCGTGTGTCAGCGTAGAGGATGATCCGGCCATCAATATGCCGCGCTGCCCGACCCGAAATCTGGATGAGCGAACGCGCGGAGCGGAGAAACCCCTCCTTGTCCGCATCAAGGATCGCAACAAAGGAGACCTCTGGGAGGTCCAGACCCTCGCGCAGGAGATTGATGCCCACAAGAACGTCAAACGACCCCTTGCGCAGATTGTGCAGAATGTCCGAACGCTCGAGCGCCTCGATCTCCGAATGCAGGTACTGGACCCGGAAATTGAGCGACTCCAGGTACTCGGTGAGGTCCTCGGACATCTTCTTTGTCAATGTCGTCACAAGCGCGCGACCACCTGCGGCTACGGTCTCTCGGAGCTGATGGATCAGGTCATCGATCTGATGCTTGGCAGGTTTCACCTCAATCGGCGGATCGATCAGGCCTGTGGGCCGGATGATCTGCTCAACGATGACCCCGCCGCTCTTCTTGAGCTCGTAGTCAGCCGGTGTTGCTGAGGAGTAGATCACGAAGTCCGTCAGCTTCTCATACTCCTCGAACCGGAGCGGCCGGTTGTCCAGAGCGCAGGGAATGCGGAATCCATGCTCAACGAGCACGGTCTTGCGTGCATGGTCGCCATTGAACATGCCGCCGATCTGGGGGATAGACACGTGCGACTCGTCAACAATCAGCAGGTATGGCGGCTTGAAGAAGTCGATGAGCGAATTCGGTTTGCTCCCCGGTTCCCGTCCGTCGAGAATGCGGGAGTAATTCTCCACGCCGGAGACGAAGCCCACTTCACGGAGCATCTCGATGTCGTAGAGAGTCCTCTGTTCCAGGCGCTGCGCCTCCAGCAGTTTGCCTTGACTGCGAAACCGCGCAAGCTGCTCGTTGAGTTCCTTGGTGATCTGGGCAATGGCATCGTCCATGGAGATCGCGCCGGAGGCAAAGTGCTTGGCCGGGAAGATCGTGACACTCTCCAGCGAACCGATGGTTGCCCCATCCAGCGGCTGTATGCGCTTGAGGCTCTCCACGGTATCGCCGAACGTCTCTATGCGAATGGCGGTTTCTTCGTACGCAGGATAGATGTCAATGATGTCGCCGCGTACGCGGAATGTGGCCCGCTCAAACGACATGTCATTGCGGGTGTACCGCATGTCGTAGAACTGTTTGAGCAGTGCCTTGCGGTCGAGTTGTTGTCCGGCCGTGATAGTCACGCTGATATTGCCGTACGACTCGGCCGACCCGATGTTATAGATGCACGAAACGCTCGCCACAATGATCACATCTTTGCGCGCGAGAAGGGAACTGGTGGCCTTGAGTCTCAATCGGTCAATCTCGTCGTTGATCTCAGACGTCTTCTCAATGTACGTGTCAGTGGCTGGCAGATACGCTTCGGGCTGGTAGTAGTCGTAGAAACTGACGAAGTACTCGACTGCGTTGTCGGGAAAGAACTCTTTGAACTCCTGATACAACTGTGCCGCGAGCGTCTTGTTGTGCGAAAGGACCAGCGTGGGCATCTGCACCTGCTGAATCACATTCGCCATGGTAAACGTCTTGCCCGATCCGGTCACGCCGAGGAGTGTCTGATGCTTGTCATTGTGGCGGATGCCGGCAACAAGCTGCTCAATGGCTGTGGGCTGGTCACCGGCAGGCTGGTAGGGGGATTTGAGCTGAAACTGCATGGCGTGGAGGTCCGGGATGCGAAGTCGTCCCTGTCGTGAGTACCGAAAATACACGGTTGTCGGCAGATCGTCTCCGTTGCGGGGTGCTGAGGAGATGGGCAGGAGAGCGAGAAAGCGAGGAGGGGCCACGGATCCTTCGACTCCGCTCAGGAACCGTGACGCGGATCTGGAGGGATACTCACGGATCAGGCGGGGAGGGAGGGTCTCAGGACTCCGGACTACCAAGAAAGCATTGCACCTACCCCCAGACCCACCACGGCGCGTGCAGACAATCACCGTACACGATGACATCGAATACCAGATGCGCGATGATGGAGGGAAGGACATGCCTCGAAGCAAGCCGTAGTATCGCGCAGATCAGGGAACCGCAGATCGTCCAGAAGATGAACGTGACTGGGTTGATCTGGTGTGAGATCAGCAACCCGGCAAAGAGGGCGCACTTGTATGCTGTATGAGCAACTACGGATCCACCGACTGCACCCAGTGCGCCGAACGCCTCGAGCCGACTCCAGACGAAGCCACGATACACAAGCTCCTCTGATGCACCGATTGCGGCCGCAATAATCGCGAATGCGGTGAGAGTTGGGGGGACCAAAGATGCAGACTGCATGTTGCGGAATGAGAGGCCCGCAAGCAGTCCGATAACAACACCGACAACCGATGCAATAGGAAGGTGCAGGGCATTACGCGTGAAGCCGAATGCCTCTCCAGCAGCGCCAAGCCGGGGAATCCCACGGCCAATGGTGATTGCGGCAATGCAGAGCGCGACCATTGCGTAGAGATGCGATGACCGGGCGCTCATGAACGCCGAGAAGAAGCACAGGCTTGTCGCGATGACAAGGACTTCCACTACGGCTGTGGTTTTGGTCATGCGTTACCCCGTTGGACGGAGTTGTGCCTCGGGGTCACGAGAGACTCCCCACTGCAGGGGATTTCTTCCTTCGCCAGTACGCGAAAGCACGTTGGGATGCCAGGACTCCGGGGAAGAGCAGGAGAAGCCATCCGGATCCCATGCATACGCCGGGTTCGATTTTGCAGTTGGGCAGGTTGGATTGCAGTTCGTTGAACGCGACGATCATTGAGTCGGAAAAGATGTCGTCAGGTACGGTCAGGATTCGCAGCGTCTTTGAGCCGTACAGAGGAGTGTAGTCGCGAAGCGTGTCACTTGCATACAAGGTGTGGAGGTTCTTGAGCCCGGTCAACGGATGCAGATCCACAATCTCTCTGCATGGAGTGAAACTGATGATCTCCAGTCGCGGGAGACTCTGGACGATATCCGCGAACTGCTGCTGCGTGGTGTTGGGCGGAAATCCCAATTGGGTAAGACTGTGCAGCTTCTTGATTGGATCGAGGCTGACAATGCTGCTCACTACAAGGGTCTGCAACTTTCTGCAATTCGAGACAGCTTCGATATCAAGCGGTTTCTCGCTCATGAGAACGAGCGACCTCAGTTCACGGAACGATCTTACAAACTCAGTCTTGGCCAGACCCGAATGTGTGATGCTGAGGTTCTTGACGGAGGAGTACCGCTCCAGACCCTCAACCGTTGATGTGGTGTCAGCAAAGCCAACTGATAATTCATGAAGATTGGGCATTGCCGGCAATCGACCGAGGTCTGAGACCCCTGCGTCTTCAAGGAAAAGGCTCTGCAGGCCTCGGTGCTGAGCAAGGGCGTTGATTGTACCACCGCCCGCATCAGTTGCGATCCAGGTCGGGCTGAAGAGCGCAAGGATCTCCTCATAGCGAGTATTCTTGCTGGATAGCTCGAGTCCTGCGTTCGGACAAATAGACGCAATTCTCTTGATGAAATGCATTACTGAATCAGAGAGTGTGTCATCAAAAGTGATCGATCGAAGCGTCTTGAAGTCCTTGTCGTTGGTGCTGGAGAAGAACCTGGTTGCCCCCTCGGTTTTGCAGAAGCGCAACCAGAAGAGGCGGCCATTGCAGAATCCAGCGAACGTGCCTCCGCGAAACCTCAGTCGAGGCCCGTCAGACAGTCGGTAGGGGAAGCGGCATTTCATCCCAACCCCACGCTGACTCATGCACTCCATTCCGAGCATATCACCTTCTGCCAGTGAAAGTACGGCCGAGCCTTGCGAGTTCGACGCACCGCAGGAAGCAAGTGTTCCATTCACGCAATACGACCCCGTCATCCCCTCAATAACCACAGGTCGAGCCCTATCCGCGGCGGCAAAGAATTCCCAGTTGCACGAAAGACCCATCAATACCAGCACGCACAACGCAATCGATCGTTTCATAGTGAACCTCCTTGTTGAAGTGGTCTCAGCGGAACCGCTATCTCACATACTGAAGCTTCCGAAAGAACCCTGAAACCTGCACATCCTCCGGCATGTCTCGTCGCATTCCCACTGTCTTCGCCCCTGCCGCACACAGCCCGCTGCATCCTCGCGCAGTCTCCACCATGCTCCTCCACACCTCCGCAACCGGAGCTTCGAAGACATTGCCGAACGTCTCGCCGCTGAAATCACACGGTCGCATTGATCCATCCACACCGATGTAGGAGTGAAGGACAGCCGCACAGCAGCCCATCTGCGCCGGGCTTTCGACGCGTGAAAGGAACGTGACCTTGGGCATACGGGCCGTTCGCAGAGCCCGGCGTTCGATCGTGTCAATGACTTCCATCGGAGTCACGTGTGCGTGCCGGCTTGAGCAGGGCACATCCGCCTGCTTCCTGTCAAGGAGCCTGATCTCATGCGCTCCAAGACTCCTGGCGAGTTCGACCATTGCCCAGATGTCATCCACGAACGACTGGTTGTTGAGGACGGCTTGGACCATGGTGTAGAGACCTGCGGCGATGGAGGCTGCGACCGCTTTGGTTGCATGGCCATACGCCCCGGAAAAGCCGCGGATTCCGTCGTGAACCTGCGGATCCGCATGGTCGATGCTGACTGCGATGCCAAAGAGCCCGGCCTTCTGCAATTCCACGGCTCGGGTTTCCGAAAGCGTGTACCCGCTGGTGTAGAGAATACTTGTTGATCGCGGATCAATGAACGACACAATCTCGGCGAGATCACGTCGCAGCAATGGTTCCCCTCCGGTAAGCCCGATCACCGAAACGCCCATGTCCTGCAGCTCAGATACTGTGCGTCTCATCTGGTCCATGGGCACATCACGATCACTCGGCGCATGGGAAGCGCTGCAATGGCTGCACCGGTACCCACAGCGTGACGTTACCGCCACATGCGTCGAGACCGGTGCTGTGCGCATTGAATGGGAAAGCTCGTGGAACCGCCGGTTGACTCCCGGCGTTGCTCGAAGCATCTGCATCAACGCAGGCGAAGGAATTGGTGGCATGAACGAGGACAGAACGTACACATTCCGAAACCGCACAATCCACAGTGACGCCATCGCCTTGAACAACCGACGGACTGCCGGGATGAACGAGTAGCACCTATCCGCGGAAAACTCTCCGTGCAGAGTGCGCAGCAAACGCAGCATCCGGCGGTCACCGCACATGCGTAGGATCGTTGATAGTTGGGAGATCGTCATATGTACATGGCTTCCGGGATCACTGCAATAGTCAAATGCGTCTGCTCCGGATCGATGCCAGTGTTGAGACAATGCGATTGGCGTTGAGTGTCGTGCCTTGCGACTCGTACACCTCCAGTGCGCGGATCAGAGCATCGACCGTCTGGGGGTCCTGTATCTCTTTGACCAGCTCCAAAGCTTCAGCAGATCCGCGTGCATCGCCTACCAGTGTTCTGTCAATCTGGCTTCGCCTCCGCGCGTCCGCAAGCAAGACTCTCAGCCTGTGCAGTTTCAGCAGCACCTGTTTGACAGGAATTTCCTTGGTGCAGCCAGGTGTCTTGCGGTTCTCTTCCAAGACACACGAGATCGCCGAGAGCATCTCTGCATCCGACATTTCCGTGGTCCTCAAGGTGGAGCGTGGTTCTGCAGTAACCAGCACAGGGTATGGCTCTGACTTGGAGCGGGTAACATGGACGACCATTGCCCCGAGAAAGCCAAGAACGAATGCCGCTGCAATCGGCCAGAATCGGCGGTGAGAGCGTCGTGGGAGGCCGATCACATTCGTGGCGTCGATGCGTTTGAGGACGTCCGCTGAGAATCCGTCAAGTATCTCGGCGGGCGGATCAAGGAGCTTCGCCCGGTCGACCAGATGGAAAGCCCGGGTGTATCCAGCATACTCTTCGGAGCATTGCGTGCATGACTGGACATGTTCGAGGATCTCGCTGCGCTCAAGCGGATTGAGCTCAGCGCGTGGCAGAGAGGACAGCTTGCCTCTTACATACTCACAGTCCATACTCATACACGACCTCTTTGTGGTAGGCGACCAGATGGTTTCGTACTGCTTGGCGCGCAAGGTGCAGATTGCTTCTGACTGCGCCAGCCGATTGCCCGAGTACTTCGGCGACTTCGTCAATCGAGAGTCCTTCCATGTCGCGAAGAACGAATATCGCTCGCTGGCGGGGAGGAAGCCTCTCCGCGCACTGTTTCAGCGTGGCACGCAGCTCACGGGCTTCCATTGTCTCGGAGAAATCGCCTTCTGCGGCCAAGCCATCACTCAATGGAAATGTCTTGATCTTGCGCCCATAGTCAATGGCCTTGTTCACGGCAATGCGATACAGCAAGGTGAATACGGGCCGACGCGAATCGATGGTGCCGCGACTGCGCCAGAGATCCACGAAAGCATCCTGAGCCAGATCCCGGGCCACCTCCCAGTTGAACGTCATCTTGTAGATGATGGATATGACGGGGCGTTGGTATCTTTCGAGAATCTGTTCAAAATCCGTTCGCGTCATGTTCCAGCCTCTACCGTAGTGATACGGATCTCGCGCAGATTCATCAAGTCAAAGGTGAAAATAGTTGCGCATCTGGTTCTGGTGCCGTCGTGCTGTTGATGCCGCCTCAATGGCATGAAGGCCACGCCCCGTCAACACCAGCCCAGATGTATGTTTCACGCAACCGAGGAGCCTCATGGACCTGTCACCGGCAGGAGGATTGCGCGCGATCAAAAGCACCCTCGGCCACACGCTGGTGGGCCTCTCTGTGACCGCGACGCTCGGTCCAGGGGGCAGCGTCACAGTGACGGGCATTCGCTTCATATTCGGGCACATGGGTCCGAGCCCGGCCCCTGAGCTCGCGAACCTGCACGCACGGTTGCGCCGCGTGCTTGACGGACAGAATGTGACTCTCGACGACATCAAGCTGGACCTGTCGCAGTGCACCGACTTCCAGCGCAAGGTACTGACGGTTGCGCGCCGCATTCCTCACGGCGCGACCGTGTCGTACGCCGCCTTGGCACGTCTCAGCGGCCATCCTGCGGCCGTTCGCGCGGTTGCCTCGGTCATGCGGAACAACGATTTTCCTCTCATCGTGCCGTGTCACCGCATTGTACGGTCAGATGGATCAATCGGCGGCTTCATGGGTGAAACGACCGGTCGCTCAACGGATCTCAAGCGTCGTTTGTTGGAAGCAGAGGGCGTTCGGACGGAGTTGCGTCACAGTGTTTGGATGGTGGCGGGGCTCCCAACGCCCGCCTTGTTGACCCGGGGGCTCCGGTAGCCCCGCATCGGGTGCCGGTCGTCTCGATACGCGCAGTAGCGCTACTCGACGTCCGGTCAACAAGGATCGAGTAGACCAGACGATTGCGGTATCAGCTGCTCTCTCCAACAACGATGGAGGCAGCGCACCTCTTGCGCGGGTGTGGGGGTGCGCAACCCCCACGCAGGCGCCCGACCAACGCATATCGCAACGAGCAAGCGCTGCAGCCCGCATTCACCACCAAGGGAACCGCCATGAAAAACTACGTCCTCGACACCACCGTCCTCCTCTACGACCCGCAGGCCCTCTACGCCTTCCAGGACAACTGCATCGTCGTCCCCATCACGGTCATTGAAGACATTGACAAATTCAAAAAGGACCTCAGCGAAACCGGTCGTAACGCGCGCCAGACGTCCCGCCATCTCGACGAACTCCGCGCCAAAGGCCGCCTCTCCACCGGTGTCACTCTGCCGAGTGGTGGCTCAGTGATCGTGCGCATCGCAACCGAGGAGTCGCTTCACCGTCTGCCCCGCGAGTTCCGCACGCGAGACGCCCACATCCTGGCCATCGCTCTCGAAGTGAAGAGTCAGTCCGGTGATACTCCCACAGTCATTGTCAGCAAAGACACCAACCTGCGCATCAAGGCCGACGCATTCGGCTTGATGGTCGAGGACTACGAATCCGACAAGGTTGACATAGAGGAGCTCTACCCAGGGCATCGGGAGTGCCTCGTTGACGCCACAATCCTCGACGCGTTCATGGAGGAAGGATTCGTCCCGGCCCCTGTTGCCGATCTCTTCCCCAACGAGTACGTGGCCCTCATCGATGCCGTGGATGCATCGCACCTGGCTCTGGCCCGCTTTGACCAGGAGACCGGGCACGTCCTCCGACTTGCCAGCGACGCAAAGAACAATGCCTGGCGCGTGAAACCACAGAATCGCGAGCAGTTCTACGCGCTTGACGCGCTGCTCAGCGATGAGATCCAGCTCGTCACGCTCGTGGGCAAGGCGGGCACCGGCAAGACGCTTCTCGCAGTCGCGGCCAGCCTGTACAAAACCGTGGATGAGAACAGCTTCTCGCGGATCCTTGTGTCGCGCCCCACGCAACCCATGGGCAAGGACATCGGGTTTCTCCCTGGTGACGTGGAGCAGAAGCTGCTGCCGTGGATGTATCCGATAGCCGACAATGTGGAGTATCTCATGCGGAGTGAGGGAGGCAAATCGAAACACCATCTTCGCGGCTTCAAGGAACTCGTGGACATGGGGGTACTGATTATCGAGCCGCTGACGTACATTCGCGGCAGGTCAATTCACAACCAGTATTTGATCGTGGATGAGGCGCAGAACCTGACGCCGCATGAGTTAAAAACCATCATTACCAGGGTGGGGGATGGGACGAAGATCGTGGTCACGGGGGATCCATACCAGATTGACAATCCGTACATTGACGCATGCAGCAATGGGTTGACGTACGTGGTGGAGAAGTTCAAGGACCAGGCTATTGCCGCGCATGTGACGCTGACGAAGGGCGAGCGGTCGGAGTTATCGGAGTTGGCTGCGAATCTGTTGTGAGGTGGTGGTGACCGCCCACTTGTCTGCGCCGGAGTGTGGGGCCTCCCGATCGCCGAACGCCGCACGTCTCGATACGTGCAGTAGCACTACTCAACGAGCGGCTTCCTGGCAGGGTCAACGCAGCACTCGACGAGCAGCTTCCTGGCAGGGTCAACGCAGCACTCGACGAGCGGCTTCCTGGCAGGGTCAACGCAGCACTCAACGAGCGGCTTCCTGGCAGGGTCAACGCAGCACTCGACGAGCGGCCTCCTGGCAGGGTCAACGCACTACTCGACGAGCGGCTTCCTGGCAGGGTCAACGCAGCACTCGACGAGCGGCTTCCTGGCAGGGTCAACGCAGCACTCGACGAGCGGCTTCCTGGCAGGGTCAACGCAGCACTCGACGAGCGGCCTCCTGGCAGGGGCAACG
>Ga0315284_10001827_pt1 | contig 30330 bp, 45 predicted proteins | sample YL17G09_16_MG_FD_203696 | JGI IMG/M metagenome (GOLD analysis project Ga0315284, IMG submission 203696) | Sediment microbial communities from Yellowstone Lake, YNP, Wyoming, USA - YL17G09_16 | ecosystem: Environmental > Aquatic > Freshwater > Lake > Sediment | place: USA: Wyoming | collected...
TGGAATTTTGGCAAATACTTCTGCTGGACCATTTACTGTCACATTACCAGCATCTCCATCTCTCGGATCTACTGTTACTATATATGATGATATTGGATATTTTGGAATAAATAATGTTACTATTTCTGGAAGTTCTTTAAAAATTGAAGGAACTACAAATAATTATATATGTGATATTTCTTATGGATATTATCAATTAGTGTATTGTGATGTTACTACAAGAGGTTGGGGTATTTTCAATTTTGGTACAACTCAACAAAGTAAATACCCAAAAGGGCATATACAAGGATTAACTTTATCAAATAATTCTACAAATCCAAATTCTCAAATTAATGTTATGTCTGGTTCATGTGCTGATACATCTGGATCATATAATATAAATTTATTATCAAGTTTTACGAAAACAATCACAGGAACTTGGGTTGTTGGAAGTGAGAAAAACGGGTTGGATTCTGGAACTAAAACTAATTCTACTTGGTATAATGTTTTTACAATATATAATCCTATAAAAAAAATTACTGACGTTTTATTTTCAAATTATTTATCAGGAGGTCCTATACTTCCTACTGGTTATGCTGCAAATCGAAGAATTGGAAGTGTATTTATTAATTCGTCTGGAAATATTCAACAGTTTTACCAATATGGAGATTATTTTTATTGGAATACTTCTGTAGTAGACGCTGCAAATGGAAATGGAAATAGCGTATTAGTTTTAATTTCAACTCCAGTAGGATTTAACTGTGCCGCAATTCAAACTTTAACTTCTAATACTGGTCATAGCTTATTTACACATGGAGCTATAAATGTGCCTGCCGTTGGTGATATGGCTACATTGAATAATCATGCTGGATCGCCAGCTACCGTAGCTTTAGGTAGTTCAATGGCTGGAAATAATATGGTATCTGATACTGGATCATCAGTAAGGTTCGATCAAAATTCTGTTAATACATCGTATGGAATATGTACACATGGATATATTGATGTAAGGGGTAAAACATAATGGCTACATTATCGTCGTTGTTAACAAATAAAACTAGACTGACATGGGTTAATCAAACTTCAAATTATACAATGAATAATAGACAAGGAGTATTTTGTAATACTAGTCCATCATCAGGATTTATATTATCATTTCCTCCGTCTCCTAGATTGGGAGATAGTGTAGCTTTAATGGATGCTACAAATACTTTTAATACTTTTAATTTAACAATAAGTGGAAATGGTAATAATATAAATGGTTCAAGTTCTACTGTTTTATTAAGTGGATATAATCAAGCATTAACTATGGTATATTCTGGACCTACATTGGGGTGGATTACAAAAACATATTATGAAGATTCCCCAAGATTATTTCCTAGAGGTTATATTAGTGGATTAAGCACATCGACAAATTCCGTGACTGCTACCACAGCTCTTAACATATCAGGTGGAGAATGTAAATGTGATATGAATGATTGTAATATAACTTTAAAAAATACTATAGTTAAAAGATTAGATGCAAATTGGTCTGTTGGTACTAATAATGGAGGATTGGACACTGGAGCAAAAGCTATTTCTACATGGTATCACGTTTATGTAATAAAAAAATCTTCAGATAGTTCAGTAGATGCAATTTTTTCAACAAATGCATTTAAACCCACATTACCTTCAGGATATAAAGGTTATAGGCGTATTGCTAGTATTCAAACAAATTCAAGCGGAAATATTAGAGGATATGCACAAGTTATGGGTAATATATTTTTATGGAATACTCCAATTTTAGATGTTAGTGGGCGTGCCCCAACTACAACTGCGGCTAATTCTACAATAACTATACCTTTAGGAATTAAAACTATACCGTTGGTATCACATGGTTCAACCGCAGTCGCATCTGTTTTATCTCACGCTCTTTATAGTCCAGATATAACAGATCAAGCAATTTTAGTAAATACTGGATTTTGGACTGCTAGCCGCGCAACTAGTTGTTGGAGTTGTACTGATACATTAGGTAATAATTTAAGATCAAACACGGCATCTCAAGTTCGTTATGTTGAATCTGTTGGTTCAACTGGTACAGTAATGCAAATTGGTACTTATGGATATATAGATATTAGAGGAAAGGACGCATAATGGCTACATTATCATCAATATTAACTTCATCTCCTACAGCAACTGCTGATATTTTTATATGGATAGCAAAAGATTCCGATTATACTGCTAAATCGAATGAAGCAATTTTAGCAGATACTAATAGTAGTTCATGGGTATTGACTTTGCCTGCAAATCCAGTTATCGGAAATACTATAGCTGTTATAGATGATAAATCTACATTTTATACAAATAATTTAACAATAAATGGAAATTCAAATTTAATAGATGGAAATAATACCAATTTAACTTTGGATGTACCTCAAATTTGTGTACAATTTGTGTATATTGATCCAAATATAGGATGGGTAACTTCTACAAAATTTCAAGGATCTACTAACCCTATTATACCTGGATATATAGACGGATTTATAATGTCTAACAATGCTACAAATCCAAATTCTCAAATTAATATTGGTTCTGGAGAATGTGTATGCGATTTGAATAAATGTAGTATAGAATTAAATACAAGTTTTACGAAAACTATTACTGGTACTTGGGTTGTTGGAAGTGGTAAAAATGGATTGGATACTGGAGCAAAAGCTAATTCTACATGGTATCATGTTTATGCCATTAAAAAAAATATAACTGGTGAATGTGATATATTATTTTCTACAAATGCTAGTTCTCCAACCATGCCAACTGGATATACTCCAAAACGTAGAATTGGTAGTGTATTTACTAATGGTTCTGGAAATATACAACAATTTACACAATTTGGTGAACAATTTTTATGGAAAACTGTAGTTAGTGATATTAATGCTGCAACTTGGCAAACATCAGGTTCATCACTTTTGACATTATCAATTCCTTTAGGAGTACAAACTAAACCGATAATTGCATTTTCTGCTATTAAAACTGCGGCATCAGTATCTGTATTATTTACGCCGCCATCATCTAGTATATCAGACCAAACACCATCAGCAACTTTTGCTACTAGAAATTATGACGGATTTTCATCGGCGGCAGGTGTTAGAAGTGAAGGCGCTACAGTTGGAAAAGAATTAATATCTAATACTTCGTCGCAAATTCGTGTAAGATCAGATACTGCTGCGACTGTTGGCTATGTAGTTACTCATGGGTGGTTAGATACGCGAGGAATTTTGTAATTTAAAATTATATATAATAAAGGAATAAATTATGCCATACGTTTTTAGAAATGAACAAAATGAAATTACAGGAATATGCGTTCATTCGCAATTTCCTGGAATGGAATATTTTGAAGAAGATAGTCCAGAAATAATATGGGCTAGAAAATGTTTAAATGATCCAGATTTAAGATTACCATTACAAGAATGGGCAGAAAAACAATGTAAAAAAATAGATATTAAAGTTAAAGAATATGCAGAATTTCATTATGAACCACATAGACAAATGACTTTAAGTAAATTATTGAGTGATGCTAGAGCGGCAAATAAACAAGCCGCTATAGATTATATTAGTACATTGTGGTCATGGTTAACTTGTGTATTTTCTTATTATTATCAAAAAGAAGAAGAAGTTATGTCAATTGTTAACGATTTAAATAAAACTGACGAACAAAAATATTCAGAAATAAATAATATTATAGAAACTATAGATTTAAGTGGGTTTGACGCTTCTGATCCATTAGTTTCAATTCGCCAATCTATATATTTAATAATGTCTTAATCTATATGTTGAATTCTATCAATAAAAAATTGAGTAGCATCTGATATATTTATTCTATTCTTTTTAGGTACAATATCGAAGTAACTAAATATACCATTACTTTTTAGTCCGATATATATTTTTGATTTTTTGCCATCAATTCCACTTTCTATATCTTCCGCGAATTCTGATAAACATTCCCATAAATGTTCTACATTATTCATATATTTTAATAATTCATATTGTTTTGTTAATTCATCTGATATAACGCACAACAAATCATCTTTTCTATTCATTTTAAAATTATTGATTTTTTCAACTGGTTTATCTAATCTATTTTTATGAAATTTTAAAATTTGTAAAATTAAAATTTCTTTTTGTATAAATTTATCTTGCTGATTAATAATAGCATTTAATGTAGTCATTTTATATCCTTATGCAATAACTTGGTTTTACGTAATTCTTTAAGATTCATTTTAGATAATAATTCTAAAATAGCATCAATACACATGCATTCAGCATTAGATTCTTTACCTTTATATGATTTAACTATGGATGTTAATTGTTTTACTTTTTTATTAACTTCTTCAACATTATTAATAGCACCTTCTGGACCATATAATTGAAAAGTATCATTAGGATGTTGTAAATCTTCTATTGCCATAGATAATGCTAGTTTAATTTGTTTTTTATTAATAGGATTATCTTTTAATACACATAAAATAGTATTAATAGCTTGATCAATGTCAGATTTTTTAAATGTATCAAGTTCCATGTTATTTCCTTCTCATGTTTTTACAAGGTTTTTTATTTTTTAATACTTTTTTTGTATTTTCTGTAGTTATTTTAATAGGAACCATAAAATATTCCAAATCTTCATAAGTATATCCATATCCTTTTTCAAAGTATGGAATTATTTTTGATACTTCAAACATATTACAGTTTTCAGGATAAAATTTAGAAATCTTATAATGAGATATTAATGATTTTATTTGTTCTTTAGTATCAAACAACACAACATCACCAAGATCAATTTCAGTATCAGATATCCAAACATATTTGTTATTTTTTGAAATTAAATAATGTACTGCATTATCTTCACATGCAGTTATCATCCATTTTCTTTGAACATTTGATTTTAACGTTGTACAATCCATAAAAATCTCCTTTATTGTGGAATTAAAGTATAACATAAAATTTTATTAAGTCAAATACATTCTCATAACAATACATGACACAATATGTTACAACTGTATCACGAAGATAACGTTAACCACCACCAAAACACTGTATTTTACCTATTTTTAGCAATAAATATCATTATAATATAGTCGTTCTTTAAACAATCAATCCCTTTGGAGGTTTTTATGAAAAAAATACTCACATGTATTCTTTTTAGTGTGTTATTTGTAAATTCTGTATACTCTACAGATTTTTATGTCGATCCATCAAAAGGAAGTATTAATAACCCTGGTACTATAACCAGTCCTTGGAATAAATTATCTAATGTTTTTTCTACTGGTAAAAGATTTAAAGCTGGTGATACTATAAACTTATATAGAGGATATCACGGTTTAGTTAACATAACTGGTATAAACACTGGAAATGTTTATATTCAACCCGTACCAGGGCATACTCCAACTGTTAAATGTATCAATTTTAAGAATGCCCATTATTGGTATATAAAAGGGCTAACAATTAGTTCATCAACGGTCCCTTTTGGCGACGCTGATTTAGTTTTACCTGGATCTGGAATAACAATGGATGTTATGTATAATGAAAATTCGCATTATAATACAATCAAAAATTGTTATTTATATACTAAACAAATAAATACAAATTTCACTAAAGATAATTGGGCTAATTGGTCTGCTGGAATTAGTGTATGGGGACATCATAACACTTTGAGTGGAAATCATTTTTATAATGGTGGTGGTATTCAAATTAATTATCATTCAAATAATAGTCAAATTGATAATAATGTCGTAGAAAATGTAGGTTCTGATTGTATGGGACTTAGAGGAAATTATTGTATAGTAGAAAATAATTTACTTATGAATACACATAAAGTTAGTGCTAATCATAATGATTTAATACAAGGTATGGGATCAACTGGAAACATAGTTAGAAATAATGAAATAAGAGCTTACAGTGATCCAAATCAACCATTTATTTCAGATGCTGGTTGGTCATCAAAACCAACATCACTACCTGGAGTATCATTAACTCAAGGTATTGGTTTATTTGATGGAACATTTAAATCATGGATAATTGAAGATAATTTAATAAAAGTAGATCATACTATTGGTATTTGGATATTAGGACCACAAAGTTGTACTGTTAAAAATAATAAAATAGTTCGTTGTGGTAAAAATGTTTGGAATGTAAATGGACCTCCAAGTATTAAAATTGCTATGGGTAAAACTGGAAGACCTGCCATAAATAATATTATAATAGGAAATCAAGCTGAAAAGTTTTATTTAGATAGTGCTGGCAATGGTGGAGTAAGTGTTGGTACGGTTTCAAATAATGTAGTTTCTAATTCATATACTGCACCTGTTGATAATATAGCTCCAACTGCACCAACTGGATTAGCCACTGTAATAGTTAAAAATTATGGTGTTGATATTAAATGGACGGCTTCAACAGATAATGTAAAAGTTGTAGGTTATAAAATTTATAAAGATGATGTAGAAGTTGGAATGACTAGAACTGGCACTAACTTTATGGCTATTAATTCTCTTGGTACTGGTTTATATAGAGTAAAAGCGTTTGATTATAATGGTAATATGTCTAATTTTAGTACTTCTGATGGTAATCCAGAAGGTGATACTGAATCTCCAACAATTCCATCAAATGTTAATGGTTCAGCACAATCCACAACTTCTATATTAGTTACATGGACAGATTCTACTGATAATGTTGGAGTTATTGGTTATGATGTATATCGTAATAATATTAAAGTTAATTCCAATAATATTACAGTATTAAATTATGTGGATACTGGATTAGTAGCAGATACAACTTATAATTATGTTATTAAAGCTAAAGATGCAGCTAATAATGTTTCATTAGGTAATATTCCAGTTTCTGTTAAGACAATGCCAAATCCTATAGTAGATTTAACTCCACCAACAATGCCAACAAATGTTATATGCGTTGCTCAATCGACGAGTGTAGTTTCAATTACATGGAACGCTTCAAATGATGATATAAAAGTTATTGGTTATGATGTATATCGTAATAATATTAAAGTTAATTTAAATAATGTTACAACTTTAAATTATTCTGATTCTGGATTAACTGATAATACAACTTATAATTATGTTATTAAAGCTAAAGATGCTTCTGGTAAAGTCTCATTAGGAAATACTCCTGTTTATGTTAAGACATTAACCTCAATAATTCCATTATCTACAGTTAATGTTAATTTAAATGGTAATACAACGATAATTGGTGGTAAAACTTTTAGTTCTTATACGACAGCAAAAAGTAATGGATTGAGTATAATTCCAGAACCAGTATTTGTTACTACAGCAATAACTCCTATACCAACAGTAGATACAAATACTAAAAATATGTTAAATACTGCAATATATAATGGAGTTTCGTATACAATAGATCAAAAAGTTGTTAACGGTAATTATAAAGTTTATTTATGGGTATTAGAAAATCATGCTACAAATTATCGTAAGTTTGATGTAAAACTTGAAACTGTTGTTGTTGCAACTGGAATAGGTCAGTTAGCTAAAGGATATTGGAAGAAATATGGTCCATATTCTACAACGGTAAAAGATGGATCAATATCTATACAATTAGTGAAAGTTTTAAATCATCCACATATAATGGGATTAGAAATTGTCGGTGATGTAGCTCCAATGGCACCAACATCAATAGCTTCGATAAATGATGTCAATAATATATTTGCATCGTGGTCGTATAGACCATAATTGGTAATTGAAGTGAGTTAAACGCCTTTAGAAATACTCTAAAGGCGTTTTTGTTTTTATTTATAAATAAACTTATATAACCTTTGTATTATGGAGATTTTATGGAATATTTTGTTGATCCACTTAACGGAAATACGATTAATGATGGGTCAAAAACTAAACCCTGGAAAACCTTAACCGAAGTTGCTTCATCTAATAAAATTTTTAATCCTGGAGATGTAATATATTTACGTCGTGGTTATCACGGAATGCCTCTTATTAAAGGTATTAATACTGAAGACGTATTTATTAAAGCTGAACAAGGTCATACTCCAGCAATAGGGGCTTTAACATTATTAAATGCTCATCATTGGAATATTAACGGATTAACTATTAGTAAATCAACAATCCCGGCATTACATCCAGATTTATTAAATAAATCATATGGAATTCTTATTGATAATCAAACAAATAAAAATTCGCATGATAATACAATAGAAAATTGTTCAATATATACTAAACAAGATTCTAGTAAATGGGGAATAAGAGAATGGACAACTATGACTGCTGGAATACAAGTATATGGAAATAGAAATGTTATACGTCATAACCACTTTTATAATGGTGGTGGTATTCAATTAGGATATAGTTCAAATTATTGTTATGTTGGTCATAATATAGCTGAAAATTTAGCTAGTGATGGTATAGGTCAAAAGGGTAATTATGGTATTATAGAAAATAATTTAGTTATGAATACTCATAAAGTTAGTGCTAATCATAATGATTTAATGCAAGGCTGGGCTTCTACTGGTAATATAGTTAGAAATAATGAATTAAGAGCTTTTACTGATCCAAATCAGAATTTTATTTCTGATGCTGGTTGGTCAACTAAACCAACATCACCCCCTGGAATATCATTAACACAAGGTATTGGATTATTTGATGGATATTATACAGATTGGACAATTGAAAATAATGTAATATTTGTGGATCATCCAATTGGTATTTGGATACAAGGTGCAAAAGGTTGTAAAGTTAATAATAATACTGTTTGTAGATGTGGAGAAAGAGCCTGGGCTGAAGAAAGACCACCAACAATTAAAATTGATGTTAAAAAAGGTGGAGCATTAAGTACTGGTAATATTGCTATGAATAATATTGCAGAAGCATATGAATTTGCTCCTGGTATTGGATTTGTAACTAATAATATAGTCGTAAATGCTGAAATAAGCGGTATTGGATTGGTATATGATATTAGTGGAGCACAAATAAGCGGAACATATATTGCGTTAAATAAAGACAAACACGATTCTACGTTTTTAAATTGGAGAGCTAAAGATGTTCATATAGCAGATACTGGTGTTAATGTAATCAATGCTGGTACGGTTGTAAGTTTATCTGCACATTTTGATAAAGATGGAAATGAAAGAAATCATATAGACAATTTAATTGATTGTGGTGCATATCAATATGGATATGTGTTAGATGCTGATACTGTTCCAACTAAACCTACAAATGTAGTTTATACAATAATATCTGGTTATGGTGTTGATTTACATTGGACTCCATCAACTGGATGTCGAAAATTAGGTGGATATAATATATATTGTAATAACGTTAAAATTGGAAAAGTTAGAGTAACTACAAACTTTTTAGCAATAACTACTAATGTTACAGGTTGTTATACAGTTGAAGCATTTAATCATGATGGTTTAGTATCAAACATGAGTAATCCTGCAACACCTTATTCCCCAATTCCAAAAGATGAAACTCCACCATCTATACCATCTAATCTTATTGGAACTTCTCAATCGGATACTTCTATATTATTAACGTGGGATGCTGCTGTAGATAATATAAATGAAAATGAAGTAAGTTATAATATTTATAGAGATGGTGCAAATATTCAAAACGTATCTGAAACCAATTATTTAGATTCAAATTTGACGGCGTTTACTACTTACAATTATTTTGTAACATCAATGGATATATCTGGTAATGAATCTGACGTTAGTAATGAAATTGATGTTAAAACTTTAGAAAATACAATTGTTTATCCTACAAATGACGGTGTTAGAAGTAATAGTATATTGTGGGATATCACAGTTCAAAATAATGGAATTTATAAATTAAAATTTAATTATTCATTATTGTCTGGATATCATATAGCAGAAGTTGAAGTTAATGGGCAAATATCAATATTAGATTTAGCATTTGAACAAACTTATAGTTGGGATACTTATAATACTGTAGAACATATATTATTTTTAAATTCTGGTCACAATGATATAAAGATTACTATTACTGGAATTAATTCTCCTAATATAGATTCTTTAACAGTAGAACCAACCATATTATAATTTCATAATTGTAAACAAAACTTAATTTAAATAGCAATAGGAACTTTCATAGAAGATAATGGATTATAATCTTCTAATACAAAATCGTCAGCAGTATATTCATATATTGAATTTCGTTTATTCAATTTTAATATTGGAGAATTTGGAGCATCTCTATTTAAATATTCTTTAACCAGTGGTATATGATTATTATATAAGTGAAAATGACCTGATGTAAATATCAATTTACTAGGAGTCATATTGCACTGTTGAGCTAACATATATGTATAAAATGTTGCGCCTTGTAAATTTGTAGATAAAGCGCCTACAAAACTATCTGTTGAGCGAGCGAATACACTACATGATAAATTTTTCATTTCGCCAACATCGTTAGGTTCTACTATAAATTGATACAAAATATGACATGGATTCAGACGAACTTGTGTATTTTTAGTTTTATCTCCACGCCAAAAATCGAATAAAATTCTACGAGAATTTGGATTTGTTTTTAATTCATTTATTACATAATCAATTTGGTTTATCCCTGGATTATTTTTCAAATCATTTAAATCTCCACCATTATGAATTAAATTTGGTCCATAACCATATCCAATAGATGATGGCGCAAATCCATTTTCGGTAGCCCATTTTTCGTCTCTCCAAAAATCCCAAACTTTAGATCCCATTTTATTTAAATCGTCAATTTTATCCGATCCAGTTAAAAACCATAAATATTCATTCAACATTGATTTATAAGAAGTTTTTCGTCTTGTAGGAATTGGTATACGTTTAGAAATATTTATTATTGTAGAAATTCCTGGTAAATATTTACAACCAGTTCCTGTTCTATCCATCATTTCATAACCTGTATTTAACACTTTTTCCATATTATCATCAAAATTCCATAAAACGTAATTTGGATTACGTTCTTTTTCTTTTCTTGTTTTAAGAATAAGATCATATTCATCTTTTGTTAACCATGTAGAGCTTCCTGGCGTCATATTAGTTTTCCTTTTATTTTCTGTTTTAATTTTTCTTGAATTAATTTTATATCATTTTTAACATCATCATTAGAAATTTTATTAAATAAATCATCTTTTAAATTAAAATACAAATCATAAATACGTTTATTCCATCTAAAAATATTGTCTTTATTTATTAAATCATACATTTTACTATTATTTTTAACATTTTTCCAAAATTTATCAGAAAAATCTCTAACATTATTCCCAATTTTAATATTAAAATCGTCTAATGGAGATTTAGATTTTATTATATTTTGTAATATATTATACCAGTATGATGATATTTGTTGAAAGTATGCATTAAATTCAATTGGGTGATTAAATGAATTTTTATTAACTTCAGTTGGATCTACTGGTATATTTCTAACTTCTATATCCAAATAATGTATTATTTCATGTATTATTATTATAGATTTCATTTTTTCAAAAATATAATCAAATTTATTTTGTTTATACGCATTTGGAAATTTTTTACAATTTATAATTATTAATGATTGATTTTCTTTATAATTTCTTCTATATAGAGCATTAAATGGAGCTTTTTCATTAAAAGTAAAAACAAAATCAAATGGCATTTTTAGATTAGTTAATTCAAAAATATTATCATTATCAGGTTTATATTTTTTAATAAGTTTTAAAGATTCAATAAATAAATAAATAATTTGCTTGATCTTGATATTTAATATCATTTTTTCTTTCTTCATTTATGTCTTGACAATTTTTTAAAAATATTTTTATAATTTTATTTTTTAATGACATATAATTTCCTTATTTTTGATACGTATTTTTAACATAATTTTTCTCTTATGTCCATTAATAATTTACCCAAATTATTTAATCCTTTTCCACCACATTTTTCACAAGTACAATTTCCCCAATAATTATCATGCCATGTATTAGTTTCTTCTAAGTATGCATTTTTTGTATCTATTAATAATTTTCTAATATCTTCATTATATGTAAATTTTATCATATTAACGTTATACATTAACTTATTTCTAACTTTATTAAAATCTTTTCTTAAAGTTACTTTTTGACCATACAAGCGAGCTTCTTTACAAGTTAAATGTACAAAGTTATGTCTTTCATCTGAATGTTTTGTTTTACTAGCTTGATATGCATGTTCAGTAGATGAATACATGATATTTTCATAATATACTTTACATATATGATAATTAGATAAAAATCTATATTCTTTAAAAAATCCTAAAATTTTATTGTTCATATTCCGTCTCCCCAATTTTTGTCGTCAAATTCAATTTGTGACGATCTATCTTCTATATTTCTTATTTTTAATAACTCTTCTGGTATATTAAATTGAACATATGTTAATTCTTTTAATTCTTCACTTTTTTCAATATCAATAGCACAATAAAATTCACCGTCCCAATTTAATCTTTTTTTAAATAAAACTTGATCCAATTTAGCTGAACATAAATCGTGTATATATCCTTTTCCATACGAAGTATCTCTTCTTGATCCATAACCAAATGACATTTCAATAGTGCCAGCATCTTTAAAATTTTGTTTACTATAAATATAAACGGGTTCGCCACAAAATACACATTTGTCAATTTCTACTATACGAGTAAAATCAAATGAATCATTACGATAATGACCTTTGTATTTTTCTTCAGTTGTAGTACCAGAATAATTATATTTAAAATCTGGATTTATTTGACATTGTTCAAACGTTGCATTCATTTCATCTCTTGAAGGATATCGGTTTAAATGTTTTTTATAAAATTCTCCAATATCTAAATGTGCTTTTTTAATTATAAAATCCCATTCAAAAAAATTTCTAAAAGGAAATTTTATATCTTTATATTCCCAAGCAGGAAAAATTTCATCATCATGAGGCATTCTATCTGTATACTTATTTTTCCACAATTTTATCATTTCTTTAAGGGCTTCCCATGCAATATCATATACTTCTTGACAGCAGACTTCACAATTTTTGTCGTTTTTATCTGTATGACCTAATCTATAAGAAACTTCTTGTGAACACATTAGTGGATACCAAACAATATCTTTCATAATATTTCCTTTATGTTCAACAATTATATACAATTTTTTAAATAAGTCAATTAATTATTTTTTATTTAATTCGTCTATAATTTTTTGACGTATTTAATCCTTATTTATTATACTCTATAAACTTATAATGTCAAAAGATTTTTGAAAAATGCTGATTATAATGCTTCTATAAATATTTCAAGGGCTGAAATCAACAAGCCTATTGTAGCCACTACCCTTTAGGGTGTGGTAGTTGACTAGCAGTATGATAATCTTTTTCGTTAATAATGGAAATAATTTGTGGATTATAAACTACTAAATGTTCTGTTTCATCTAGAAATCTCCAATAAGCGTCAAATCCTAAATTATACATAGAATTTGCCCATTCATTTGCTTCAGAATTTCCATAAAAATCTGTATATACTGCAAGACATGATTCCATTAATCTATATTTAGAATATGTTGTAATAGCTTTTTTATATGCTATATTTGGATCTTCATCCCAATTAGATAATCCTATAATTTTACGATCTTCTGGACACCAATCTATTAATCGTTTTATGGTTTCTGGATTAGATTTCATACCATCTTTAATAATTTTTTGTTTTATATTTATATTAACTGTATAAACATATCCATTACTATATGCATATCCCAAAGCTTCTGAAAAATTTCTAGTAAAATAAATACCTGGACCATGTTCATTTAAAGATTGTGAAGATTGATCTCTATCCATGTTTTGATATTTAAATGTATTTCTTTGCATTTGATCGCCATGAAACCATTCACCTTTAGATGGATCTAATCTTTTATTTATTGCTTCGTTATAATATGAATTGAAATTTTCCATATGTATATTTATACAATTTTATTTTTTATTTCTTCAATTATAACATCAGAATATGTCAAATAATTTGACAATTTATCATACATTTTTGGATTTTTATCTTTCAAAGAATCCATAAATTTAATGAATTTTTGTTTATTTATTAATACATAATTACCTGTATTAACAGTACTTATATCTAAACCTATTTTTATATTTGTGGGCTGCATTCAATAGGTACTAATGTAGTAGTTTCATCATTTAAATATCTTAAAGAAATAAATGAATCAGTTTGAATTACTATTAAATCTTCACGTTCTATTCCAATATTTAAACATGTGTATTTTCCACCATTTAATGTTAAAATATTGTGATTTTCTTTAGTTGTATCATTAATATGCTCCATCATTTTAATATAATCTTTATAATCTTTAGTTGTATAAATATTTGTGTATGATTTACATACAGTACCTTCTGAATATGATAATAAGTAATGTAAACTATATACAGTTTGTTTGGTATACTTAACTTCAGGTGGTTTTTCCACTTCTTTTACTTGTTCTTCTGCTTTTACAACTATTGTAACAGCATTGTTTATTGGTTTGGTCTTTTTTAAAAAATTAAACATATATTTTCCTTATTGTTGTTGTTTATATTATATAGTTATTCTAAAAATATTAATATAGGTATTTTACTATTTTTAAAACACTTACTTAAAAAACTCGCATCGTATAATTCTTTAATATAATTAATTGATATACTTGATGCTTGATCCACGAATATCATATCTACATTATTTATTCCAATTATGGAATCAACATGAGTTATAGTAGAAATAATCATATAATCACTTTTTTTACGAAATAAAGGGTGTAGCTGCGTTGGAACTATTACTAAGGAATTTTTAGTCGCTAATTCTATTATAGCCGAAGTATGTCCAGCTTGCCTATGACTTTGAAGTTTTATAGTTCCAAATTCTCTAGCCATCGCTGTAATAGAAAGTGAATTTTTAACTCTTAAAAATGTTATATCTGTTTCTAAGTTTAAAACTTTATTAATCAATTGTTTTAATATATCTGTTACAAAATTTTCATTATTCATTTTTTAATTCCTTATTATAAACGCGTTTGTTTCATCTTATTCAATTTTATATTAACGGAATCGTATACTTCTTCTAATCCTCCAGGCGTACCATCAATAGTAAAATATTGTATTTTATTTTCATCTAAAAAACTTAGTATTTTATCGCCAATATCTTCGGCTTCATTTTCAGTTTGATTTCTTCCAATCTGAGAATATGCATGTTTACGTCTAACAAATACGTTTATAGTATTCTTTTCGAAAAATACTTCTAATAAAAATTTCTTAAAATATTCATATTTAGATTTATTAGATGGATTCCAATAAAATAGACCTAATATAATTGGAGAATCGGTAATTAATACGTCAACTTTTCCTTCTACACGTTCTTGCCTATATACTTGATTAGCTGTCGTGAAAAATTGATTTTCTAATGCTGTAAAATTCTTTTCCCAAGTGGCATCTTTGGCATACTCTGTTATTAATTCGCAATTCGTACCTTTCATCTTCAATTTATAAAACAACCCAGCAGCTTGAGTACTTTTTCCTGCTGATGGAGATCCAAAAAAGTTAATGATTAAAGTTTCCATTGACGTTTAATTCCTTCTATATACCGTATGTTTCCCAAAATTTAATTCTTCCTTGCATATAATTATAACTAAAACTATTGGTATAGTCAAGATTATACTTTTTATATAGTATCTTTTCTTGAAATTCATAAGCTGTAAATAAAGCATTTGTGTATTGTTCTAATGTATTTTGTATAAATTCTACTTGTTCTGTTCCAACATGATTATCAATAGCATATTTTAATTCTCTAACAAGTTCTTGTTGAAATTTAATTTCATGTCTCAATAATTCTTCAATTATATTAAAGATTTTTTCTTGGGAGGTCATTTTTAAACATTTCTATATTTAATTTGGTTTGCTTTTTAGCTGGATAATAATTATTATGTAAAATTCTTCTATTAGTTGGTGAAATAAGCCAACTATAATCATCACAAAATAAATGAGCTTTATAGTGAATATTTAAATTATAAAGTGTGTGCCATTTTTTATATAACCAATCAAAATATTGATTATCATTTAATAATGATTCATTTTTTGTTTCTGCTTGGAAAACGATCCCAGGAAGATTACGTATATTATTAAATTTTGTCATATTCCATTGTCGCTTCCACCATTTTTCTAATTGTGGTCCTGTCATATTAGGAAACCAAAACCATTGTTTATATCCAAATTCTTCACATAAAATAACCATTACATTATTTTTTAAATTTCTTTTATAAAAATTGTACTTCAAAATGTTATTCATTAAATATATCCATTTTCTTAATTTCTTTTAAAAGTTTTGAATGTTCTAACCAAATATCTTTATGTTCTAAATTGGCATATTCGTTTATATAAATTATGCGAGTAATTCCAGCTTGAATAACCATTTCCAAACATCTATGACAACATTGATGGGTACAATATAAAGTGCAACCTACAGTATCAAAAGGACAATTTATAATAGCATTTGATTCACTATGCTGAACGAATTGATATTTTAAAGGTCTTTGCCATTTTTCTTCAGTTTCTTCAATTCCAGAAACAAATCCGTTGTAGCCTATTGAGCATTTTCTATTATCTGGTGTTACTAAAACCGATCCAACTTTTGTAGATGGATCTTTAGACAATTCTGAAGTAACTTTTGCTATTTTTAACCAGTGTTTATCCCATTTTTCTTGTGTAGGCATATTTTCTCCTAATCTCTTTTGACTAATGTTGCTTTATATTTCATTTGAAAGGAGCCTAAAAACAATTCATAATTAACATGTTTAGGTAATTTTGGAATATCATATCCATAAACCTGTTTTTCATTTTTCTGAAAATTTATTTTATTTTCCCAAACCATATTATCATCTTTATTGTATATTTTTAAATGATCTCCATCTTTTAAAACAAAAAATTCTTCAGACTCATTATCATTTACTCCGAAAATGGCACTTGTTGTACCATATTCAATCAATAACGATAAAGTTCCATGTATAATCATAAGGTCCCTTTATTATATGATAAATTTAAATAGAGTCAAGTGAAATCAAGTCCAAAGATGTCGTCGAAGTTGTACTAATCTCACTAATTTTTCATCATCTTCTTTTTCACAAGCTGCTTCAAATTCACCACAAGCTTTTAACCAGTCTAAATATCTAGGATCAGATGGTGAATTATATTTGTATAATTTTGGATCGCCATATTCGTCAAATTCTACTGCTTCGCCAAATGGGTCTTCTCTTACAATATTTTCAGGCATTTTTGGCGATTTTAATTCTCTATATGGACGATCACTTCTCCACCAAAAATATATTTTCATTAATTCGATTTTTTCATTATTATATTTTTCTTCTTGTATCATAACTTCTTCAAGTTTATCTTTATCATATAATCCACTAAAATCTTTTCTAAGTTCATTTAAATCTGATATAAATCCATATGTAGAATTACTCACTTCTTTTTCAAAAAAATTAGATAATATTTGAAAATTTGCATGTAATAAAATGAAATCTTTATCGGAATATGTTCTAGGTAATGAATCTATTTTAACGACATTGTAAGGAAAAAATATATTATGTAAATATCTTTTAAAACTAAACCACCATTTAAATGCTACAAATCTGTGAGTATAATCGCATAAATGCTCAGTATAAAATTGTTTAAATTTATACAATAATGGTTTCTTTTTAAATTCTGTCATGGTTATTGCCTTCCTTTAAGGATATTTATATTATTATCCACCAATACGGTCATCATTATATACAAATTTGCCATGATCGTATACTACTTTGCCATCAACAAAATCTTTGAGGATATTGTTAAATAATTGATTGAGAGTGATATTTTGTTCATGAGCAGCCTTAGCTAATTTCAATAATTGTTCGTCTGGTATATCAACAAGAACATCTACCAATTCTTCTTTAACATCTTCTTCTTCAACTTTGTAAGTATCACCATAAAATAAATTTTTAAATGGAACTCCAATTACAGTTAATTCTTCACAACTGGTTATCTCATCATTTTTTTCAGCTATGAGTAACATACACTCAAGTTTTGCATCAGATTCTGTCATAAATATATTATTAGTAGCTAAATGAACATTTTTATCAGAATCTTCGTAAACTATCACCCAAATATGATTTCTACCATATTCTTTTGATAATGTGGGATCTTCTATATTCATCTTTTTCTCCGTATTACATTCTTTATTGAATGATTTAGTATATCCCATATATTCTGGTGCGTTAGGCTCTTTAGATACTATATATCCACCTGCACCAATTACCAACTTTGTAGTAAGTATACTCATTAAATCTTGAATAGACTGTTCACCGAAATTGGTGTCTATATCTCTTATAATATTAATTTTTTTGTTATTAATGTCCACGCACATGTTTGATAATACAAATAAATTGTTATTTGGGTTTTGATTTTTTAAATAATTATAATTATCATCTTCGATTAATAAAAGTTTCATAAGCATATTCCTTTATGGTAGGGTGTATAGGTCAAGTGTTTGTGAAGCTCTATCTTTATATCTAATGCAATTTTACGCACATCCCGATATAAAGATTTTTTAAGACATACTACACACTATTTCTAGCATCTTCATCCTCTTTTTACATTGAGGATAGTAGTATGAATTTTATATTGGTTTCAATGATGAAAATTATAACATCTGTTTTTAATAAGTCAATCATTTTGTTTTAATATGTTTTTTATAATTTTTGTATCTTCTTCTTTATTATATATTTTATATTCATTTAATTGAGAATAAACAAAATCGAAATCAAAATATCTATGATATAAAATATCTAAATCTTTATTTTCGCCAAAAGATACGATTATCTGCTTATCTTCTATTATTATATCTTTTATAATATTAGGAGGATCTAATTTAGGATCTATAATTTCTACGTTTTCATCTTTGATTAGTTTTCTAAATTTTTCCATTATTTTTGTTATATTTTTCCAACATTTTTTATTCATTTTTTTATCCTTTTTTAATAAAGTTTATAATTATTTTCACCAATATAATTATAACAACTATTATAAAAAATATTGGACATATGACTAATCTCACTATTATAGGAAATGTATTTAATTCTATATCTTCGTATCCATCATAATATAATTTTTTTATATCATCTTTTATCATTTTTGAATGTTTACATCAGTTTCTTTTAAAAGTTTTATATCAGTTTCATAATATGCAAGATAATTTTTATCAATATCTTTCCACATATGTTTATCATGATGAAGTCCGTAGTATTGAACTAATACTTTTCGTTCTTTAAGATGTATTGACAATAATTTATCGTTAATTATCTCAGCTATAAAAGTTTTTTGTTCGGTACGATTAGTTTTAAAATCCATAAAATATTCCTTTAATAAGACCGACCAAAGCTATGATAAAATATAAGCCACACGCTAATATTTGATAATATAATTTAGTTTTATAAAATAAAACAATTCCAAAAGTACTACCAACTAAAGTCAAACATAATCCAAAATTAATAAAATTTAAAGTTACTAAAAAATAACCTATTATACATAATGTGACATTCAGAATTTCTAATAAAATAATATTCATAAATTTTAATTCACAGATTTTATAATTTTAGGTTCATTTTTCATAATTTCTATATTATTATGAGTTTTAATATTCCATTTTTTTAAACATAAAACTAGATAATCTACTAAAATTAAATCTTTTGTATTGAACATGTTATCTATTGAATGTTTGCTGATAAGTTGTTGTAATTCTTTTTTAAATAGTTCTAAATCGGACATATTTTTTCCTTTTATATAAATTAATTATATCAATATTTTAATTACTGTCAAGTTTCAGTAGTATTAATAGATTCTTGCAATTTTTTAAGTGTGTTTATAATTTCATTTTTAGATTTTATTTCATGATCTATCATTTTATGAAGTCTTTTATTTAAATAATTTTTATTTTTATATGATGTGTCCCGTGACCACTGTCCCTCACCAAAATCACCATTTAATTGTTGCATATGATATATAAAATTATCATTTTCTTCGACTATTAAATATTTATAAACTATTTGAAATTGTTCACGAATTGGAGAAACCATATATGTAGTATTAGTTTTTTTATCTTTTTTCGTATAAGGATTGCGAATACAGTGTTCATTTATTTCCCACAAATTATCAACGCGTTCAGTCACAATTTGAGTTATTAAATCTTTATCTTTCTGAGATTTAAGTACTGATATAATTTTATCAAGAATAGATTGGTTCCATATAGTATAGTCATTTTTCAATCCATCTTTAACAGGTAAAAACATATTAATTCCATAACACGGAAGCGTGGGAGTTTCATATACTTCATAACGGATAAAACAATTTATAGATTTTAAAAAATAAATATCAGAATCTGATACATTTAACATTTTTTGTCCAATTCAATAAAAAATGTTTTTAATTCTTCTATTTCTCTTTCTGCACTATAATCGCCAGAATCTGTATATTCTATTGTATGTGCAATTTCTGCAACTTTTCTCATGTGTTTAATGAATTTTTCTCTCAAAAACATATGTTCTTGAGTATAACCAGGATTCCAATCATCTGGTCCTGGATTACGATATTTATGTAATTCGTGTTCCATTTCGTCACACAACTCCATAACTTTAAAACATTTATAATCATATTTTCCACCACTCATTTTATTCTCCTTAAATAGAATTTTTTTGTATTTTGATTTCTGGAAAGAATTCAACTTCCTTTTTAATCGTATCATAAATTAATACATTTATATTTGAATTTCTATCGTGTAAGTCTGCACAACCAACACAATAAAAATTAGTTTCCTTAACCTTTTTGTTATATGTATAATGGAAATGTCCAAATACATTATTCAATACTTTAAATTCTTTTCTACGATAAAAATGTGACAATGCTTCATCACCACAGTCATTTATTAATCCTGTAGTAAATCCTCTTCTAGTACAAAATTTTTCAATAGATTCTTCAAATTGTAATGCACCTCTCATTCCGATGCCTAAACTATGTCCACAAGTATGAGTGACAAGTAAGTCAATTTGTTCATATTTTGAAAAATTATCTAATGCTAATTGTATTTCTTCTGGTTTTATATAATTCGTTAAATTATCTCCGTGATAACTCTGGTCAGAATCAACATTTAATGCTCCACCTATAAATCCAATTATAGATCCATCAATTTCAATTACAGAACCTCTTGGCTGATAAATAATATTGTATTTATCTTTCCAATTTTGTTTAGGTTGTTGATATAACCATTCATGTGCTTCGTGGTTTCCGTCCACTACATATAGTGGAATATGTAATCCATCTTTAAAACCACGTTCATGTAAATATAATTTTATTTTTTCATAAAAATTTTCATTAAATCCAAAATCTCCAACTTGAATAACTGCATCAAGTTGTGGCAGTTTTGCTTTGATCTGATTAAATATATTCATTAATATATGAAAGTTTTGATGAAGATCACCAAGAATTAGTATTTTAGACATTTGTATGCCCTTTCAATAACAATAATACTGTATATTTACAAAAAGTCAATAAAAATATTACATTTTGATATAAATACAACTACTATTGTGTCTCCAAAAAAGATTTAAAACGGACACAAGTGGGAGAAATTTTTTAAAACTGTAAATTATATTAATTTTTAATAATTTATTTTTAAAACGCATTATGACACAATTAAATTATCCAAGATCAAGCAAAACTGAATTACGTGTAATTTTTAAAGATAATTTATATTATTTATATATGGTTACTATATATGATGATGATAAAGAAGAAAAAGAGGTCACTCCTTTTTTAATTCCAGTTTGTTTACCGAGACATTCTTTAAAAGAATTAAAGAAATATTTAAAAGAACAAATGGAAGCTTGTAAAAAACCAATAATTAATGTGAATAGTTGTACAAACGATATATCAGGTAGGTGAACTACCCACCCCTAAAGGAAGTGGGATTTCTTGGTCATTTCAGTTAAAGTGGTCGTTCTGAAATATATTTATTAGTATTTTTTAGTTTGTTTATTCTATTTTTACAAGAATTATACGAATCTAGAATATCCCATACTTGAGTGCCACAAAAAAGTTCTAATACATTTTCATAATATTCTTTAATCATTTGCAAACGCTCTAAAGGTATTTCCTGTAGTCTTTTATGTGAAATTAACTCAATTTCTTCTTGAGATAATTTTTGACTGACTATTGGATCTGGTGTTCGTGGCATATAATAACCTTTCGGGTTGTTTGTATAACTACATTAAACACTATTTTTTATAAAAGTCAAGTTAATTCTTTAATTTCTGGATAAAATCGTGATATTTCATCTTTTGATTGTAATATGAATTTACACCCCTTTTTTAAATCGCCTTCTTCTCCATTATAATCTTTACAAGTTTTAAAACACTCTAAAATAATATTTTGAAATGATTCTTTTTCATCTGCTGTCATATTACTTACAAATTCAGTATTATTTAAATATTCTAATACCGCTTGATATATTAAAATGGATTTTAATATATTATGATCTATAATAGAAAGCATTTTAAATTTTTTCCTTAGTCATTATTATATTATTATTCATACAGTCAATATTTTTTCCGTTACGATCAAACCTGAATTTTTTATTCGTCTTTTTCGATAAGCCTATAAACTTTAAATCTGTCACACCTTGAATATAAACGTAATCCGAAAAAGATGTATAATAATTCTTACCGCATATAATTTCCATATAATGTTCCTTGTGTGAATTTTTATTTGATAAACCGACCTTGAGAATCACGACGTTGAGACTTCCAATTCTGAGTAGTATCAAAAGCTTCTAAATTATCAATGTCGTCGTCATCGTCATTTGATTTGTTGGCACCATAAATATCATCTTCATCTTCATCATCAAAATGCGTGTGATCACCATCGTATGAATGTACATCATAAAGAGGACGTTGAATAACTCCATCTGTATTTATTGCAATAACTGTATATTCACATACTCGCATTTTCTGCGAATTATAATCTATTGGCACGCAAACAACAAATTTTGGATTTACTTTAACTTCAACCAGAATATCCCCATTTTCAATTCCAAACGTTCCATACGAATTGCGAGCATAGTCATAACTAGCAACATGTAAACCAGTAGAACACGTTTGATTAGGATCTGAATTTACCATTGAACGATCCATCGCAACCAGTTTACCAACACTGTTATCAATAATACCAGTATATTTATCTTTGAAATCGCTGCGAATTGCGCGATAACCAATAAAGAATCCATCTGTAGTAATTGGATGACCGTTATGTTCCAAGAACTTATAAAGATCAGTCTTAGCCCTTGGATCTGGATTCAATTTGCAATTTTTCCAGAATTTGATTAGAGGTTCAAATGGAAGACCATTATCAGTAAAATCGATAATGCGTGCTGATAATGCATCTGGAATAGCCTCATTATCAATATAAACTACTCCATCAGATACTCCAAAAAGACCACTTGCATGAGTTTTGATCTTATAAATTGGATCAATCAATTCAAGTAGTTGAATATCTGAAGCATTATTCTTAATTGCTTCAATAACTATTTTAATTAGTTCGGGGTTTTGGATTTTCTTAGTAATACCTCCTAAGAAGTTGATTACTAGAGAGTCTTTGTTTTTAATTAACGCTTGTGGCATGTGGTTTCCTTGGGTTAGGTTTTAATTATAATAAGGTTTAATTATTTGTCAAACTGTTTCTTTAAACAAACCATTCAAAATATCCATAAATGCTTTTGATATAACTGCAATTTCATTATTTTTAAGTGAAATATAATATGAGTTATTCCAATACGAAGGATCTCTAATTACATAATTATTAATTGACTTTAATTTGTCATTATAAGTATTATAAATTGTTTTCAATTCTGAATCTTCAGTAATATCATTTGTTTGGTTATTTTTCAATTTATTTTGAATATTTTTAATAAATTGGAATTTTTCATTCAACTTGTTATTGATAGTTATAATTTTTTCAGAAATATTAAACCACTTTTTGATAATGTTATCTTCTAATAAATCTTTATTCTTTTCAATCAAATTAAATATTCCAGAGCAAAATGTATTCATAGTATAAGATGAATCGTTACTATATTTAACGTAATCTAAATACTCTTTATTTGAAATCGTAGATGAAATTGTTTTGCTAATTAAAACATTAAGATGAATGAAATTTTTATTGGCTTTAATTTTATTGGTATACTTTTTTGGAATAAAATAAATGTCATCAGTCAAAACCATCTCTTTCAAAAATTCTCTGATATCAGAAACATCATTTAAAACTGAATCATTAGTTAAACGATCTGTAATAACGTAATAACCAGAATCAGTTTTATAATTAACAGTTTTATAAAACATTGAAGATTGATTAACAGTTTTAACTTCTCTAATATTATAACGTACTACATTTACTTTGCTCATACTACCAAATGATGGTTTAGGCAAAGTCTTTTTAATAACTGTTGAAAGTTTAATAGGATTACATGCATTAAAATTAACTTTAAGATTCCATGAAGTAATATCATCTGGAGTAACAACATACACATTATTATTTGGGTTAGCTTCGATCAATGTTGCAATTTTTCCCTGGAAAACTTTTGGTTCATCGTTCAGAACTAATGTAATGTTATGTCCAAATGGAATGTTAAACTTACGCTTTGAACGGATTTTACCATTATCCATGAAATAAGCTTTACACATACCATTTACAATTTGAATTTCTCCACCAAGAATTTTAGTACCATTCCAACTAATATTCAATTTAGCGAAATTAAAATTAAAAGTAGAATTCATTTGATTATAAAGACAATTAGCATCCCAATATGATGCCGCAGTTTCAATTTGTGTCTGAATATTAACGGTGAGCCATTGCTTCATTTCTTCAAGACGATTCAAAATTGCATTGATAGTCATATCATCATAATGTAATTGTTCACGATTCAAAGATACGGATAATTCGCCAACATTAAAAAACAATGCAAATTGAGTTCTAATTAAATCATATGTAGAACCATTAACATCTTTACAATGCTTAATAACTGCTTCTCTATTGAGAGGATATGGGATTCCATCAATACAAACAAATGATTCTGTATAATAACTACGATCATTGCTAATCTTCCAATTTGTACCTTCATATGCCCACTTAATATTCTTATATTGTGGAATAGTATTTGCAGAACCTATAATTAATGGACGCACTTTCCAAAATTCAGTTATTGAGATAAGATTTTGTGCAATTGATTCAAAATCTTCTGGTTTAATATTTGCAGAAATGGTAGTACCAGTTTGCTTATCTTCATCTGGAATTCCAGGATCATTAATATCAATAACAGTTGGATCACCAAATTCGACAAGGCGTGGAGATAAACCACGCTCCTTGATAACCGAATAATTACGAAGTGTCAATTCACCATTTTCTTTTGCAATAGTGCGAATATTAAAGGAGTCAGTGTAAGCGATCCAGCTTTTTGCACCCAAACCAAATGAACCACTCTCATTGTTATTATTTCTTTTAGTAGAAACGCCATAACGAATGAAAACATTCTTCATGCGATCTGGAGAAATCCCTGGTCCAAAATCACGAAAACTTAAAGTTGGATCGAAACGATTAGGGAGTTTTACTTTAACTGGAATATCACCTTTACCAATTTCTATGTGTGCATCTCTAGCGTTTGAAATATATTCTTGAACAACAATTTTAAGAGGATTGGAATAAATAGTTTTACTCATAAATTCTATGATCATAGCTTGATCACCAATATCGAATTGTTGGGTTACAGTTTTTCCGATGATTTCAGACTTTTCGATTACTTGAGATAGCATCATAAGTGAGTCTCCTTGATTGGGTTATGCTACGAAGTGTACAAGGTTATTTTAAAACGCAAGAACTTTCTAACGTACCAATTCACCAACATTTAAACGTGCATTAATAAAGGACTTATGTTGTGCTTCTAATACATGATCTGGAATTCTACGATTCAAAGGGCGAGTATTATTTCGTATTTTAGATGCTTCTAAACCACAATCAACTTCAATAACAGTTATAGAATAACCGTGTGTCTTGGCAAATTCAATGTAAGGCTTTACATCTTTAGCTTTCAAATTTGTATTATCTAAAATAATACATTCTACATTATCTTTCATAGCATTATCTACGTCTGATAATGTTTTATTATGATATTCGTGAAGTTTAGTTGCATCAAAACTATATTTACCATTTACTATAAAATAATTATCAGTTGAAAATATTTTACAACCACTTCCATATCCTCTTGAAATTAATAAAGATATTGTACTTTTTCCGCTACCAGAAATAGCTCTAACTATGAAAAATACTTTAGTATTCATTTTTTTTTCCCTTGCATTGGTGTTAATTTATTTTATGAAGTATTTTTTAAAAGTCAAGAAATTAAAATTTTACATTTTTTAAAGCGTTAAATTTGTTTAAAAATTTAATTGGTACTAATGTATGTTCTTTTAAATATGTAACATGTTTTTCATCATCATCAGTTATTTTAAAAAATAAAAACTTTTCATCAACTTTCATAGACATAATTTTATATGGTTCTACTATATCTAATAATTTAGATGCCTTTCCATATTTGAATTGGGTTATTATTTTATCTTGTGGACAAAATATTATTATTAAGGCATTATATTCTTCCACGTCATTCGCCCATATATACTTTAGGTGTTATCACTAATGGTACAAACTTTTTATTTTCATAATCCCATACATTAAAATTTTTAGCTTCTTTATAAGCAGCTCTAAAATAGTCACTTCCACCATCTACTGCACAATCACCACATTCACAAGTGACATAATCATGCCGATGTTTTGATTCTATGATGGTATTGCATTTTAAACATTTACCTTTTGAATTTCGTGGTTTAGTCATATTGTTTTCCTTTATTTGAGTTTATATATTATAACAGGAACATCATACCATATTTCATTAATAAATTCTTCGATAATTTCCCATTTTCCAGCACCCAAGCCGCAGCCGAAGAGTGGTGCGTGTATTTCACCATTCATTTTTTTACATACATAATAAACTCTTTCCATACACCGTACTATAGATGCATATTTAACAGGTTTAGGGTTGTTTCCACCAATAACCCCTTTTTGTCCAATCATATTGATAACATATACGCTTGGTTCTACTGGTACAATTTGAATATTACCTAATTTGAAAGGAATTATTTGAGTTCCAAGCGTATAATGTTCATACTTATGCCAACGCTTATATTCATCTTCGACTTTAGGATAAACTTTTGAAATTGCTCCAGATACGCCTGCTCCATATGCTCCAATATCATTTACAACATGGCAAATCAATCGTCTATTAAAACATGGGGCATCATTCATTAAATCGCCAACAACGTATTGGAGCATATGATTTATTCCTGAGTCAAACGGTTAATTTCATCAATAACCCAAAAACTTTTTCTGCCACGACTTCCCACAGTATAAGTCTTTGAAGGATCAGTAGGACATGTAAGAACAGTACCGATTGATAATGTCTTTTGAGTTACTATGGTAAAGATGCTGTCAATTTGCATATCAACAACTGTTTCAACTTCATCTTCAACTACCTCACTTGTAGTATTACTTTGTAGTTCTAAGTCTTTGACCCATAATGGCTTGCGACCACGGCTTCCCACGACGTATGTCTTTGAAGGGTCAGTAGGACATGTAAGAACAGTACCGACAGTCATTTCAGTAGCAATTACATTTTTATCATCAGTTTCAATATCAACATCAACAACTGTTTCAACTTCATCTTCAACTGTTGAATTTGCTTGGATAGATTCAATCATTTCTTTTGCCCAATTTGAAATTCTCCCACGGCTTCCGATAGTATAAGTCTTTGAAGAATCCGTTGAGCATGTAAGTACAGTGCCAACAGCCAGTTTAATAACTGGTGTATCTTCAACATTTGAAGTTTCAGTCGTATCAGATTCTTCAATATCTACTACGCGAGCAATTAATTCTGGAAGAATGTATTTAGAATAAGCTTTAATAATTGTTAAACCATCATTACGACTAATAATTAATTTTTTAACCAATTTTAATACTGAAATAACGTCATTTTTGCAAATATATTGTCCAATTGCAAATTTTTCACATTCGCCAGCAGGATTTGCTGAAGCGCAAATTTCTTCCCATTTACCTTGTTTATTAGCTTCTTTGAATAATATGAATGAATCCGCAATAACACCTTTTAACGCACGATCTTTAACGATATTTCCAGTAGATATGAAAACTAGTTCTTCTTCATCTTCAACTACTTCACTTGGAATTTCTACAAATTCCTCAACAATAGATAAATCTTCATTTATTGTAATTGTTTTTTCACTGTCATCAACATCAAGAATTTGTTTAATCCTTGGACGACCGCGCTGTTTAGGAGTGTTAAGAGTTTCGTTCATGTTTATGTTCCTTGTAGGAGGGTTATATGCATACGATACACTGTTATTCTAAATGTCAATTACTTTTTAAGTGCTTATAATATAATGATTTAGATTTTTTGATCTAAAATATCAATAAACTGTGAGCGAATTAATGTTGATGATTTGGTCATAACAGATTTGCGAATTTGTTTTTGAATCGATTCATCAATTTTCAAAAATTCCTCATGGTTATCCTTTTCAAAATCTTTAATAACATCCTTCATAAATTCACCTAAAATTTTGCCAAAATCTTTATTAGTAACTTGTCCAATTTTAGATATAACATTATGTAAACGATTTTCGCAAACAAGTGACATCATTTCATCTTTTAATTTTTGTGCATCATCCATTAAAGGTTCTTCTGCTTCTTTTGGCGCTTTAGGATTTTTTGATGCTGATGCACGTTCTTTCCACTTATCATTTTTATTTTTTAGAATAACACGACTGCCATCATTGAAATATTTATTGATAACAGGTTTAACAATAACACCTTCGCAAATATTATTAGGAATTGGAGGTAAACCTAATAATGCAGGAATTGTTGATTCAAATTCATTAGGATAAGCTAATGCATCTTTCAATGAACCTTTGAATAAAATCTTGGCATGAAACAAATTAACTTTTTCAAATATTTCAACACATTTATCATAATCAACATAAACACCATTTACTTTAATATCAAATGCATAAAATAAATTGTCAGGTGAATAATAAATTCCTTTTTGAACAGCAGTAGCAGCAGTATTACGTTTAACATCTGGATGTGGATAAGTACCACCAAATAATTCACCAAATACAGTTAGAGTATCTGTATCTTTTGTAAGATTTAGAACATTATACATTTGTGTGATTTTATCTTGATTATCTTTAATTACTTGTTGACAATTGTAAAAATTATCACCCTCAGCAATCAATGATGTACGTTTACCATTTCTATGTGTAGTGCCATCATACCAAAACGAAAAATTTGATCCATGAATTTTGCATGTAACTACCCATTCTGTAAGGACTTGTGACAATCCCATATCAACAATCATATTAACAGTTTTTGTACGATATGAATTCTCAATTGAACTATATTCATGAAATGTATCCATGTTCGTATTTCCTTTATTTTTAATATTGTATCAAAAATTAGTAAATGTCAAGTTCTTTCTTGAAAATGAAACTAATTCCTGATATATCTTTGAATACAATAAACAAATCGCCAGTTGCATATTTGGATAAATCTATATATGTATTTATTTTTACTGAATTGTTAATTTCAAATTGAACAGAATTAACATTGATATTTAGATTTCCAGATTTTCCAATTATAGAATTGTACTGATCTGTCCCTATCACTTTATGCAATATCATTTTGTTTTTCATTTTAATATTATAACCACGAAATAAAAAATATCAAATTAATTATGTAAACGAAAAAAGCACTTCCATAAGAAGTGCTTTTTCCTACCTTTAACCCAATTGCAATCTAAATCAGTCTTTCACACGATTTTTGGAAATGAAATCGAGTTGATATGTAACTTTCCAAGTTCCAGAAGGTACATTGAAGTGAGCATGTTCTGGATGAGTAATAGTGAATTCTTTATCAGCGACGATAATAGGACCATCAGTTACAACATTATTTTCGATTTTCTTGAACAATGTAATACCTTTACCTGTAACAATATGGCGAGACCCACGAGACATTCCTGGTGCTAATTGATTATCCTTAAAGACCTTGTAATTTTCATCAAGATCCTTTGGAGTCTCAATACGTACAAGATAAATATCACCCTGGCGAATTGGACTACCCATAGGATGATCCTT
>Ga0315284_10001828_pt1 | contig 30329 bp, 21 predicted proteins | sample YL17G09_16_MG_FD_203696 | JGI IMG/M metagenome (GOLD analysis project Ga0315284, IMG submission 203696) | Sediment microbial communities from Yellowstone Lake, YNP, Wyoming, USA - YL17G09_16 | ecosystem: Environmental > Aquatic > Freshwater > Lake > Sediment | place: USA: Wyoming | collected...
CCGTAAGGTCTATGCCCGGGGAGGGCGCCATTGGGCTCGGCTGCTTCTGGTCGGAGCAGCGGCATGTGGAGCAGGGGCTGCACAGAACAACCGCTGCGAGAGACAGCCATAGACTCGAACTGCGCATGTTCTACAGGGATCTACTTAGCCATCTTGAGTATTCCCCCTATTGTGCCATACGCCAGCGGGCCTGTCAAGCGCATTGTCTTTCCGGCTGGGCTGCACAACGGCCATCTCTCGCTCCAGCCGGGCAATCCCAAGCGTGGGCTACTTCGCCAGTTCCTGGAAGCGGTTGGCGATGGCCAGGGCCGGATCGAGCGGGACATCGACGGGGACCACCTTGTCGGGAATCTCCACCGTCGGCTTGGCCGGCAGAGGTTTGCCCTCGAATTCGGGCAGCCACTGGCTCTGAGCTTCGAGCATCTCGCGTGTCATGTCCCGCACTTCCTTCAGGGTGCAGACGGTGGACGTCAGCGGGTCGAGCGCAATCGCCTGCATCGCATACTCGGGATTGCCCGTGAGCGCCGCCTCAACAGCAAGCTGCTGAACCGTGACATTGCTCTGGTTGAGGGCCGCACACTGCGGCGGCAGATTGCCGATCCGCACGGGGTGAAGCCCGCGGGAATCGACGAAGACAGGCACTTCGACGCAGCAGCCCTGCGGCAGGTTGGTGATGTAGCCGTCGTTGCGCACGTTACCGTTGAGCCGGAACGTGCGGCCGGTCTCGGCGGCTTCGAGAATGTACGAGCAGTATTCCACGCTGCGACTGCGAATCTTCCTCGGTTCCGTCGCCAGGTAGTTCACCTTCTTGTACTTCTGGGCCAGCATATTGCAGTAGTTGAAGTATGCCCCCGAGGCCCCGCCGAAGCCGGGCTGGTCGCAGTACAGGTCCAGCGCCCTGCGGCTGCTGCGGAACCACGGGACGTACTCGGACAGATGGCCCGTGCTCTCCGTCATGAAGTAGCCGAAGTGCCGCATGACCTCGCCGCGAACCTTCTCGTTCACGTAATACTCGGGCTTCTCGATGTTCTTGCGGAGAATCGGGTACAGGTCGCGGCCGTCACGCTTGTCCCTCAGGCCCAGGAACCACGCCATGTGGTTGATGCCGGCACAGACGTAATCGACCTGCTCCTTGGGCATGTCCACGTACCGGCTGATCAGATCGAGGGTCGTCTGGACGCCGTGACAGAGGCCGATGAATTGCACGTTCGCCACGCGCCCCAGGGCCGAGCAGTTCGCCCCCATCGGGTTGGCGTAATTCAGCAGAATCGCCTCGGGGCACAACTCATTCATGTCCCGCGACATCTCCGCCAACGCCGGAATCGTCCGAAGCGCCCGGAACACGCCGCCGGGGCCGATGGAATCCGCAATGCACTGATCCACGCCGTACTTGAGCGGAATCTCGTAGTCCATGCGGAACGCCTCGACGCCGCCGACCTGAATCATGTTGATGACGTACTTGGCGCCCTCCAGTGCCTTGCGGCGATCGAGCGTCGCCGTCACCTTCGTCGGCAGCTTATTCTCCGCGACCACCTCTTTGACAAACGTCTTCATCTTGTCCAGCTTGGGCTTCGTCCGGTTCATGAGACAAATCTCGCTGTCCCGCAAGGCCGGCGTGGCCAGGATATCCATCGTCAGCGTCTTGCAGAAGATAAGACTCCCCGCTCCAATCATCGCGATCTTCGGTCTGGGCATAGTGTGCATCTCCCGTTCATATTGATTATGGATGATTGATTATGGATGATTGATTATGGATGATTGAATAGCGCCGGGCTTCACCGTGATCAATCATCCATCATCCATAATCGATCATCAATCATTTCAAAAGGTTCTCGATCAGGTACAATCCGCTCTTGCCCGGGGCGACGATGTCGAGGTCGCCGTCACCGTCCATATCGGCCACAGCCGTATTGATGCCGAATCCGACGGTGCCGCCTTCATGAACGACATGCCGGGTCCACTTCTTTGTGGAGGCGTCGAAATCATAGTAATACACGCAGCGAGGATCGTTCTCGCCCGGATCGTTGCCGTTATGGGCGTAGTAGCGTTTGCCCGTGAGCAGCTCGTCCTTGCCATCCTTGTCGAGATCGGCCATGAGCATGAAGTGCGGCTGCGACCACGAGTCGTCGATCAGGTGCTTCTCCCACGCTCGCTGGTCGCCATTCTTCGTCTGTTCGAGCCAGAACAGGCCGTAGTTGTGCCCAAAGCCATAGATGATGTCCGAATCGCCGTCGCCATCCACGTCGTGGACAAGGACCGGGATGCTCGCACTGCCGAGGTCGAACTCTTGATGCCACTGCCAGCCGCCGACGGTCTGCTCCACCCAGCCGCGAGGGGCAACCACGTCGCACCGCCCATCCTTGTTCACATCGCCCGCGCCGATGCCGTGCCCCGCCGCCTCCTTGGGCAGCGGACGTTTCTCCCATCGCACCTTCTGTGGGGCCGAGGCATCACGGTGAAACTCATACCAGGCCGCTTCGGTCATGATGTTCGGCAGGATGTCCGGCTGGCCATCGCCATTGATATCGACCGCCAGGGCCGTCTCCATGTTCCCAGGCGTGTCGATCTCGAACACCGGCCACGGCTCGTCGGTCCTGCCGGGATTGCGCACCCAGTACATCATCTTGTTGTGCCAGGCGGCCCCGACGGTGTCGGTCCAGCCGTCGCCATCCACGTCCATCGGCAGGTTGGCGAAGTCGTAGAAGTAATTGCCTTCCTCTTTGATCTCGCGCACGAAGTGCTTCTTCCAGTCCGGGGCCTCGTACCAGAACCCGCCGCTGAGAATGTCGAGCTTGCCGTCGCGGTTGACGTCAAGAATCCCCGCCGCCTCGAACCGGGAGTCGGCGTTAATCACGTGCAGCTTGAAGCCCTCGCCGACCTTGGCCTCAACGGCTTTCGCTTCGCGCACACGGACAACCGCGCCCCAGGGCAGGTTGTTCTGCGTGACCTTGAGCATCAGCGTGTTCGTGCCCTTGGCGAGCGTGACATTGACTCGGTCCGGCTCGGGGCTAATCGGCCGGGCGACGTTGTTCGAGTGGACGACCTTGCCGTTGAGCCACGCCTTCACGCCGTCATCGCTGAAGATTTCCAGCGTCACGGCCTTTGAGTCGGGCGATTCGATCTGCGTCCGCAGGTAGGCCACCCGCTGCTCGCCGCTGTTCAATTCCTTGAGCAAGTCCAGATACGCCGGATGCTGCCCCTCGGTGGAGATCGGCATCTTTCGCCACGCCACCTCGGCACCTTGTACTTCCGGCCCGAAAGGAGTATCGAACAACTGCGAGTAATTCTTGTCCTTCTCCATGTACGGCCCGGCCACCTCCCAATCGACCAGGTAGCTCTTTCGCATATCGATTTCGCCGATAATCTTGTTCCCCTGGTCCTTGATCTCTTTGCTCACGTCGGCGGCGACCACTCGCTGCAGGACCTCTTTCACCGGCCCGGCATCCGCCGCATATATTCCGTTCGCGATCGTCACCGCCGCCAGCGCCGCTTCCTGCCCGACCTCCTTGTCCTGCACGTGACCGCCGGCAAGTTTCAGGGCATCGAGCGTTTTAACCTGAGGCAGAGCGGAGAACACTCTTCTCTTCTCCGCCACGTTCGAGGCCAGACCCAGCGCGGTCTCATAGCATCTCACCTTTTCGTCAGGCCCCATCGAGCCAGCGCGTCCGACAAGATCAACGTACCCGCGTAGCGCCAGGACCTGGTGCGTCGCATTCTCCCGGCTTCGCGCCACCTGCAGCAGATCGGGCAAAGGCTGGGCATTCGGCCAGTCGCCCAAAGCGACAATCGCCGCCCGCCGCACGTCCTGATCGTTGTCACTGAGCGATTTACGAAGTGCCGGCAGCCCCGAATCATCGCCCAACTCGCCCAGCGCCGATAGCAGCGAGCTGCGGCTTCCCTTTCCGCCGTCAAGCTTCGCTACCAGCCCTTGCGAGGCCTGCTTCTCCGTCTTGGTGCGTCGAGCGACGGCAACAAGCATCTTACGGACCTCATCACGATCCCCTGCATTGGCGTTTGCGAGCAAGTCCACCAGCGCCGGGACATGCTGTGCGTCCGCCAGCTCCCGCAGTCCGGCGACCGCCGCCACCCGAACCTCTCGCCTGTCGCTTCCGGCTGCTTTCAGCACGACTGGAACCGCCTCCGTTGCACCGCGAGACGTCAGCGCGGTGATAATCTCAACTTGTTCCCGCACAGCCGCACCATTTACCCTGGAGATCAGGGCCTCATCGACACCCTCGCCGCGCAGCCTCACGAGGCTCGTTCTCGCAGCGGCCTGTTCAGCCCCTGCTCCCGCTGTCGCCTTGATGAGCACGGGGATTGACGTGGCATCGCCCAATGTCCCAAGAGCCTCCAAAGCAGCAGCTCGCACCCTCGCATCATCACTGCCGCAAGCCTTCATCACGGCGTCCCGAGCGGCGCCATCGCCGCGATCCGCCATCGCGTGGATCAGCAGTACCTGGGAGCCAGATGGAAGGTCAGGAAGCGCCGTCGCCAAGAGCAGGCCGGCTTGCGGGCCGGGAATTCCCCGGGCAACTTCCGCCGCGACCACCTGCAACTGCTTGTCGCCGCTTTTCAACGCCGCGACGACGCAAGTCACGGCGGCGCCCGCCGGCGCTGTCAGCGAAAGCCCTTGCAGAGCTGCCGCACGGATATGCCCCGGCAGATCGGAATCGAGGACTTGCCCATACATGGAGCTCGCCAGCTCACGATTGCCGGCGGCACGCAACACGTCAGCGCAGTCGAGGTAGGCATCGACGATCCCGCTGTTGCCGCCCTTGAGGGCCCCTTCCAGTGCTTGAGCCGCAGCGGGCGTGCCGATTCGACCGAGAGCCCGTGCCGCCTCCGAAGCAACCGCCGCCTGCTCCGCGCTGAGCAGCTTCGTCAGGGCCTCAACCGCCATATTACTGCGTCTGTTGCCGAGTGTGTTGATGATGCCAAGCTTGTTGGCTCCGTCGGTCTTGTTCAGGCCGTCGAGGAGCGCACGATCCACGGCCTCGCCGGGGATACGGGCCAGAGCATATCGTGCCATCGGTGACAACTCCTGGTCCGTGAGGAGCTTGGCCAGGGCAGGGACCTGTTGTTCCGTGCCGATCAAGGCGAGTTGGCGGCAGGCGAAGTGCCTGGCGTCGTTCGTTGCCTCGGATTCCAGGACGGCCGCCAGTCCCGTCGCGAGCTTCTGCCGGCTCGCCGGATCATTGAACGAGCCGGTCGCTACGTCGCGAATCGTGTTGATCGCCTCATCCTCCTGGCCGAATTTGTAGATCTTGAGCCGGCCCAGGGCCTCATCCACAGTCATGGCGAATGTCGTGCTCGAACAGCAGACCGCCGTGACAGTACAGATCAAAGCAACTCGTAGAGTGCTCATATCCGCTCCCAAATCATCAATCATCATTCATCAATAATCAATTTCATATCTGCCACGGGGCGCGCATCTCGCGCCAGAGCATCCGGTCGGCCTCGGGGTCGTTGGCGAATTGCTCCCTGGCCGGGTCCCACCGCAGCGGGCGTTTGAGCGAGTAGGCAATGTTGCCGAGGTGGCAGACGGTGATCGAATGGTAGCCGACATCCGCATCGCTGGCCGGGCGTTTGCGCGTCCGGACACAGTCGAGGAAGTTGTCGGGGTGCTCCTTGCTCTCATAGAGATGGATTTCGGTCGGGCCGATCTTCTGGCGGCGAAGTGATTCCGGCTCGGTGATGAGCGCCTCGCGGGTCACTTCGACCATACCCTTGGTTCCCTCGAATCGCACGCCCGGCGTCGGCTGGCTGATCGGCTCGCGGGTCATGACCGCGCCGCTGGCGTAGCGGTACGTGAGCGCCTTGAATTCCTTGCCATCCGGCGGGATAATCTCGACCGGGCCGGACTCGTCCATGCCCATCCCCCACTGGGCGACGTCGAACATGTGAGTCCCCCAGTTGGTCATTTCGCCGCCGGAGTAGTCCTTCCAGCGCATCCAGCCGAGTACATCCGGGTGGAACGGCCGCCACGGGGCCTGGCCGAGCCACGCGTCGTAGTCCAGCCACTCAGGCGGCGGCCCCCCTGCCGGCAGGTTGCACTCCTCCGGCGGGCCGCCCACGTTCACCTTGATTCGCTTCACGTCGCCGATGTACCCGTTGCGAATCAGCTCGCAGGCGAAGCGAAACTCGTACCAGCTTCGCTGCTGCGTCCCCGTCTGGAAGATCCGGCCGTACCGCTTGATCTCGCGGGCGAGAGTCCTCGCCTCATACACCGTCAGCGAGATGGGCTTTTCGCAGTAGATATCCTTGCCGGCCTTGGCCGCCGCGATGGATACCGGCGTGTGCCACCGGTCGCCCGTCCCGCACATGATGATGTCGATGTCGCTCCGCGCGAGCAACTGGTGAAAATCCTTGTACGCGGCGCAGTCCTTGTTGCCGTAGTACTTGTCGATGACGTTCTTGGCGTTGTTCAGATTGTTCCTGTTGACGTCTGCGACGGCGACGACCTGGACACCGGGCTTGCTCAGGTACCCGCCGCCCTGGACCCAGATGCCGCCAGCGACGTGCCGCATGCACTGCCCCCCCACGCCAATCGCCCCCATGACCAGCCGCTCACTGGCCGGCGTTCTGCCCCCGGCCCCCAATGCGGAACTCGTAATCACGTACGGCAAGGCCACTGTGGATGCCGCCGCCTTGAGAAACTCCCTTCGTGTCGCTCTCATCTGATCGACCATAGTCAACTCCATCATGCTTAACGTGACTGTCCCCGCCAGGGGGAATCAACGGCGATATTGTAGCCTCCGACCCGCCCGAGATAAAGACACTACCGCCCACCCATATCGAAAGGGGTGTAGCCGGGACACAGTTGCGAACGCGAAACATACCGGATGCCAACGCGATGAAGCAGCCCAAACACCGGCCACGATCGAGCTAATCGGCAATGGCGCCGATCAACTCGATCGTGGCGATTTACAATCGTGCAACTACTGGGCATGCGGTCGGCCCAGAGCGACATCGTCGATGTGGACAATGCCGGTGCCGCCAGCGGTTGGTGTTTTGCGATTGCCGACGCCGATATACATCGTCCTGACCCGGCTCAGGTTCACGCCGACCAGATCACTATATGGGATCGTCCACTCCTGCCACGTGGGACGCAGCGTGATGGCCTCATCGCCGTTCACGACTGTCACGCTCGCGCCGGTACTGTCCTCGATCCTCACGTACATCGGCTCGGCCGTGTTGCCCTCATGTTGGGTTGCGCCGATCTCGGCTATCTGCCACTGGCCGGTCACGTTGCCGCTCATCGAGAGGTTGGAGAACTCGGCGGCGGTCAAGGTCGAGGCATTGTGGCTGGTTACGGCCAGACCGATGAGGACGTTGCTGGCCATCGAGATGTTCACCGGCGCCGTGAACGTGACATTGACCCAGGTGACGCCGTCAGCCGATTGCTGAGCGGTGAAGACATTGCCCGTCCGGGTCAACTTTACCCAGCGCGGGGCCACCGTCCCGGCCACTGAGACCTGGCTCATCACATTGCCGGTCTCCGGGCGCTGCTGGAACGAAACGCCATAGTCCGGCGTTGCACAGACGAACGCGTGCTTCGAGCCTGGATGGAGGCTCTCGCGGATCATGACGCCCGCCTTGGCCCAGCCGTCGCTGCGACCCAGGCTGTCGACGCGGACCACCGTCGAGCCATCTCCGCTGAGGTTCTTGTAGGCATAGCGGAACTGGTCAGCGGTATCCCAGATGTCGACGCCGATGGCGTTCATGATGATCTCACCGTCGGCGGTCTCCGTGAAGCCGGACGCATTGCCTCGGACATACAACATCAGGGTATTGGGCCCGTTGCCCGTCCAATTCTGAGCGGTCACAAACTTGCGCTCGGTCTCGGAGTAGAACGGTGAAGCCGTGTTGTCGTACTGCAGCGGCATCGACTGTGCGCCGCTGTGGACGATCGTGTGTTCCATGATGTCGCCCGTGCCAGGCTCGTAGCCGATTATGGCTCCCGAGCCATTACCCGGGTTGCCTTGGGGGAAGAACTCGTTCGCCGAGAAGCCGTAGCCGTCAATCCACGTCTGGAAGACCCGGTTGGGCGAATCATTCGTGTAGCTCTCGAAATCCTCGATGATCGCATACTCCTGGGTCGTGAAGCTCCAGAGGTTGCCCTCGTGGGTCTCGGTTTCGCCGACTTCATCCACTCTCCAGTAGTAGGTGGTCCCGAACTCCAGGGATGCGGGCGTGTAGCTTCGCTCGGCCTGCGTGGCGGTCGGGACGGTTCCCGTGGCCACTGCATCGGCATCGGCGCCGAAGTACACTTCATGCGACTGTATCTCGCGGCCGGGCCGCCAGATCAGATCGGTTGCCACGCTGACACCCGTCGCGCCGTCGGCCGGCTGGGGCTCACGGGCCTGCACGGGCACGTAGAAGAACCGTACCTCGCTCAGACTGGCTGACATGGGACTGCTCCAGGTGGCGTTGATGGTCAGTTTGACGTACTTCGCGATGACTCCTCCGAAATCGACGATGGTACTGGCGGTGTAGGCAGGCATGCCCATGGCCCGGGCGAACTCAGGAACCCCCTCAAGTTCGGTCCAGACATTGCCGTCCAACGAGTACTCGATTTTGACGTCCTTGGCCCCAAAACCCATGTAGGCTTCGAGCTGGGAGTTGGCGTTCCACACCCACAGCTTGTCCAGCTTGTATTCCTGGTCGAAGGTGTATTGGATCCAGGCTGGCACGCCGATACTCATCCACATATGATTCATGTCGTTGGAGTGCTGGTCATCCGCGTTGAGTCCGGAACCGTCGATGGTCTTGGTCGCGGGCCAGGCGGCTTGCTGACTGGACGCCTTGACCGTCAGGCTCTTGACCGGATAAGCAAACGGCTCCGCCGTGAAGCTCCAGACGTCGCCTTTGAAGATGGTGCCGTCGGGCGTCGCATTGACCTCATCGATTCGCCAGTAGTACGTCTGGCCGTATTCGAGATCGGCTGGCTCGAAAGTCGTGGTCGTCTGACCCCGGCTGGCCAGGACATTTCCCGGCTTGACCCGACTGGCGTCGTTGACATCGTCGTAGGCCGTCCCGAAGTACACATCGCGCGTCGCCGCCGTCGCCAGCGGGTCCCAACTCAAGACCCCGTCCTGGGGTACATCGGTGGCCCTATCCTCCGGGCGGGGATTGGTGGCCTTGTCGCCGCCATAACCCGCCATAATGAGCGAAATCTCCTCCTTGGACAGTGCCCGGTTGTAGATGCCGACTTCGTCAATATCGCCTGAGAGGACTTCGGTGTTCCCGCTGAAACCTGCACCGCCGCCAGTAACACAGCCTATACCCATATTGGATGCTGTGCCTGCCGCATTGAAGGCAAAAGCGCCGGACATTATCTGTTCACCATTGAGATAAAGCCTGCATGTGGTTCCGTCAAAGGTGGCTGCTACGTGCGCCCAGGTCTGGACGAACGGAGTCAGAGTGTTATTGGGTGAGACTATCGCAGATGTTCCCGTTTCAAGGCGAAAAGTACCACCATTTTCCGGTCTGACCTGGAACTGAAACATCGTCGTGTCGGGCCATGTATTTCTCTTGCCGATCAGGCCTTGATATGTGCCGCCTCCGCCGGCCCACCTGATCCATAATGCCAGAGAAAGCTGCCCCGTTCCCTCCGCCGGATTCCAGGTTCCCAGTTCAATCCTGGTGTCCGTCGTGCCGTTACAGTTGACTCCGCCGCCTTGGTATGCCGGCGAAATCCATGATATGCCATTATGAAGGGTCCCGTTGTGTCCACTGCCCGACATATCGTGAGCGATATCCCCCGCCCCTTCATTAAGGGGGTAGTATCCCACCAGGCCGCTCCTGATATCGGCATGCGCCACACCTGCAGCCGGCACGATAGCCAAGCAGACCAGTAATGCAAGTAATACGACGTTCGTTCTCATTGCTGTTCCTCCTCAAAGGAATATGGATTGTGACCTTCAACACTTCATACAACAGTGCCCTTGTCATTCTGACGATAGCAGCCTCCAACGGATGCATGATGAAGACACTACCTGCCACACTCGTTGCTCATTCTGTCAGGGGGTCTCGGGAACTGGAACGTATCCCAGTTTGCCCCAGACGGCCTGCTGCACACGGTGCAGGTCGGGATTGCCCGGCTGGACAGAATCCGTGCCGGGCGTCAGCTTGCCGTAGTCGATTGTCCGCTGGTCTCTCCATTTCCAGTATTCGCTGTGCCCGTCGGCGAGGGAGAAGGTCGTCCCCTCGCCGTGCCGCACGGGGGGCGGGTCGAAATTACGGTTGGTCGTCGACGTAATCCCTCCCGGGACGACCGCCGAGCCCCACCACGACTCCCGATCATACGGGACACTCCAACTGGCGAACGTGACCCAGCCTTCGTCGAGAAAGACCACGCGCTCGCCGGACCGGGTGATCTGTGTCCGGTTCTTGATGTGCGGACCCGCACTGGGCCAGCCGTTCATCGAATCCACAATGGAGTAGGTCCGCATTTCGCCGCGCAGCCCGCTGGGACACTGGTACAGCTTGGCCGTCTGGCAATACCGAAACAAGGCGCCATCCTCGATGGCTTGGATTTGTGCCTGTTCGGTGGTCGTGTCCGAGTAGCCCGCCCAGTGGACCCAGCCGTCCTCGTTCGCTGGTATCGGGTTCTCACCCGGCTTGCCAGTGCAGGCATGAACGATCTTGTTATCGTTCTCATCGGCGTACATAATCCACGCCACGGTCAATTGCTTGAGATTGCTCAGGCAGGCCGCACGCTGACCCTGTTCTCGGGCCCTGCTGAGGGCGGGGATCAAAATGGCCATCAGAAGGGCGATGATGGCGATGACAACCAACAACTCGATCAAAGTGAATCCTTTGTTCTCGTGCATGGCTTCACCTTCAGTTCACGTCACCGCATACCACGTACGATACGAGCCGTCTGCGACGGCAGCCACACTCCTTCACACTCGATATGATATCTAAAACTAACAAAGCATCATTGCACAAATCCACCTTCTTTGTGTATAATTCCACCATAGCTATCACAGTCTTGTGAGTGAATGGCCCCGGGAGCCGCCGTCGAGTATGTGCGATTCCAGTTTCAAGATTCGATTGCTGCAGCGGTTGAAAGCCGACTCCGAACTGTTTCGCCTGTTTGACTCCCTGGCAGACGTCTGTTTCTTCGCCAAAGACCGAAGAGGCCGATTCATCATGGGCAATCGCGCGTTTCTGGAAAAACTGGGTTTGGATCGAGAGGAAGATCTCATTGGCAAGGACGATTTCGACTTCTTTCCCGCACGGCTGGTGGAGATATTCCTACGCGACGATCGGCGGGTCATCAGGACACGGGAGCCGTTGATCGACCGCGTGGAACTGGTCTCCAATAGCGAAGGCAGCATTGACTGGCACATCACCACGAAGGTACCGCTAGTCTCCCGAAACGACATCGTGCTCGGGATCGCCGGCGTGACGCGGGGTTTCCGAAAATCCGGGGAACACTGGCGTCCTCATCAGCAGTTTGCCGCCGTCATCGAGCATATCAATCAGCACTACAGCAGCCCGATCCAGGTTGAGGAACTGGCCTCCCTGATGTACCTGTCCGTCAATCAATTCGAGAGGAAATTCAAACAGGTCTTTCAGATTTCTCCGATGAGGTTCCTCACCGGGTACCGGGTGCATCGGGCCTGCTTCGACCTGCTCCACACGGACCATACGGTCACGCAGATCGCCATCCGAAACGGGTTCTATGACCACAGTCACTTCATCCGACATTTCCGAAACGCAATGGGGATGACGCCCAGTCAATACCAACGGTGAAACTGCTGCCGGCATTTCTGGACGCAATGTTTCAGGCGCGACATTCCGTGCCTTGAAAAGTGTCGCCTGTGCCGCTATCATCCGGGCTGCCGATTAGGGATCGATGGTTGCGGCTAATATCGTAGTACACCGCAATTGGAAGTCCGCCATGTGAAATCAGGAAAGGAAGGACCCTTGAATCAGATACACGTACTCAAGATCGCTTCGGAATTGTCGGTCCGGCCCGCGCAGGTCCAGGCGACCGCCGAGCTGCTCGAAGGCGGCGCGACGGTCCCATTCATCGCCCGCTATCGCAAGGAGGCGACCGGCACGTTAGACGAGATCGTCGTCACCGCCATACGCGACAGGCTCAGCCAGCTCAAGGAGCTCGATGACCGCTGCGACGCCATCATCAAATCCCTCGAAGAGCGGGGACTGCTCACGGACGAGCTCAAGGCGAAAATCCTGCGGGCCGAGACCATGGCGGTGCTCGAAGATATCTACCTGCCCTACCGGCCGAAGCGGCGGACGCGCGCCACCATCGCCCGGGAGAAGGGTCTTGAGCCCCTGGCGGAACTGATCTTCGCCCAGGACCCAACAGTGGACCCGATGGCCCGGGCGGAGGCCTTCGTCAACGCGGAAAAAGGGGTGGCATCGGTCGAGGAGGCATTGGCCGGCGCCAAGGACATCATCGCCGAGTCCGTCAGCGAGAATCAGCAGGCGAGAGCCAAGATGCGCGAGCTGTTCCAGACCGAAGGCAGGTTGAACTCGCAGGTCGTGCCCGGCAAGGAAACCGAAGGGATCAAGTACGAGGACTATTTCAAATGGGATGAGCCCGTGGCCAAGGCGCCCTCGCACAGGATTCTCGCCATGAGAAGGGGCCGCGAGGAAGGTTTCCTGCGGCTGCAGGTAGCCTCGCCGGATGAGAAAGCGGCCATGATTCTTGAAGGCTTGTTCGTGAGGGGCCGCTCGCCATGTGCCGCACTGGTGCAGGAAGCCGTGACTGATAGCTACAAAAGGCTCTTGTCGCCCTCCATGGAGACGGAGATCCTCGCGGCGACGAAGCTGCGGGCGGATGAAGAGGCGATCCGGGTGTTTGCGGAGAACCTGCGTCAGCTCCTGCTCGCCGCCCCGCTGGGTCAGAAGAACCTCCTGGCGATCGACCCGGGCTTTCGCACGGGATGCAAGGTCGTGTGCCTCGACCGCCAGGGCCAGTTGAAGCACCACGATGTCGTCTTCCCGCATCAGAGCGAGCGATTAGCCACGGCCGACGCCGCGAAGATGGTCGAGTTGTGCGAGCGGTTCAACGTCGAGATCATCGCCATCGGCAACGGCACGGCCGGGCGCGAGACCGAGGCTTTTATCAAGGGCATCAAGTTCTCCCGAAGTATCCCCGTCGTGATGGTCAACGAAAGCGGCGCGTCGATCTACTCGGCGTCGGAGGTCGCCCGCGAGGAGTTTGCGGACTATGATGTGACGGTCCGCGGGGCCGTCTCCATCGGGCGAAGGCTCATGGACCCCCTGGCGGAGCTGGTCAAGATCGATCCGAAATCGATCGGCGTCGGCCAGTACCAGCACGACGTGGACCAGCCGCTGCTGCGGCACTGCCTCGACGACACCGTCATCAGTTGCGTCAACAACGTCGGCGTGGAGGTGAACACGGCCAGCAAGCAGCTCCTGCAATACGTCTCGGGGCTCGGCCCGCAACTGGCGCAGAACATCATCGCCTACCGGAACGAGAACGGCCCGTTCAAATCCCGCCGGGACCTCATGGAAGTCCCTCGCCTCGGCGCCAAGGCTTTCGAGCAGGCCGCGGGCTTCCTGCGAATTCGCGAGGCCGACAACCCGCTGGATGCCAGCGCCGTCCATCCGGAGACTTATCACGTGGTGGACAGGATGGCCGCCGACGTGGGGTGTTCCGTGGCGGACCTGATGAAGAACGAGCCGCTTCGCAAGAAGGTGCGCCTGGAAAGCTACGTCAGCGGCACGATCGGCCTGCCCACGCTGAACGACATCATGCAGGAGCTGGCCAAGCCCGGGCGGGACCCGCGGCAACAGTTCGAAATCTTCAGCTTCGCCGAGGGCGTCAACAAAATGGAGGACGTCAAGCCCGGCATGAGGCTGCCCGGCATCGTCACCAACGTGACCGCCTTCGGCGCCTTCGTCGATGTCGGCGTCCACCAGGACGGCCTCGTGCACGTCAGCCAACTGGCGGACCGCTTCGTGAAAGACCCGGCCGAAGTCGTCAAGGTCCATCAGAAGGTGATGGTCACGGTCCTCGAAGTCGATCTCGTGAAGAAGCGAATCAGCCTGACGATGAAAGACCCGACAAAGGCAGCCAAACCGGCTGTCAGACCTGTCGCCAAGCCTGGCGCCAAGCCGCCTTCCAATCAGAGAAACAGCCACGTTCAGACGCTGGGAGATTTCATGAAGTTGTGAGACTCGCGGCGCCGTGACCCCATAGTTAAGGAGAAAAACAGATGCATGCGCGGTCCTGTATTGCGAGAGTTTTCATATCGGCAATATCACTTCACTTCCTGCTGAGCGGCCCGGCTTGGGGGGGCTTTCGGGCGGGCATTGCGGTTCGTGATGTTACGCCGGAGAAGCTGCTGCCCGTCTCCGGCGGTATGGGTCCTTCAGAGCCCGTGACGAAGAAGATCGGCAAACTCACGGTCCGCGCGCTCGTGCTTGAAAACGACGGCACACGCGTCGCTATTTGCAGCACGGATTTCCTCGGCTTTCCGAGCGTGCTCGGCGACAAAGTCCGCGGCCAGGTAAAGGGCATTCCTCCCGAGAACATCCTCATCGGCGCCACGCACAACCATAGCGGCCCGGACTGCTACGGCTTTCCCGACGCCAGCGGCAAGACTGCCTGCGACGTCGAATACCTTAACGGCGTGTGCTCAAAGCTGGCGGAGGCGGTCAACGAGGCCGTGACCAATCTGCAACCTGCCCGCGTGAAGATCGCCACCGGCCAAGCTCGCGGCAAGATCGCCTACAACTACTACGCCGAGAAGCTGTATGATCCTCGCTGTGACGTCATTCAATTCCTCAACACCGAATCCAAGCCCATCGCGACTTTCGTCAATTACGCGTGCCATCCGGAAATCATCGGACCCGATCAGAAGATCATGAGCCCCAATTTCGTCGGCCCGCTCTACGACCGGATCGAGGAGCGAAACGCCGGCACGGGCATCTTCATGAATGGCGCGCTCGGGGGCATGGTGACCGCCGACTGCCGCGGGCCCAATGGCAAGGACGTGCAAACGTGGGACGAATGTATCCGTATCGGAAATCTGCTGGCCGATGAGGCGCTGCGCATCGCCGCGGACGCTCCAGTTCAGGAGAATCCAACCCTGTTCTGCGCCAACACCATTGTCGATTTTCCCATCCAGAATGACGTGATGCGCACGGTGGTGAAGCTGTCGCCGCTGGGCTTCAAGATGGACGAACGAGGCGCCGTGGCCACCCAAGTCAATGTGGTCAATTTCGGCAACGCCCAGATGCTCACGATCCCCGGCGAGGCCCTGCCGAACATCGGCTACTATCTCAAACGCAAAATGCACGGCGAGCATAACCTGCTCCTCGGACTGACGAACGACGCCTTCGGCTACATCCTCACGAAGGTCGATTGGAACAGCTTCGAGCGGTACAACTACATCGCCCGGACGAGCCTGGGCGAGATGACGGGCGAAATCCTCGTGGAAAAGGGCCTGGCGTTTGTCGACAAATGCCCTCGCCCGGTCCAGACCGCCGCCAGATAACGATGGCCCTGGGAGCTTGTACTGCAACGAGGGGCATAGAAGGGGTCACATCTTTGACTAACTATTTTTCGACTTGGAGGGGCTGGGGAAGCCATGGACAGTCATCTATTGACTGCGCGTGTAGGTCCACAAGTCGGGACCTGTTGCTGATGACTCTCGCGGCGTCTCTCGGCGGCGGGCTAGCGGCGTTGGACGAATTGCTCGCGGATTTGGAGGATGGCCTTCGGATTCGTGTTGACGAACTCGGGGATGTTGGCGGCACGATCGGGGGCGGTCAGGTGCGAGAGGAGAACCGGAGGGGTGCTGTCGCCATTTTCGTCGATGTGCGTCAGGCATAATTGCGTGTAGTCGGAGTAGCCCTTGGAGGCGAAGACAAGCCACTTGCCGTCGGGGGACCAGCTATGCCAGGAGTTCATCCGGCGGGTGTTGCAGCGGAGGCGGCGGGCCTCGCCTCCTTCGGCCGGAATGATGTACAACTCGCTGTCGGGCTGGAGGAGCATGTAGCTCTTCGCCCGGCAGAAGACGATCCACCGCCCGTCCGGGGAATAGCGGGCGAAGTAGTTGCTCATGCCGTTGTTGGAGGCTCCCGCCAGAGGCTGCGGCGTGCCGCCACGGCCCTCGTTGAACGGAATCCTATAGAGGTCGAACTGGAACGGCTTGCCGTCCCGGATCAGCAGCTCGCAGTCGTCGCGAGTCAGCGGCGTCAGGCCCATGCCCCTGGTTTCGCTCAGATCGGCGGCCGGGGCCCGGGCAAAGACAATGTCCTTGCCGTCGGGACTCCACGCCGGATTGCTCTGCACGAGGTTCGGATCGTCCGCGCCGGGCAGGGCGCGGAACTGGCGGGTCTGCCTGTCGTAGACGCACAGAATCCCCTTGACGGGGAAGAACAACTGCGAGAATGCCAACGGCGGCCTGGGGACAAAAACGGCAAAGTCCTTGACGGTGCTGATCACGTATCGACCGTCGGGTGAAACCTGGGACAGCAGGCCGAAGGCCTGGCCGACGCGCTCATAGTCGTTCCAGGAGATAATGTCGGCGGGACTCAGCACCATCTGCTCCTGGACCTGCGTGATGACGTAGGCGCCTTTGTTGTAGGCGTAGTCCGCGTCCATTCCGAGGATCGTGCCGTCGCGGCTGAACGAATGACAGTTGGCGCACACCGGCAGATTCTGCAGGACGATCGGCGGCGTCGATTCGATCGGTCCGAAGCGCCACCGGATGCGGGACGGGTCCTTGTCCGCCTCCTCGAATGGCAGGATGACCTCGCGATAGAATAGCGGCGCTCTCACCGGGTCCTTTGAGGTTCGAAAGGACATGCGGGCCCGCGAGAGGATCTTTGCGGGTCCGCCCCGGCCGACGCCGAGGATGGTGACCTGGGCATCCTGTTCGAGCGACTTTTGTTCGAGGCTCTCCCAAACCCGTGGCTGGGGAGTCCATCGCGGCCGCCGCACTAAGAAATGCAGGCCCGGCTTGCCATCGGCGAATGCAATCCGGACGAGCCACCCTCTCGATGCCGGAGCGTTGTCTTTCCAGCGAAACATCGGCGGCGGCAGCTTGGGCGGAAACAACGTTCCATCCAGGGGATACTCGATGGCGATGTCGGCGTACGTCCCCTGCTCCTGATAGGCCGCAAGGATGCGCTCGATACGCTGTGTATCGGGCTGTAGAGCCCTGTATAGAATCATCATTGCGATGAGCGAGGCGGCAACCAAGGCCACGCCCACGGCTTTCTTGTGCATCAAGAACCCCTGGCTCAGATCACAAAGAGTAACAAGGCATCAATAGTACCTGCGAGTATGCATCTTGTCGATGCAGGCGCGCCAGTACCTGCGGCTCATTCTTCGGGCGGCTGGTCGAACACAGCCGGGTCTTGCTGGTAGAAGCGTTTTAGCTCGTCGTAGAGCCTTGGGTAGACCTGTTGCAGCTCTCTGGGCTGCTCGAAGAAGCACTCGGTCGCCACGGCGAAGAATTCGGCGGGATCGACGGCCCCGTACTCGTCGAGCAGTTCCGCGCGGTTCTCGCGGATGTCGCGGCGGAAATTCTCGAAGTCCTCGCCGAGGGCCCTGGCCCAGGCGACGAAGCTCGTACGGCTCTGCAGGACGGGCGTGCTGTCGCCTTTGCCGCCGGAGCTGTCGAGCTGGTGGGCGAACTCGTGGAGGACGACGTTCTGGCCGTCGTGGATGTCAGCGGCGCTTCGCCGGACGTCGTCCCAGGACAGGACGACCGAGCCGTGATGCCAGGATTCGCCGAGCCGGACGTCCCTGCCCTCCAGAATGGTCCCGCCGAGAAAATGGTGGGTGTTATTGACCACGTAGGCACGGGGGTATACGAGGATCGACTTCAGGCCGGGGTAGTACTCCGTCTGGCGGTGGAGCAGGAGCATGCAGGCATGGGCGGTGATGGTGACTCGGATCTCGTCGGTGATCCCGAGCCCGCCGCAGCCCTCGAACTTCTTCTCCGCCATGAAGATCAGGATGTGGCGCTTCAGCTCCGCCTGGTCGGACTCCGGCAGCCGTGCGTACAGGGGCACGTTTTTCTGGAGAATGGCGAGCCACTCGGCCGGGAAGGGCCGGCTCGCGATCTTCTTTCTCCGTCGTTCCTTGAACAGCATTTTCTATTTACTATTTCCGATTTTCGATTTACGATTCGAACAGTAGCCGGGCCGCGAGGCAGCCAGATAGGACCTATAAGACCTGTAGGACTCATAGGACCAATGAAGACTGCCAGGCCAGCCAGAATAGTAAATTGTAAATCGTAAGTCGTAAATCGAAATGCGTGACTCGCTTCCATATTTGACGGCGGACATCGCCGGCATCGGCGGGGTCATCAAGACCCGCGACGAGGATTTCTTCGTGGAGGAGCTGCCGCTGTACGAGGCGAGCGGCTCCGGCACGCACACATACGTGCAGATCGAGAAGAAAGGCCTCGGCACGCGGGAGGCCCTGGACCGCATCGCCCGTGCCCTGAACGTCTCCCGCAGGGACATCGGGCTGGCGGGGCTGAAAGACGCCCACGCCGTAGCCCGCCAGTGGATATCGATCGAGCATATCGAGCCGCAGCGGGTGGAGCAGTTGTCGGTCCCGGACGTGCGGGTCCTGCGAACCAGCCGCCACACGAACAAGCTCAAGCCCGGCCATCTGCGGGGCAACCGCTTCGTCGTCCGGCTGCGAAAACTCGCCTTGCCTCTGCCGCAGGCGGCCCAGGTCGCACAGGAGGTTTTGACCATCCTTGGCCGAAGAGGGGTGCCGAATTACTTCGGCCCGCAGCGATTCGGCAACCATCAGGATAATCACCTGCTCGGCAAGGCGGTGGCCCAAAACGATGCGGCCGCCTTCGCCGACCAGTTCCTCGGCCACCCCAGAGAGGACTTGGACTCGCCCGCGGTGCTCGAAGCCCGCCGCCTGTACGACGAGGGCTTGTACGAGGAGGCCGCCAAGGCGTGGCCGGGGCCGTTCTTCGATCAGCGACGCGCCCTGCGGGCGTTGGTCGGCGGCAAGGGCAACAAGAAGAAGGTCTTCTACACCGTCGATAAGCATCTCAAGAGCCTGTTCATCTCCGCGTACCAGTCGGATCTCTTCAATCGCGTGCTCGCCGCCCGCATGCCGCACATCGATAAGCTGCTGCACGGCGATATGGCCTATAAGCATGCCAACGGGGCGTGCTTCCGCGTCGAGCAGCCGGACGTGGAGCAGCCTCGCTGCGACAGCTTTGAGATCAGTCCCACCGGCCCCCTGCTGGGCGAGCGGACGACGCGGCTCACCGGTCCGGCCGGCGAGATCGAAAACCCGATTCTCGATGGCGAGAAACTGACCGAGCCGGACATGCGGCAGATGAGGCACTTCGGCTCCCGCGGCGGCCGGCGGCCCCTGCGATTCCAGCCGCGAAACGCCGCCGTCACGAGCGGCGAAGACGACCTGGGCCACTACCTTCAACTGGCCTTCGAGCTCGACGCCGGCTGTTATGCCACGGCCCTGCTGGCCGAGCTCACCAAGGACCGCACCACCGAGGCGCCCGAGCCGGAGGAATGAGCTGAGTCTAATGTTGACTGATTCGGTTGTCCGTGCCACTGGGCAAAGGGGAGAGAATGAGTCAGAAAGAAATCAACCAACAGGAGTGGAGCAACCCATCGAACTGGCGGTGGTCCCTCTATCGCAGCGAGAAGGACAGCCGGCTCTGGGTGCCAAAGCAGGTCTCAGCGATGGGCTGGACGTTGAACCTCTCGCACCGGCGGGCAAACCTCTGGCTCGGGCTGTTCGGCATTGTGCCCTGCCTGGTGGTTCTGCTGATGGCGATCATCGGTGGCTGGCGAACGTTATCGACTTCGCCGGGCCCGTGGCTATGGCTGGCCGGATCGCTGGCCCTGACATGTGTAGTGGCGACTCTCAATCCGCTGTGGCGGCATGGGTTGTCCCAGGCGTTTCCGGCGGCGGCATTCGGGGTCATAGCCGCCGCAGTCGGCTTCGCGATTCAGGGTCTCCTGAACCGCCCCGTGATCTCGATCGTAGGGGTGGCGAACCTGACCTGGCGCACTCACCTGTATCTGGCATTGGCCGGAGCGATCGCCCAGACAACGGGCAAATGCCTGCTGGTGCTGGCAGTGTGGGCAACGCTGCGGCCGACCAACCTCACGGCCAAGGTGCGGCTGGGCCTGATGGTGGGCCTCGGGTTTACCGTGTTCGAGATCCTGCTGATCTGGCTGAATGCAGCCCTGGCGGGGTCGCCGGTCACGCATTGGTGGCTCGGCGCCTGCGAACGAGGCCTCATCTCTTCGCTCTTTCACATCTACTCTACGGGCCTGCTGGCTCTGGGCCTGGCGACACGGCGGTACCGGCTGTTCGTCTTCGTGATCGCCGTTCACTATCTGACCGACTGGCTCGCGGGGGCCAACGCCTCGCTGCTGCATCTGTCGGACATTCAGTTGGAGCTCGCCTTCGTCCCGCCGGTGGTGGCCATCTGGCTGGTCTTTTTGGCGATGGCGAGCAAAACCCGCCGTGAATCCTCGTTGGCAGCGTCAGCGTGACAGACGATCCCGGTGGGACGTACCTTCTTGAATTGCACCTGCGTATGTGTTATCCTGAAGACCATGAAAGCAGGCAGTTCCATCAGTCACAGCCGTAGCGACGAGACCATTGAGGCGAAAGCCCGATGGTTTCAGTCTCTATCCCTTTCCGAGCGGATGGACATGCTCTGTGCCTTCACGGACCTGGCGCTGTCCGCCAATCCCGCGTTGCAGGAGCGCAAACCTCATGCTCAACCGGTTGCTGGACGCATTCAAGTCCTTTCAGCTCGACCGGATGCCATGGAACGTCAATTTGCCTTAGGTGACTGGGACAATGCAGTTTGAGTGGGATCCAGAGAAGGCAAGACTGAACAAAAAGAAGCACGGAGTGTTCCTTCGAAGAGGCTGTAACCGTGTTCTACGATCCTCTCTCGGCCACGTTCGACGACGCAGACCACTCCGTTGGAGAGCAGAGGTTGATCACAGTCGGCTTCTCGTCTCGCGGCCGCCTGCTCTTTGTATCGCATACAGAAAGAAGAGAGACGTTGCGTATCATAAGTGCACGTCTGGCGACCGCGCACGAAAGGAAGAAGCATGAAGACCAAGCTGGACGATAATCGCGACGGGTTGCGCCCGGAATATGATCTTGACTACTCAAAGGCTGTCCGCGGCAAGTACTCCAAGCGACTGCTGCGGGAAGGCGCCAACGTTGTCATTCTTGAGCCCGATGTGGCCAAGGCATTCGGTGATTCGGCTGCTGTGAACGAGGCATTGAGGTCGCTTCTTGATTTTTCGCGCTCGACTCAGCGTCTGACAAAGCGTTCTGCCGGACGCAAGAAGAAAACAGCACGTCGGTGAACATGTGAAAATGGTCACGTTCTTCTGTATTGCTGCATTGACCGAGCGTGGCACGCCACTGCCTGAGCAGCCAACGACGATGATAGACTCTTTCGCGCGACAACGAGGAGGTGAGTGATGAGGCGGATGTGGATGGTTGTTCTGGTCTGGGGGATGATCCAGGCTGCTGTCCTGGCGCAGCCGGAGCCCACGGCGCGGGAACTGCCGCGATGGCGGGGATTCAATCTGCTGGAGATGTTCTACAAGGGCAGTTCCACGGGGCCGTTCAAGGAGGAGGACTTCAAGCTCATCTCGGAGCTGGGGTTCAATTTCGTGCGGCTGCCCATGGATTACCGCATCTGGATCAGAAACGGCGATTGGGCCCGGTTCAATGAGACGGCCCTGCAATGGGTGGACCAGGCCGTCGAGTACGGGCATCAGTACGGCGTACACGTATGCCTCAACTTCCACCGGGCGCCGGGGTACACAGTGGCCGACCCGCCCGAGCCCACCAGCCTGTGGACCGACCCCGACACGCAGAAAGTCTGCGCCAATCATTGGGCCCTCTTCGCCCGGCGATACAAGGGCATACCCAACAGCCGATTGAGCTTCAACCTGCTCAATGAGCCGTCGGATATAGACCCCAATGTTTATGCCCGCGTCGTGGGCCTGCTGGCGGATGCCATCCGTGCGGAGGACCCCAATCGCCTGATCATCGCCGACGGGCTCAACTACGGCGTGACGCCATGCTGGAACCTGGTTCCGTTGGGCGTGGCCCAAGCCACACGGGGGTATCAGCCGTTCACCCTGACCCACTACAAGGCCGGCTGGGTCGCCGGGGCGGACCAGTGGACCGTGCCCATGTGGCCGGAGCCGCTGGGATGTGCCGGCTATCTGTATGGCCCGGCCAAGAAGGACATACAGTCCCCGGTAATTATCGAGGCGAACCTGCCGGAGCCGTTCACATTCCGCGTCCGCGTGGGCACGGTGTCGAGCTCCGCGCGGCTGGAGGTCTCTGTGGATCGCGGGCGGCGCAACACCTGGTCTCAGGACTTCAAGCCCGGGCCGGGCGAGGGACCCTGGAAGCAGGTCGTGTACGTGCCTCAGTGGGACATCTACCAGAACATCTACGATCAGGAGTTCGCCATTGCCTTCCCCGTGTGCCGGCGGGAGATCCGATTGGACAATACGGCGGGTGACTGGCTGACCATCACGGAGATCGGAATAGAATTGGCGGACGGCCGGTCGTTCTCCATGCGGGTGAGCCCCCGCTGGGGCGAGGCCAACCGGGTCTTGCGATTCGACCCGTCGAATCCGGCTGGGGCGTTCCAGAGCGATGAAGCGATGGACCGCCAGTGGCTGTGGGACAACTACGTTGCGCCCTGGGTCCAGCTCAAGGATTCCGGCGTGGGCGTGATGGTCGGCGAGTGGGGCGCCTACAACCAGACGCCGCACGACGTGACCCTGCGATGGATGGAGGACTGCCTGAAGAATTGGCAGCAGGCCGGGCTCGGCTGGGCCTTGTGGAACTTCCGCGGGTCGCTCGGGGTGATGGACAGCGGCAGAGCCGACGTCCAGTACGAGGACTTCCGAGGCCACAAACTCGACCGCAAGATGCTGGCCCTCCTGCAACGCTACTAACCCGGCCGCAGGACACGAACGAACACGAAACCAGTACTGTTCACCGAACCGGACTCTGGCGCGACTCTCCTGCTAATTGTGTTGTGTTGACCAATACGGTGTGTTATCATCTTGGTGTACCCTCTCAAAAGGAGTCGTATGCCAGTGGTCATCCCGGACGTGAGCGAAGTGAAAGCCTTTGCCAATCATCTCCACTCTGCAGGAAAGCGTTGGCAGGGTGAGATATTTGGCTGGCAGGCGGAATACACCCCCGAGAGCCGCAAGAAACCCGCTGGCTCGGAGATGCGATTCACCCCAGCGATTTTTTGGATAGGCGAGAGCGGCATCTGGTTCTTTTCCCTCATGTGGGAGTACGGAAAGAACAAAGAGCCCACGGAATTCCTGGATGATCGGGGCATCATCAAGAAACAATAAGAACGGCAGGTTGACGCAACAGCGTAGTACCGCTATGGTTATGGCAGATATGATGTCTCTCTCGAGGACATCTCACAGGGCACCGCACCGGTCTTTGCGACATTGGCCGGGAACCGGGGGCCGTGAAAGCAGCAGAAGGATGTCCAGGTTGTCGCAGTTTGTCGCAGGCGTTCTCACTGCGGTGCTCTCGATCCCGGCGTGCCCAGCCGCCGCAGAAGAGCTTGCGGGACCAGGCGCCTCTGTGCCGTACCATCTCTACTGGGGAGACGTGCACGGGCACACCCGTTTGTCGGACGGCAAGGGAACCGTCGATGACTACTTCCAATACGCCAAGGACGTTTCCAAACTCGACTTCGTGATCGTGACCGATCATGATTTCGGAAACGCTGCGCCCTGGCGTATGCCGAAAGAGGACTGGACGCTCACCCAGGACTGCGCAGACCAGTACACAGTAAATGGTCGTTTCGTCGCGATCGCCGGCTACGAATGGACCTCGCAGCCGAAGTACTGGACGGCGGAAGAACGGCTCTTCAGCGGGCCGCCACAGTATTACAACCACAAGAACGTGTACTTCCCTTCCCGTGTGGATTACCTCTTCAGCGCGAAGGACGCGGCGTACCAAAACCCGGACCTGCTTGCGGCGGCGGTGCGAAAGCACGGCGGGCTCATCCATAACTGCCACCCCAGCGACGGATTAGAAGGGCGGGACCAGTTTGTCTACGAGGCCTCCTGCAACGATGTCATTGTGAACACGGAGATGGGCCCGGACAGAATGTATTACGAGGGGAAGGAATACAATCTGAACTGGGAGACGCTTGTGCGGGCGTTCCTAAATCGCGGTGGCAAGACCGGCTTTGTCGGAGGGACAGACACCCACGAAGGCCAACCGGCGGCGCGTACGACGGTACTGGCGCGGGAATTGACTCGCCCCGCCATCTTCGAAGCACTGCGGCACCGGCGAAACTACGTCATAACCCATGCACGCATCATTTTGGACTTTCGCATCAACGGCCACGTCATGGGTGAAGAGATCGAGATCGAAGGCAAGCCACGGATCGTGGCCCGGGTCCAAGGGACAGATCAGATCGAAGAAGTGGTCCTTGTCCGAGACGGCGCGATTCTCCATACGCTCCGGCCGGGAACCCCAGCGACGCAGCTCGAGTACGAGGACAACGCCTTTGGGGGGAGCAGCTACTATTATCTGCGGGTCACCCAAGCGGACAAGGATAGACACGGCAACCCGTCACGGGCCTGGTCCAGCCCCATTTGGGTGAAGACGAAATGACACGGTCGAAGAATCAGGCGCTCATTCTTCGGCCGCGAGGGCAGCCGGGGGATCTACATCGAAGGCTCCCACGTCAACACCTTCAGCGGCAATCCGCACCCGACGCCCTACTACGAGTACAACCAGATCATGTACCGCCTGGACCTGTCCGACCCCCGCCTCAAACTCCCGGCCGAAGTGGCATCCGAGCGATAACGTGACCGCATGGACAAGAAACTTGCCATCCTACAGATTGACCAACAGACTACTCGACAGTAGAATGGCATCATGGGTATGCTTGAGGGAATTCGGAGCAAGATGCAGCGGCGGCGATATGAGTTTTCCAAGCACGCTGTTGATCAGAGTATCATTCGGAACATCAGCGTTGCAGAAGTCGAGCAAGCGATGTCCGGCAGAAGTGAGATTGTGGAAGACTATCCTGATGACAAGTACGGTCCAAGCTGCCTTATCCTCGGGCATACGAAGGCTGGACGGTCGTTGCATGTGCACTGTAGCCATCCCGGTCGTCCGCTAATCAAGATCATCACGCTCTATGAGCCAGACCCAAACGCGTGGACGGATCTCAGGGTCAGGAAACAGGGCGGATAGGTGGCAAGCCATGAAAGAAACGATGATTGAAACCGACGTCACATACACCGTGGAGTTCGACGGGAGATTCTACATCATCGAGCACGTGCCGGCCCGCGTGTGCCGGGAAACCGGCGAGCAGTTCTTTGCTCCGGAGACCGTGGAGCGCGTCCAGTCTTTGATCAAGGGAGGAAGGAAGCCCGCCAGAGTGGTCGAGACCCCTGTTTACGAATACACGTGAGCGAGTTCAAGAAGCCACTGGGCCGGGGCAACTGACCGCGCCGACAGGAGGCCGGTCTATCCTGCATGGTAGAGGACAAGTAACAGGCTCAGTTGGTTTCGGCGGAGGCGAATTGTTTTCGGTGGTAATCGCGGTAGAGGCCGCCGTTGGCTATGAGCTCGTGGTGGGTGCCGGATTCGATGACTCTGCCTGCGGAGAGGACGAGGATTCGGTCGGCGTTGATGATGGTGGAGAGCCGGTGGGCGATGATGAACGTGGTCCGGCCGACGATCAGGCGTTTCATGGCACTTTGAATCAGGTGCTCGGACTCCGGGTCGAGATTGGCCGTGGCCTCGTCGAGGATGAGAATCTTCGGGTCCTTCAGGAACGCGCGGGCGATGGTGATTCGCTGTCGCTGGCCGCCGGAGAGGCAGCCGCCCCGCTCCCCCACTTCGCTTTCGAATCCGTTGGGCATGGACGTGATGAATTCGAGGGCGTTGGCCGCCCGGGCCGCCTCGATCACCTCTTCGTCCGTGGCCCACAGCTTGCCGTAGAGAATGCTCTCGCGGATCGTGCCGCTGAAGAGGATCGGGTCCTGCAGCACGATGCCGATGTGCCGGCGGAGCGACTCGATCCTGACGCTACGCACGTCGTGACCGTCGATGCGGACGCAGCCGGCGCAAACGTCGTAGAAACGAGGGATCAGGCTGACGACCGTGGTCTTGCCCGACCCGCTGGGTCCCACGAGGGCGACCCTCTCCCCCGGCTCGACGTGGAACGTCACCCCGTGCAGGACCGGGCAGTCCTGGTTGTACGCGAAACTGACGGCGTCGAACTCCACCTCGCCGCGGATATGGGGCAGGTCGATCGCGCCGGGGGCGCTGACGATCTCGGGTTTCTCGTCCATGATCTCGTAGATGCGGTCGAGTGCCGCCATCGCGTTGGCGTAGACCACGTTCAGCTCGGAGAACCTCTGCAGCGGCAGGTAGAGCGGCGAGAGGTACATCGTCACGGCGATCAGCTCGCCGACCGTCATGTCCCCGCCGATCACGCGGTAGCCGCCGAAGCAGATGACGATCAGCGGCGCGATGCCCGTCAGGGTCCCGGTGACGGCCTGGTTGAGGCTCTGAATGAGGATGCGCCGCATGTTCGTCGAGAACAGCCGCTCCGAGTCGATCTCGAACCGCTTCTTCTCCGTCTGCTCCTGGGCAAACGCGCGAATGATGACGCTGCCGGAGATTCGTTCCTGGGCGCTGCTGCTCATCGCCGACAACTCGTCCTGGACCTGGCGGGTCGTCGCCCGGATTTCGCTGCTGAACCGCCGGAAGAAGAAGATATACAGCGGAAACGTGGCCAGCGCCACCACGGTCGTCAGGATGTCGATTTTCAACAGAAAATACAGTACGACAATGACAGCGATCGCGTCCATCCAGATGTTGGTCAGAGCCGTGCCGATGAGGTTCTGCGCGAGCTGGATGTCACTGATCAGGCGAGTCAGGATCGCCCCGGTCTTGTTCCGCTGGAAAAATGACGCGCTCATGCGCAGGATGCGGTAGTAGAGATCGCATCGCATTTGGAAGACCGCTCGGTGGCCCGCCTTGTCCGAGTAGAGGTGCCGGATGTAGACGAACGGGGCGTAGATGAAGATGAAGACGGCCATCATGCCGCCGGCGTAAAGCAGCAGCTCGTGCAGCTTCTGACCCCGCGTCATCTGCGCGTTGAGAAAGACATCGTCCAACAAGTGCCGCGTGACCTGGGGCACCAGCAGCGGGACGGTGAACTTCGCGATTCCACCCGCGACTGCCAGACCCAAGTACTTCAAATACGGCCGAACGTACCCCAGAAATCGTATAAAATTATGATGCCTTGCTGCCATCGTTGTCGTTCTAAGTTCACTGCCCGGCTCCCTCCGGCTGCACACGCCCCTGCATTGGGAGCCCATTGTACCAAGCGATTCAGGGAAATTCAATAGCTTTCGGAGGTCTGTACCGGCACGTGTGCGACTACGGTGCGTGGCGGAACAGCCCTTTCTGTCACCCCGAGCGCAGTCGAGGGGTCTGGCCGAGATTGAGAAGTGCGACATTTGCGATGCCAGATGTCTCGACTGCGCTTCGCTTCGCTCGACATGACAAATGAAAGGGCCGCCACGATACTTGGTCGCACACCAGCCGTTTGCGGAGCGGCGTGCAATCCCGAAGTTGCACAAGGCCGCTGGGCAAGCTATTCTCACGCCGTGTGATGAATGCGATTGATGTTGCACTACCCGGCAGCCGCCGAGATGTCGCCTGGAGAAGAACAATGCTTGCACGCAATTGGGCCGTGATCCTCATACTCGCATGTTCCGTAGTCCCGCATGCAGAAGCCAGACTGCTGCACGTAACACAAAAGCCGCTCGCCTGCGTGCCGGCCGACAGCCAGGTTGAGACAATCAGTCAGGCGGCGGCACAGCTTCAGCCCGGTGACACCGTATTGATACACAGCGGCATTTACCGCGAGGGAGTCGTTATCGACAAAAGTGGCGAACCGAACAAGCCCATCACAGTCCGCGCGGCCGAGGGTGAATCCGTCATCATCACAGGCGCGGACCGCATGACGGACTGGTCGCAGGCGCCGGGCGACGAGCGAGTGTACAGCACGCACTGGCCGCACAAGTTTGTCACATGGAACAAGCACTACACGCATCCGGATGACGACTATCACCGGCTGATCGGACGCTGCGAGCAGGTCCTCATCGACGGCTACCCCCTCCAGCAGGTGCTGGAACGGGCCAAGCTCAATCGCGGCACGTTCTTCGTCGATATTGAAACGCAGCAGCTCTATGTCCAGCCCGCCGGCAACCAGGAGATCGCCGGCGATAAAGCCATGGTGGAGGCCTCCACTCGCGACCGGATATTGACCGTCAAAGGAGACTACGCCAATGTGATAGGCATTCGCTTCCGCTACGCGGCCAACCGCGCCCAGCGAGGCGCCGTGGAGTTCTCCGGCAACCACGCTACTATCGAAGCCTGCGTTTTCGAGTGCACCAACGCCAGCGGAGCCGTATTTACAGGCCAGGACATCACCGTCCGCAACTGCACCTTCCAGCACAACGGCCAGCTTGGGTTCGGGGCCAATCACGCCCACCGACTGCGGATGACCGGCTGCACCGTGCGAGACAACAATATCAAGGGATTCGATCGCGGCTGGGAGGCCGGCGGCAACAAGATCTGCCTGACGCGCGGGGCGGTCCTGGAGAACAGCACATTCATCGAGAATCGCGGCAACGGCATCTGGTTCGACATCGGCAACGAGGACTGCGAAGTCCGCAACTGCCTCATCGCAAATAACGAGAACGCGGGCATTTTCTACGAGATTTCCTACGGCCTGCACGCCCACGACAACGTCATCGTCGGCAACGGATTCGCCTTCACGCCCGGAGCCTGGGGCGCCGCCGCCGGCATCAGCCTCTCCAGCTCGCCGTCCTGCACCATCGAGCGGAACCTCATCCTCGGCAACAAGGAGGGCTTCAACTTCCGCGAGCAGCTCCGCACGACCCCGCGCATCGACGGCAAATCCGAGCCCGTCTGGAACCACGACCAGACCGTCCGCCGCAATGTCCTGGCCTATAACAGGGACGCCCAGGTCTGGGGCTGGTTCGACGTCCCCGACGAGCGTCACTGGCCCAAGTCGATGCAGACAAACCCGCTCGTAGTGACGCCGTCAGGTGTTTCTTCTCATGCCCTTACGGGCACACTGCAAACTGGTTTGTCGCTTGAAGATCTGAAGTTGACCTTCGAGGGCAACCTCTACTGTCCCGGTCCCGGCCAGGGGCTGTTCAACTGGGGCGTCACCTGGAAGAAGAATAGGAGATACGAGAGTCTCGACGCCGTGCAGAGAGACTTGTCTTTGGACAGAGGCAGCAAGGTCGCGGAATTCCACGTCGAGGATTACTCGGCACTCGATCTGCGAGTCCCGCCCGACAGTGCCGCTGTGATCATGGACTGCTACCCTCGCGGAAGCGTGCCAGGCACCCGGCTTGGAACGTTACGGTAGGAGAGACACTGTCCCGAGCACAGTACCTGTTCAGCACGAAGGAGTGCAATGATGGGTGGCACGGGCAAACTCGTTTGCCCGTGGATGTCCGGGCAGGCAAACGCCACACAATCAGCACCGTCAAACAAGTTTGGCGGTGCCACCCGGCACACCAAGCAACCGTTCCCAAACGTGTACGACTGCGGGAGATAGTTCAGTCATGCCGCAGGGCGACGACGGGATCGACTCGGGCGGCGCGGCGGGTGGGGAGGATGCCGGCGGCCAGACTGACCAGGATGGAAAACGCGACGGCGCCGAGGCAGAGCCACCAAGGGAAGCGGAAGTAGTCCATCTGGGGGGCACCTTGCCGGGACATCACGATGTTGACGACCTCGTTGATGATCAGGCTGACGAGCCAGCCGAGGGCCAGACCCAGGAGGCCGCCCAGCAGGCCGATCGTCCCGGACTCGAACAGGAAGATCCTCTGCACGTCGCCATCCGTGGCCCCCACCGCCTTCATGATGCCGATCTCGCGGTATCGCTCCAGGATGGACATGACCATCGTGTTGACGATGCCGAGCGAGGCCACCGTGACGCCGATCATGCCGACGGCGATCAGAAACATGTCCATAATGAGAAAGCCAATCCGCATCTGGTCCAACTGGTCCATCAGCGCCCATGTCCTGAAGCCTCGCGCTTCCAGCTCTTTCTTGACCGGCGCCACGTCCTTCACCGACCTGACCTTGACGGTTAACATCGAGTAGTTGGCCGCCGCGTTGGCGGGCTGGAAGAAGTCCCAGATGCTCGTCAGCGACAGCTTTCGCATCCCGCCGGCCGCCTCCGGCTGAA
>Ga0315284_10001830_pt1 | contig 30297 bp, 47 predicted proteins | sample YL17G09_16_MG_FD_203696 | JGI IMG/M metagenome (GOLD analysis project Ga0315284, IMG submission 203696) | Sediment microbial communities from Yellowstone Lake, YNP, Wyoming, USA - YL17G09_16 | ecosystem: Environmental > Aquatic > Freshwater > Lake > Sediment | place: USA: Wyoming | collected...
TGCCTCACAATGAAGATATTATTTTCAAGGATTTAATAAGAGGAAACATGTCTGTAAAGAGTCACACGATTGACGACAAGGTTCTTTTTAAATCTGACGGAATGCCAACATATCATTTAGCAAATGTTGTTGATGATCACATGATGGATATTTCACATGTCATAAGAGGTGAGGAGTGGTTACCATCTGCGCCATTGCATGTTATGTTATACAAATATCTTGGATGGGCAGATACAATGCCAGAGTTCGCACACCTACCATTAATAATGGGACCTAACGGAAAGTTAAGTAAGAGAGATGGTGATGCATTAGGATTTCCTGTATTTCCTTTGAAGTGGACTGATCCAAAGACTGGAGAAACTTCAAGTGGATATAGAGAAAATGGTTACATGCCAGAAGCATTTAATAATATGATTGCATTTCTTGGTTGGAATCCAGGTGGTACCAAAGAGATTTTAAGCATGGCTGAAATGATTGAGAGTTTTTCTTTTGAGAAGGTAGGAAAATCAGGAGCTAAATTCGATTTGAAAAAAGCAGAATGGTTTAATCACCAACACATGAACAAGACTAATAATACTGTGCTTGCAAAGATGTGGATTGAAAGTGGAAATTTAGTTAATGGTTTAAAAAATGAAGGAAAAATGCCTGATACAAGAATAGACAAGTTTGAATATGTATGTAGTGTTTGTGGTTTATTAAAAGAGAAAGTATCAAACATACATAAATTCTGGGAGTCGGGTAAATATTTCTTTGTTTCGCCAGATTCAAATTCGGTTGAAATTGAACATGCACCTTTACTTCTTGATATGATTACAAACATGGAAGCAAATGAGATCTTTACTCATGATTCATTGAGAGCTTCTTTCGATTTAGCTGTTAAATCATCTGGGGAAGATGCAAGAAAAGCTGGAATGATTTTAAGAACTGCTATAACAGGAATGTCAGTTGGTCCACCATTATTTGATGTCATGGAGCTTTTAGGCAAAGAAGAGTCTATTAAAAGAATTGTGAGTGCTGTAAAATACGAACATCACAGTGAAGATCATAGATAATGGCGAAGCCACTTTTCTATAAATCATCGAAGGGAAATCTTTTTGAATATGATAAGTATGCAAATATAGAAGAACCTAAATGGTGGCCACCTATAAGTTATGGCGTTAATTTACCAGGTCCAGATTCTAAACTTTATCTTCCATTGCCTTTGGATGAATATCCATATACACATTTATATAAAGAAGACATAGAAAAAAAGGGAGATTAATTTCTCCCTTTTTAATTTCATTACTTTACTGTTGTAGTAGCAATTGTAGTAGCTTCAACAACTGCAGTAGGAGTTACAACTGCACAAGAGTCAGCACATTTTGTAGTATCACAAGCTGGAGCAGCAACTGCTTCTTCAGTCTTAGGACTTCCACATGCAACTAATAATGTCGTTGCAAGAATAATCATCTTTTTCATTTCAAATCTTTGTTTATTTTCATATAGACTGATAATCAGTCAGGCTATATATAAATCAGTGAAAGGTTTATCTTAATCAATATATACGGTACCTCAATCATTTCCATTGAAACCGAAATTTAAAATAGGACAGACCTTTTACTACATGTATCTCAATTGGATATGCAAATCCAAAGTAGAAACTTATCATGAAAAAGATGGTCAAATTTATTATACAGATAAATTTAATAATGCGATTTTAGAAAAATATTCATTTAAAAATAAATCAGAACTGTTTGATTTTCAAAATCGTAGAAAAAATAAATAAAATATATTTTTCTGCTTCAACATAAATACCTATATTTGTATTGTTAAAGGTTTTAAAGATCTTTTAAGGGTTGCATACAGCATACTAAAACATTCAGCAAAAATGAAAAAAACGCAACCTGAAAGATTTTTAAAATAAATTTGAAACAAAAAGGTATATAAGAAGTAAAACATTAAATAAGGATTGCTTACAGCATAACAAATCTATTGAAAAGAAAAACCAGCATCCTGAATTTTTAAATAAGAAACAATGAACAAAGTAATTAACATATTCAACCCGCAGTTCCAGTTCCAGTTTGTGGTGCCGTTTATCGGCTCACCGGGCAATGTTATGTACTTTGACGATATATAAATTATATTTGAAATTACAGAAAAGCCCGGCAGAAATGTTCGGGCTTTTTTTATTTTCAAAAATTCGGGGTGTGGCGCAGTTGGTAGCGCGCGTGCTTTGGGAGCATGAGGTCGCAGGTTCGAGCCCTGTCACCCCGACGGTAAAATGGAAATGCGGAAGTAGCTGAGTTGGTTCAAGCGCCAGACTGAAAATCTGGAGTAGATCGGTTCGAGACCGATGTTTCGCACGATAGCAGAAGGAGTGGTTTTGTTTAAGCTGTTTGTTTGTCCCTTTGGAAACAAAACAAATCGCAACACGGGAATTGGGCTAATTGGTTAAGCCGCCACTTTTGGGAAGTGGACATCGTGCGAGTTCGAGTCTCGCATTCCCGACAAACAAAATAAAAATGATAAAAATGAAAAGTTGAAATTAAGACGAAATAATAGTCAGGATATTCATTAAGACAATGGTAATCCTGTCGATCGTTGCTGTGACAAAAGGAAAAATCAAATGCCGTTTGTATGAGGACGATGAAGAAACCTGCGTGTTAGACTTTAACAATGCGTTGAATAGAAATAGTAGAAAGAGGAAAAAAGTAGAAATACACTTTATTAAAAAGAAATAAAGAAATATCCGGGGAATGGTAAATCACACTTGGTGTGGTGGCAAATAGACGTGCACGACTATTGGAGCTTCGATTGCTTCGCCCTGGACAAATGTGACCGTAGCTCAGTTGGTAGAGCACTGCCCTGAAGAGGCAGGTGTCGCTGGTTCGAATCCAGCCGGTCACACAACATTGGAGTGTAGCTCAGTTGGTTCAGAGCAATTGCCTTACAAGCAATAGGTCAACGGTTCGAACCCGTTCACTCCAACATTTGAATCTTGAAAAAATCTGGCCAGAAATAATTTTCAAGAAGTTCGATTGAATTGCTGCTTAGCTCAGTTGGAAGAGCTCCGGATTTACATTCCGGGTATGCCGCAGGTTCGAACCCTGCAGTGGCAACTATGAATGAGAGTAAATTGACAAATCAGCAATTCAAATTTATATCTGAATTGCTGTGGGGTGGAGTTCCCACAAATAGATTAGAAGCAGAAGAATCTGCTTTATTTAAAAGTAAAGCTCCAGAAATATTAAAAGAATATCCAATGTTGGATAAATCTTTTTTTGAGAAACATGTTAGTAAAAAATAGAAATAATGAAACCAATTTATGTTGACGATTATGTCAAAGAAAAAATATTTGAAAAATTAAGAAACGAAGTTTCTTGGTTGAATAGAGAAGCTCCAAGAGATGAATGCTTCATGTCATACATTCCATTAGAATACACCTATGGAAAAGGATTTACAAGAACATATAACTCTTTAGAATTTAATGAAGCTGTAATTAAGATTATGGATAGATTAAATTCTGAATTTGGTAGTGAATATAATGTATGCTTCTTAAATTATTACAAGAGTGATAAAGAACATTTAGGTTGGCATGCAGATGATTCTCCAGAAATGGATACAACTCACCCAATAGGAGTTGTATCATTTGGAGCAGAAAGATTCATCTGGGTTAAAAATAAGGACTATAAGGGAAACATTCCTGATGAAGATAAGTATTTATTAGGAGATGGTTCTTTGTTTATCATGCCTGCAGGATTTCAAATTGATAACTTGCACAAGATACCAAAGAATGATAAACCTTGTGGAGGAAGAATTAGCTTAACATTTAGAAAATTTATAAAATGAAAAAACTTAAAATAAAACAAACAGAAAAGCAGCGGGTATTCTATACGTCGGATACCCACTATGCTCACGCGAATATATGTCGTGGTGTTTCCCGATGGGGAGACAAAGAAAACAGCACACGTGATTTCAGCACGATAGCAGAAATGAATAACGAGCTTGTAAATGCAATCAACAGAACAGTGAAAGAGGATGATACTTTATTTCACATGGGCGACTGGTCATTTGGAAACATACGTGAGGTTGCAGAATTCAGACGTAGAATACATTGCAAAAACGTTCATTTGATCTATGGCAATCATGATGATGGAATCGAAGAGGATGAGGAACTACAAAATCTTTTCTCTTCAGTTCAGCATTACAAAGAGGTTGCAATCGATGGAGATATGATTTGCTTGTTTCACTACAAGCAAACAATCTGGAATAAGAGTCATCGTGATGCATACCATTTGTACGGACATTCTCACTCAGGTGCAGAACACATGGTGATAGGAAGATCAATGGATGTTGGAGTTGACAATGCATTTAAGATGCTTGGAGAATACAGACCATTTTCACACGAAGAGATCTTGTACTTCTTGAAAGGAAGAAAACAAAAAGCCGTTGATCACCACGGTGTTAAAGGAAGCGAAAACCACAAATGAAACAGTATCCATCCATAGCGCATTATAAAGATTCCATACTTGGAACTCCTTTAGTTGCATTTAATAAACTGGATGGAAGCAATCTTCGTTTTGAATGGGACAAGAAGAAAGGTTGGAATAAGTTTGGCACAAGAAGAACTATGTTAAGCAAGGGAGATCCACTCTATATTGGAGTGGATCTTTTCTTAGACAAATACTCGGAAGGTCTTACTACTATTTTTAAGGAAGATAAAGATTTCAGAGGAATAAGAGAGGTAGTTGTATTTTGTGAATTATTTGGACCTAATAGTTTCTATGGACAACATGATTTTGAAAACATGGAAGTAGTTTTGCTTGATGTTAATCCAATGACAAAGGGGTTTATCCCACCAAGAGAATTCATAAAGAAGTTTGGTCATTTGGGAATACCTGAAATAGTATTTGATGGAATGATAACAAATGACGATGTGAGGAATGTGAGATATTCAAAAGAATTAAAAGAAGGTGTTGTATGTAAATGGATGAATAACAAACATCTTCAAACTTGCAAGATTAAAACAAACAATTGGTTAAACACATTAAAGGAAAAATATGGCCAAGAGGCTATAGATGAGGAATTTAAAAATGAAATAATGACTGTGTAGCTCAGTTGGTTAGAGCGTTTCCTTGACATGGAAAAGGTCAGCGGTTCGAATCCGCTCATGGTCACACGTCCAGGAGGTAAAAGTAAAAAGATAAGTATACAATCTAACTTTTACTAAACCTGGCGGAATTTGCAAACAAAAGGTTGCTTAAAAGAATTTTAGGCAACCTTTTTATTTTATCAATTTTTTTATTATATTTGCTTTAATCCAACTGATATAATAATGAATCAAATAATCATAGAACTTTCTTTGTCACCTAACTATGTTAGTAACTGGACAATACTTGATGCTATCAGGGAATTTTTACAGAATGCAATTGATGCAGAAAGCAATACAATCACGTATGATGAAGCAGGAACTCTAACAATTTCTAATTCTGGGAATTTATCTAGAGAAACTATTTTGCTTGGATCATCTTCAAAAACTAATGACAGTAAAACAATAGGTCAATTTGGTGAAGGATATAAAATTGGTCTTTTGGTTCTTTGTAGAAATGGATTTAAGCCATACATAAATATCTATTCTAATTTTAGAATGGAAACATGGAGAGCATTCATAGACCATTCCGAAAAATTTAAGAGTGATGTATTGCAGATAGAAATAACCGAGCATCCAGACAGAGCTTATGGAGATAAGGTTGATTTCATCATTCCAAACTTTCCAAAAGATCTGTATGAGCAAGTTGTAAATAACACACTCATTTTAAAAGAACGATATAAAACTATCGAATCAATAAAAACAAAGTTTGGAGAGATTCTTACTGATTCATCTGAACGTGGAAGAATTTATGTAAATGGTTTATATGTTTGTAATGGAGATCCAAAGATTGGATATGGTTACAACATTAAACCTGAATACTTAAAAGTTGACAGGGACAGAAGGCTTATACAAGATTTTAATTTATTTTGGAACACTTCACAGATGTGGGCTTTTGCTCCTAAAGAGCTTGCAGTTAAAAATGTATTAGCAAATCTTCCAGATGTTCAGTACTTGGTTCAGTCTAATTCAAGCAATCTTGAATTGAAGACTATTGCTGAGATGACATATACTGAGATGAAGAAGGAATACGGCGAAGATGTTATTGTTGTTAAAGACCAAAAGGAATTCGATACCATGGTTAAATACGGCAATGATCCTGATGACATTAAATTTGTGGAAGAATCAACATACAATGTTATAACAACAAGTTCATCCTACAGAAAGCCCGAACCCATTTTTAAAGAAAAGATACGAGATAGAAATCCAACAGAAGTTTTAAATGACTTATACGATAAATTGGAAAGCTATGGTGTTGATCAGGAAGTATTAGATGACCTGAATGAAGTGATTGAAGAATCTGCCAATTGGACGATTCAAGTTAAACAAGAAGAATCAGAATTACCATTTTAATTATGCGAGTTTTTATACCAAAAGGAAAAAATAGTTTATTCATCTCTAATGAGATTATAACAGAGAATACTTATGCAGCATTCTTTGGATTCTCTGTGATGGGATGGGAAGTTGTTTTCTATGAAGGCGATCCACCAAAAGATTTATCTAGAGATGATGTTGTGTTGGGATGGATAACTCAAGTTAAGATGGCAGTAGCTAATCTTGGAATTGAACCACCAAGTGAAATTGATTACCCAGAAGAATTAAATAGTTATCTTGGAAGAAAAATATGGCAGAGCAATCTGCATAAAATATACACTGATGAAACTCTTTGGCCTGTGTTTGTAAAACCTGTAAAAGGGAAACAGTTTGATGGAAAGCTTATAACCGGTCTTAAGGATTTAGTTGGGCTTGGAGATCAAAATGAAGACAGAAAGATTTGGTGTTCTGAACCTGTTAATTTTATATCTGAATGGAGATGCTTTGTTAGATATGGAAAGATGATTGACAGTAGAAATTATAAAGGAGATTTTACAATACAACCAAACTTTAATGTAGTGCGAAGCTGCATAGAAGATTTTAAAGATAAACCTGCCGCTTTCACAATTGATTTTGGAGTAACAGATGATGGTCGAACTTTACTTATTGAAGTAAATGATGGATATGCATTTGGTACTTATGGACTTCAACCCATGAATGTTGCTAAGATGCTCTCAGCAAGATGGAGCGAAATGGTTGGAATTCCAGACCCATGCATTTTTTAATTTTAATTCAATATATGTTTAACCAATATCCTATCAATGACAAATGAAGCAATGGAAAATCTTTCTCTTCCTGAAGAGACTGTGGGCGAAGATCCACCCGAAGAAAAAACAATGCGAATACATTCCAGAAGATCACCTCGGAATATGATTCGGATGCCTTACTACTATTGAGTTGTAAGGCATTTTTATTTTTGGAATATTGTTAGTATATTTGTCTGATAAAATATAAACAACCATGGATACATTAATTTTAAGACTTGAACACGAAATCGTAGCAACTATTGGCGCCGACAATGGATGTACAGTACATTTTGAATATGGGCAATGTGATTCTACAACACCAAAAAATCCAGGTGGATTGATGAATGTTGATTATGTTGCTTCTGCAATCACGATAAATCCAATTACAAATGAACCTTTTCTTTTAAAGACAGAACAAGGTGACACCAAAGAAAAAGCATTGAAAGCTATTTTGGAATATGTGAAAAAACAAAAAGGTTTAAATTCATTCACCGTTATTTGGATGAAGAAAGGTGATTCAAAATCAAACACATCATATTTTTATTGTCATGATATTTTAGATGTAGTTGAGAAATTCTTTTTTGGAAAAAATAGAATTGATTATGTTATTCACGAAATCAAGTTAAACCCTGCTGCTTAATTTTATGGAAAAGAAATTTTGCATTCACTGCGGTGAAGAAATTCCTGAAGGACGTTTGAAAGCTCTTAAAGGAAAAACTGAAACATGTACTCCATGCAGTTCAACAGGCAGAGTTGCAGGACATCCTTTAATAACTGGGAAGAATGAATACTCAGCAATTGAAATTGTTTCTCCTGAAATGGCAGCTCAATTAGCAAAGGCTCAGGATAGAATAGGATATGGAGTTGCTGAAGGAGTTAAGTTTGACTCCGATAAAAATGGAACATCTAACGGATACGGCTTATGAAAAAACTAATATTCTTTGCAGCCGTTTTTAAAGTTTCGTTCTTCATCCTAATTTCTTATAACGTTTTGCAACTACGGATGAGGCTGTTGATCAAATGGATTCCGAGAAAATGGATAGGGCAATAACACAAATAGAAAAAACGATTGAAAATAATAACAATAAATTAATAGAAAAATATGATAGCAAATAAAAATGCGTGGCACGCAAAGCTGTATAAATTTACATACAAATCTGAATTACCTAAAAACTTATGTCCATATTTCTGGAAATTTGTGGCTTCTGTTATCTTGTATATTCCAAATCTTATTATGCAATTACCGATGCTTATAGTATTGTTATTTGATAAAGACAACACTAACACCAAATGCAATGAAAGAAGACTATATAGTGGAGTCATTTATCTATGTACAGCAATACTTTTGATTTATGGCTTTGTTACTTTTCATTGGATTAAAATGGTATTTAATTGTTATTCTTATAATGTTGGTGCTGCGACTGGCGGAGGTATTATACATTTATTTTTATTTGGAGTAGCAATGTTTTCATTATTTGATCATATTAAAACATCAATGTCAAGTAAAAAAGAAGAAGAAAAAACACCTAATTTAATAGTGGAATTTGTTAAAGCAAAATATAACAAATACTGTCCTCAAATTGAATGGAAAGAAACCAAATAATGGAATACGACAAATACATATCAACAACACTTCCATACGCGAACTCAGTTCCGCACATTGGTCATGCACTTGAATTTATTCAAGCTGATGCTCTTGTTCATTACTTCAAAGATGTACAGAAAGAAAAGGTATTCTTTAATATAGGAATAGATGAGCATGGATTAAAGGTTTATAACAAAGCCAAAGAACTTGAAATAGAACCAGAAAAATATACTGAGATGTTAGCATTGAGATGGGCTTCATTTTGTATGATGTTCCAAATTGAATTTGATAACTTTTACAGAACTACCAGTCTTGTTCATCGTGCAAAGGTGCAAAGATTTTGGAGAGCTTCTTTGGAAAGAGGAGACCTTTACAAGAAGGCTTATTCTGGAAAGTACTGCACAGGTTGTGAAGCATTTAAAACAGAATCTGATTTAGTAGATGGAAAATGTCCTGATCATAATGTTGAACCAACTTTAATAGAAGAAGAGAATTGGTTCTTCAGAGTTTCTAAACATAAAGGTTTATTGCATGGTTGGTTAAAAAACAATCCTGATTTTCTATCACCACAATCTAAAACACCTGAATTGGAAAACATCATACTTCAATCAGAAGATATTTCTGTATCAAGATTAAAGAAGAATGTTCCATGGGGGATACCAGTTCCAGATGACGACGACCAAGTCATATATGTTTGGTTTGAAGCTTTGTTGAACTACATCTTCGCTGTTGAAGATTTTAATTCAGAACACTTTATTCAAATATGCGGTCCTGACAATTTAAGATTTCAAGGATCTCTTTTCCAATCAATACTGTTGTCTGCTAATTTAAAGAATACTCAGAAATTATTGGTGCATGGAACAGTAGTCGATGCAGAAGGAAAGAAGATGTCAAAATCTCTTGGTAATGTAATAGACCCAATTCAACAATTAAATAAGTTTGGATTGGATGCTGTAAGATATTATGCTCTTGCTGGTTTATCTACTTATGGAAATGGTGCATGGTCTGAAGATGATTTAGTTAAGAAATACAATAATGATTTAGCAGATAATTATGGAAATTTAATTGCTAGAGTTCTGCATCTAATAGACACAAAGCAAGTTGAAATAACAGGGCCTGATCAAGAAACAGAATCTATTGTATCAACTCTTGTTGGCAATGCAAAATACTATTGGGAGAAGTTCGAGATTAATACTGCCATAAATGAGACTAATGTTTTGGTAAAAGCTGGCAACAAATATATCAATGATCATAAGCCGTGGGAAAAAGATGCACCCTATGAGCAAATTTTAAATAACTTGTACTATTTATTATGTGAAACAAATAAATTATATTTGCCTGTTATTTCAGCACAAACTTGGTTACTGATAGAAGAATCATTGAAATTAAAAAAGAAAATAATTATATTTCCAAAAATAACAATATGAAAAACCACTACTTAGGAAAAACAAATAGTACAACCTTATTAGGAGTACCGACATCAAACGATCATTCAATATTCCAAAATCCGAATGCTGAATTACGAAAGCAAATAGCTGATTTCAAAATCGATGCCACTGAAGTGGAAATGGGATGGCCATCAAAAAAATGGAAGATCATCGAATGGGAAGGAGATGAAGCCAAATGTCAGGAAGGAAGAAACACATCATACTTTAAACGAAGTGAGATTGAAGAAGCACTAAAGGATAAGCTTGAGTATGCGAGAAATCAAGCATTCAAAGCATGTGATTATTTTAAAAATGCATTTGGTGTGATTTCAGCTATGACTCCAGCACGCACACAACTTAAAAAAATAGATCTACAAGGTGCTAATGATTTCATGGGTAGAGCTGTTGGAATTTCTAGAGAGCTTAATCCACTTGTTGTAGAAGGATATGAAACATTTTATGAATTCAATATAAGCACATACAAAGGAGTAAGTATTTCGGCTACTGTTTCAGCTCAAATGTTGAAATTACATTTTAATGCAGATGGTGATTATGTGAATCGTGATTATAATGAAGACCTACTTGAATATGAATGTAAAGATATATCTCCGATGATTATCTTTGAAGAATTCGAAAAATCTATATTAGCTTTAGGAGATCTGGAATACTGTAAAGGAAAATACTATTCAGATAAGAATTGTTATATTCCTTATTATGGTGAAATAAGAGGAGATCTAACATTAGGAGTAGAAATTGTACCTATTAGATATGACAATAAATCATATCAACATAGTTCAGGAGATACAATCTACAAGAAGCCAGCTGTATTGGAAAAGAAGACTAGTCAAGATTTGCTAGATACTATTAAAAGTAAAATGCCAAAAGAATTTTTTGATTTATTTGAAAGTAAAACATTGCAAGAAGCTTAATTAATAAAATAACATAAATAAAAAAAACATGGAAACAGGAGACTATTTAATTGGAACAAATCCAGACAAAGGCAAAACTGGCAAAGAAAATGCAGTCAGAATTATTAAAGTTAAAAGTATAACTAAGGCTGAAGAAGAACACGAAGAAGATACAGAGGAGACTTTGTATTACGCTCTTAGTTCTAACAGCTTAAGAATCTACAAAGTAAATGAAGAAGATTTCCAAAAGGTTTCTCCGAGTGATGAACGAATTGTAGATTTCAAGAAAAAAATCGAAGAGGGACAAAGATGTAAATCATATCTTGGATATGATTTCGGTGAAGTTATACCAACCAATGTTAATGGTTATAAAGAAATGGTTGGAGATTTTATAGATGCTGATGATGAAGATGAACTTGAATCAGGTCACCTATTATTTTTGGGAACAGAACCAGACACTGATGATGCTGAAGCAGAGCACTTAGTATGTTTATGTTGGGTATTAAAAGACACGAATGAGAAAAAAGATGGAACAGCAATGGACGAATCTTCAATAAGTAAAACAGATTTTGTTAAACGCATGTTGGTTCCAATGGAAGAAGAATCAAAAAGAATCACAATCCATTACATTAACAAAGATGGTATTAAAACTAAACAAGCTGTTAATGATGCAACTGAAATTAAAGATATGAAGGAAGAACTTTATAGAATGAACAACTAATGGAAAGGGTAGCAAAGCAGGTCATCGTAATGAGGACCAAATTTAAAGATGGCAAAACCATTAGAAAAGGAAAGATGATTGCACAGGGAGCTCATGCATCCCTTGCAGCTGTCTTAAGACATTCTAAAGGAGATCAAGATAGCATTACGATTTACTTGGATGAAGAAGACAGTGCTATCAGAAGTTGGCTTCGTGGAAGATTCACTAAGATATGTGTACAAGCTTCTGCTACAACATCTGAAGAACAGGAAAAGGAAATAATAGGATTGATTGAAGCCGCAAAAGAAAAAGGAATTCCATGTTATGCTTTAATAACAGATGCAGGTTTAACAGAATTTAATGGAGAACCAACGATAACATGTTGTGCAATTGGACCGGCTTGGTCAAATGAAATCGATGAATTAACTGGAAAATTAGGATTACTATGAAAGAGAAAAATGAAGACATGAGAGTTGAGCCCGTTGATGGAGCTCCAATTTCCTTAAAGAAAGTTTCTGATCACCTTTCAAAAGAAAGAAAAGCAAAGAGTAATACTTATGTTCTCATCGATAGTACTGCATCAGGATTTATGCCAGATGATCCAATGATGGCAAATATAACTATAGCAGAAAGAGAAACACAAGCTGATTATTTTCTTGGATTAAATCTTCCAATGCCTACATATCTTCGCCCATACTTGGAGTTAATGTTTCCAGATGAAAATGTAGATAACTTGTATAAGTATGCAAAGACGAATGGTGAGATGCGACACATAATAGCTATTGTTCAATTGTTTGGTGGAAGTTTAAACATTGCTAAGAAACAAAAGAAGCATGTGAAGATTTATTTAGAAGAACCAGAAACTAGAATGCATCCAAAGAGAGAAGCACGAATGATGATGCTAATAGAGAAATTGAAAAAGGATTACGGTTTTAATGAAACCGAAGAGAAAGAGACTGATACAAAATAATGAGTTTTAATTGATTCTAATGCTCTGATACCAATGGTTTCAGAGCATTTTTATTTTAGAGATATTGTTAGTATATTTGTATGATATAAAAGATACAAATGGAAGTAGTTAAAGAAAAAAACGAAGTGTTAGGTCATCTCCAAAATTTAAAGATGGATATTGACAAACCAATACAGATGAAATTCGAGATTGAGTATAAAAACTTAAATCTTTTAACCGGTCTTAATGGGTCTGGAAAATCATTGATAATGAAACTTGGTTGGTCATTTGAAACTATCTTGTCAATACTCATAACAAATCCACCTTCAGCAAATGAGGCTGCACAATATATCCTGGATAAAACTTTCGAGAACCAAGATTTCAACGGTAACATCGAAGCAACCTTTAAAAAAGGAACATTGAAGTTATGCATGGATAACGGAAAAGTTTCACGTGCTGAATTTTTTATAGATCCTGCTGTGAAAGTAATATCACCTTCAATATACATGTCCACCAATACAAGAACATTTATTCAAATCAACCAGTTTTTAAAAGTTGAAAAACTAATTAAAACTGAAGAAGAACTGTTAAGCCTGTATAGATTGTATGATGTGATTTTTGTGAATGTAATGAAAGGTAAATTAAAGAATGGATTAAAGGCCACTCAACAATTCAAAGAGTCAATGTCTAAGAATTTTGATATGAAATATGACTTTGATACATTTGCTATAGAAAATGATTCTGTTATATTCATTGATACAAATGGAAAGAAAACAGAATTATCTACTCTTTCTGCAGGGGAACAATCATTAATCAATATGAACTTAGCTTCAATGTAAATATGAAAGAATTAGGAACATCAACACCAATTGAGAAATCAGGATACCTTCTTCCATGGGATAAGGATAATGACAGTCCTTGTATGATAATGATAGAAGATGTACGATTCATTCCGGTATTTTCGGATGAAGAGAAGCTTAACGCACATTTGGAATTTACGAAATACAAATGTACTGTATCAACAAAGATGATAACAGACGTTGATGATTTCTTAGAGTCGGTTCAACCATACAGAATTGCATTAAACCCAAGAGCAACAGAAAGAAATACAACACGTTTTACAGAAATAAAAAAGTTATGACACCAGAAGAACAAAAATTATTTGACCAATGGCTTTTAGAAAGACCAGAGGTTATTCAAAAACTTGCAGCAAAATATCCGCCAGCAGATTATCGAATGAAGGAAGGAGCTCCTTATGGAATATCTTGTCCTGGTACAAAAGTTTCTTTAGTATCTTACAGAGAGAATGGAGAAGTTTCAGTAGCTGTTATGGCTGAAGACAAACTGCCTACAGGACTTGAGCATGAAAAGAAACTTGCAGCTCAACATGGAAAAACTCACATGATCGAACAGATACACGCACAAAATGTGCAAGTGTACATTGATCCAATTTGGTTAGAGAAAATATGAGATGGTTAGCAGAAAAATATGTTACATTTGTTTTTAATTGTATAGCCGATGATAAAATGTGGAAGGTATGGATTTTAAGAATAATATTAAATATTCCAATTATTTACATAATAGTACATTTCATAATAAAATACTGGTAAGATGATTTTAGAATTAGCAATAGGAGACGCTTATGGAAGACCGTTTGAGTTTAATACTCCGGAATTCATTGAAGCAAATAATGATTTGTCTGGTTACAAACACCGCGAAAAAGAAGAAGTAACTGGAATTGGAACTTATACTGACGACACTCAAATGTCTATGGCTGTTGCAGAACAAATTTTATCTGGTCTTCCTGGAACTCAAGTAAGATTTGCAGCACACTTTGTTACTGCTTATAAAAGAGATCCACACAAAGGATATAGCAGAAGAATAACAAATGCTTTAGAAGAATCTAAAGCTAATTTACCATTTGAGTTTATTTTAAAAGCAAAACAAGCCGGAGCAAATAGTAATGGAAGTGTTATGCGTGCTGTTCCTCTTGGAATGATGCATGATCCAAAAGAGATAATGCACAGAAGCATTGTTCAGACTTCTACATCTCATGGACACATTGATGCGGTTAATTCAGCATGTGCTGTTTCTTTGACTGCACATTTCTTCTATCATTTATATCCACGTTTAGATGGAAAAACATTAATAGAAAAATTCCAGATATACCAGGAATGGATGAGAAGCTTTATGGGAATTATTTACAGCGACATATTTGAATCTTATTCTCTTAGAGCTGACATGAAGTTAAATGACCCATTATTATGCGATGCAAAAACTACAGCATCTCTTGCAATCAAATTAGCATGGGGAATGAAGAAAGATGTTATCATTCATGATATGAGAACTACTGCAAAAAAGATTTTAAAGACTGCCATTGCAATTGGTGGTGATGTTGATTCATCTGCTTCTATTGCACTTGGTTTATACAGCTTACGTCCTGATGCTGTTATGGATCTTCCACAAGTGCTTTATGATAATTTAGAGAACGGAGAATTTGGAAGAGATTATTTAATAGCAATGGATGCTGAACTTACAAATAAATTTCCACGAATTGTAAAAGAAGAAGAGAAAGCATCGAGTACAGATTTAACCGATATAATTGTTTAATCATGAAATATAAGTTAAGAGAAATAAAGAGTGGGATAATTCTCGCTGAATTTGAAAGTCCATACGATTTAGCAATGACATTCTTAAGATACCAAGAATTTTATGAATCTGCTAATCCTAAATTCAAAGGAAAACAATTTACTATAATTGAGTTTATGGAATGGTATAGTAATCATCGTTTGGATTCAGTTGGAGCATTTACATATCCAACTGATTGGGCAGGATTTAATATACCTTCACATATTATTTGGGATGTTAAACGATTGGATATATTGGATGAGAATAAGTATGATGTTGAAATGCTTAACATTTGGAACAAGTGTAATCCCAAACATGTGATTGCTGGATTCTATTTGATAGGAACTTTAAAAGGTAAACCTGAAGTAGTAAAGCACGAAGTTGCACATGGACTGTATCATGTATATCCATATTATAAATCTGACATGGATAAGCTTTATTCCAAACTTCCAAAAGATGTAAAGAAAATAATTAACGCGGAGTTCGAGAAACTTGGTTATCACAAATCAGTTTGGAAGGATGAAGCACAAGCATATCTTTCAACAGGTGGTTTTACATGGACTACTGCAGAAATAAGAAAACCTTTCCAGGAATTATTTAAAAAATTTACTAAACAAATAAAATGGAAATCAACAAAGTAACCTATAAAACAAATATATCATGAAAAAAACAGTGGAAATTATTGGTGGTGGAACAGTATCACATGTTCGTGCACATCTCGCCGTATCTGCAGTAGCATACGGATTTACTGCAAGAAAACTAAAAGAACTTTGCGAAGCACATTCTGACAAGTTAAAAGTAAACTTGTATCTTACAAGAATGGCTAACTCAGGTAACGGAAATCTTGAGACTCCAGAAAACATTAAAGAGCTTGCTGACAAATTAAAGCTTGATGCAAATGTAAAGATTATATTCTTTAATCCTGCAATGGTAGATTTCGATGGAAGCATCGGAGTTCATGACATGGGAATGGACCCTGAGCAGTACGAAAAAACCCCAAGTGGTAAATATGAAACTAGATTGAACAGCAGATTAGGTGATGAGATAATGGTTCTTTCTCCAAAAGAAAAAATCATTAAAGATATTCGTAATGGAAGAAAAGACATCTTCTTAGTTGGTTTCAAAACTACTTGTGGTGCAACAGAAGATGAACAATACATTGCTGGTTTAAATTTGATGAAGGAATCAAGTTGTAATCTTGTTCTCGCAAATGATATTAAAACACGCAAGAACATGATCATCACTCCTGAAGAAGCAAGATACCATGTTACTTTAGACCGAGATGAAGCTTTAAAAAATCTTGTTGATATGGCATATTTAAGAAGCCATTTATCCTTTACAAGAAGCACTGTAGTTTCAGGTGAATCAATTCCATGGAAATCTGATTTGGTTCCGGAAGCTTTAAGAAAGGCTGTAGATTTCTGTATTCAGAAAGGAGCATACAAAGAATTCAGAGGAGCAACTGTTGGACATTTTGCTTGTAAGATAGATGATAAAACATTCTTGACATCTAAACGAAAAACAAACTTCAATGACCTTGAAAAGAATGGATTAGTTAAAGTTGTTATTGATGGCAAAGATACTGTAATTGCTTATGGATCTAAACCAAGTGTTGGTGGGCAGTCACAGAGAATCATTTTCTCTGAGCATAATGATTATGATTGTATTGTTCACTTCCACTGTCCTGTAAAACCAGGCTCTGTAGTTCCTGTTGTATCTCAAAGAGAATACGAATGCGGAAGTCATGAGTGCGGACAGAATACATCTAATGGCTTAAAGAGATTTGGAAATCTTTCTGCTGTCATGTTAGATAACCACGGTCCAAACATTGTATTCAATCACACTATAGATCCTCAGGAAGTTATTGATTTCATTGAGGCAAATTTCGATCTAACCGGAAAGACCGGCGGTCCTGTTAAATTAGAACAAACACTAACACATATATTATAATAATGGAAACAACAGCAATACCAACAACCAAGGTTGTAAACTTTTCTGAGTTATCAAGCTTAGAATTAACTGACAGAGAGAATTATAAAAACATCCCAGTAAAAAAATCAGATAACCCAAGATGTATTTATAAAGTATTTAAACTTACCGGAGATGATACTGGCATCTTGATTAAAATGTCTAAAACTTATAAGTCAAGTAGTTTCGGATTTGGTGGTGGATATACTACTACTGTAGAGGGTGCATTTTACGAAATCAATCCACAGCATGAACATCAAAGAACCACATTTACAGAACCGGAAATTGAAATTATAGTAGATGAAAAAATACAAGTGACTCCACATCAAGATGGAGATCGTCATTATCAAAGACAATCAATACTTGTAAAAGGAGAAAAACATAATCTGAAGTTTTTCCTTCCACATAGAATAGAAGGAGATGTAAGAGAAAGAGATGGTAAATTTTTTGTGGAACATTATGGTGTATGGTTTGATTTAGTTCCAACATATTATCAACAAGGAAATAATACAGAGTCGTTATTCCAATCAATAAATTACATAGAAGCTAAATTTACAGATATTGAACAAATGAATCGATATTTAGTAACTCTTGCTAAAGAAAAGAAGGTATCATTTGTACTTAATACAAAGGCTATAGATGGAATATCAAAAACAATGGCAACCATACAGCCATTTTACGAGGAGCTTATTAAAGATCCAAAGGATATTCTTTCACTAATTGCATTTAAACATGCAGTAGAAGCTTCAAAGAGAACCATAAACAATGTCAAGTTCTCTGTGATCATAAATAAAATATTCGCAGATGTAAAAGATGAAAAACAGTTTAATGATAAGATAAAAGAAATGTCTGTGCTATTAGAAGAAACTGCTAACATGCATAAGAATGGAAATGAGGATTACAGAGATTACCATGCAAGAATAATGGATTCTATTCCTGAAGCACGTGAAATAAAGAAAGCGGCTTTAAAGAGAAAGAGTACTGGGGCAATTAATAAAATAATGGATGACCTTGATTTCATTAAAATTGACAAGGACAAATATCCATTAACGCATGAAGCTATATTTGCCGGTGAAATTCCAAAGGGAACATTCTTCAGAAAGAATGGAGATTCTTATTTTGTTTATAATGACAATTGGGATATATGGGAAGAGATGCTTGCATTACATAAAGAGGTTGCTATATCAATTGCAACTGAATGTTCAAGAAGAACTACATTCGAAAAAGACATCATGTCATATTTCTTCTTTGTACTTCACAAGCTTCCAGAATACCTTGAAAAACAAACTGGCAAAAAATGGAAATGTTTTCCTAAGCTTGTATCTGCAGAGAAAGAATTAGATCCACCTACTGAAGGTGATAATGGTGTTGCTAAAACAAGAAGTGCATTAACTCCTATTGTTGACAATGACAAGAATGAAGTTATTGTCCCTTATGTTTCTATGAGACTTAGTGGATACCAAACATCTTATTGTTATGGTTTGGACTATAATGTCCTTGAGCGCGGAATGTCATTCATGGGAAATTCAGTTACGAGAGACGTGGAGAAGAATCTAAATGGTCGTGATGATTACGGTTTAATGTTTTACACATTAACCGGTTCTGCACAGGCACAAGGTTATCCTACATTCCTAATCATATTCGAACATCTCGATAAGACAACTAAAGTACACTTCCACAGAACTCACCCTATGCGTTCTAAAGGTGGTGATTACAATCCTATTCATGGTTGGGTTATTGGCTGTTACAAGTGGATGGTTGGAAATGTAAACTTCGAAAGAATTAAAGCTCAACAAGGTGATTTAGTATTTGTTGGTGGAATTGCTATTGAACCTATAAGTGCAGATGTTCCTCTTGAATTCACAGAAGTAAATTCGTATGACAATCACATGTTTGAACATCCTGTTAAATTTTTACCATATAATAAAAAGGAAAAGAATAACATCTTAGGATATTTCCGTATTGAGAAAGATACAATGCTAAACCACCACGAACATAAACCAAGATTAATCCCAGCAGGTGATTATGAATTACGTCAGTGCCGTTCATGGGAAGCAAATCCTAAAGGTATCTGGAGTTTAAGAATAGATTAATTTCGTTATGACTCTTGGAGAAGCTATAGAGGAAGTACACAAACGTTCTGGCAATATAAACTTACAATGGTTTATTTCAAAGTGGAATGATGGTTATATTATACATCATTCCACTTATATGAAGAGATTTCCTGATACTGAATATGTGTATACAACTGGAGATGGAAACTTCGATAAGTCATGGTATGTAGAATTCAGCAAAGATGAAAAACGATTTAAGCATGTGGTAAAATGAAAAATGTAATATCATTTATTGGACAAGTATCAGACACTAAAGGAAGATTAGCAATAATAAGCTATATGATATTTGCATTATTGGAATTTCCTGCATTTGTATTTCATGAAGCTATGCACTTAATTGTAGCATTTATGTTTGGCCATGATTTGAAAATAATAGAATGGAGTTTTTTCTCAATAAAAAAACGTAATACCAAACATACAATGAAGGTGTATAGGTTAGTGATTCAGTACTCATCGACTAAACTTGTTGGTATAATAGGAACAGCTGCTCCTTTAATAGGATGGTTGATTGCTGTGACAATATTAAGTTTAACTCATCATTGGTTTATTTTAGCATATTTTATTTTTGGAATACGTATGTTCTTTTTAAGTGCACAGGATATTCAAACAATGCGTGGTCATGGATTTAATGAAAAAATATGTAACGCATTTTTTAAAGTTGAACGTGCATTAAAAGCAGACATAAGCTTTAATTAGTTATGGAAATAAATGATATAAAACCCGGTGATATATTAGTTTGTCTTCCAGGATTTACAACTTCCGATTATGCTAATCTTAGCAAGAAGAATGTGAGTGATGCAGGTGGGGCTGGATATGAAGATGGACTTATGGGAAAGGCCAATGCGGAAAGAGATAATGATATACAATGGAACTTTAAAGGTGGAAATGGTGTTCATGCCAGAGCTTTAAGAAAAGCGACTGACTTAGAAAAGAGTGCTTTTGAAAAAGGAATTAAAAATATTAATGATATAAATAAAATGTTAGATTTAATAAAAGGAGATAATGTAAGTTTCTTAGATGCTAAATCTGGTAAAATCGAAACGTATTATAGTGAAATTGATGGAATTCCAAGTAAGATGTTAATTCATGGAAATATTATATTACAAGATAATATAGGAGAAGTTATAGATTTTTATAAAGAATATGTTATTGTAAAATATCGAAATGACAAAAACAAGAGTACACAGCTTGGATTTAAACGTGAACAACTTGTATTATTGGTGGATAATAAAACTTTTACAATATCCTATGTAGATGCAGATGGCAAGACTAATAAGGTAACAGTAGAAGCAGAAAGTGAAGTAAAAGCATTAGCTTCACTTAAAAATAAACAACATGTTAATTATATAATTGGAGGTTAATGGATTATTACTGCGATAACCAAAGACATTTAGTTTGCGTTCCATATTCAATAGAGAATCTGCATAAGATGGCAGAAGACCTTGGAATAAAAAAATGTTGGTTCCATAATAAGAATGGAAGATGGCATTATGATATTCCAAAAAGAAGAATAGAGGAGATACAAAAGAAATGCTTTATTGTAAGTCCAACGTACATTTTAGATATAATGAAAACAGCCCAGAAAAAATAAATTTTTTAGTTTCGATAATTGTTTCTATATTTGTTGAAACAAAACGAAAAGATAAAGGTATATAGTTTATAACACAATGAAAAACAGGAACCACATACATGAGCATCAGATATGGCACGCAACAGTGTCGAGCTTGGGTATTGCCTGTACTTTCCATTAATAAAGTATTTAGGTTTTAAAACTGACCCAAGACTCGAAAGAGTGCTTGGGTTTTTTATTTTTCAAAATTTACGGATGTAGTTCAGTGGTAGAATAGCGGTCTCCAAAACCGTTGACGGGGGTTCGAATCCCTCCATCCGTGCAAACATACGTCAGTGGTCGAGTGGTCAAAGGCAACGGTCTCCAAAACCGTGTCGAAAGATGCCGCAGGTTCGAATCCTGCCTGACGTGCAAAACAAAAAAGAAGAAAACATGAATGCAAATGATGTTAAGAAAGAGCTCTATAAGAGCAAGGTGAATGCTAAGTTAGCAGAGGTTGTTAATGGAACAATGTATTATATAGTACAGTTGGAAGATGGCTTATACCGTTTCCCTATTGAAACAGTTGATCCAGTGAATAAAACATTATACAAGCTTGATGCAAAGACTCAAACCAGTCCGAGTATTGCTTTAACTTACACGAAAGTTGAAGAGCATTATTATACACTTTCTGCTGATTTAGGAACTACCACATTTTCAGCAGAGATGAAAGCTTCCGATTTGAACAGATGGATTTCAAAATCCATTGACAAAGGAGAATTTATAAAGATCTCTTAATTTATATGTGGATTGTAGCCGGTAAAGGCAGCCGACCAGCTTGTGGCGCTGGAATGATTTCAATCTAATGCGGGTTCGAATCCCGTCTTTCCACCTGCGGATATTTTGTACCGCGTTTCTGATATATAAAAGAAACGCGGATACAAAATGCCAAGAAAACAAAAGAAGTATCACTATTTGTACAAGACTACAAATTTGATAAATAATAAATTTTATGTTGGAATGCACTCTAGTAATGATTTAGAAGATGGATATTTGGGTAGTGGTAAGTATTTATGGAATTCAATCCGTAAACATGGTGCAGAAAATTTTACACGAGAAATTTTAGAGTTTTTTGAAAATAGAAAAGACCTAGTAGAACGAGAAAAAAATCTAATTAATGAAGATTTTATAAAAGATCCAATGTGCATGAATCTTAAACCTGGAGGAAGTGGGGGATGGTCAGTAGAGCAGCAGGTTATAAATCAGTATAATGGTAGGATAAAAATAAAAATACTAAAAGAAACAGATCCTGCATGGGTAGAACGATTTTTTAAAAATATGTCAGATGGCCAGAAAAATGCGTATAAAAATGGGAGAATACCAACTCCAGTTGATTGGACTGGTAAAACACATTCAGACGAGTCAAAAAAAGAAATGAGTAGAATAGCTAAATTGAGAACAGGTGATAAAAATAGTTCATTTGGTACTTGCTGGATTCATAATATGGAAGAAAGTAAAAAAATTAAACAAAGTGAATTAGAACAATACTTAAGTAATAATTGGTTAAAAGGGAGAAAAATGAAATTTTAAATGGGCAAGTACCGATGGAGTCTTATAAACTCTATAACCGTAGCTGGTCGTTGCGATAACTTCAAACGTGAGTTCAAATCTCACCTTGCCTACTAAAACCCGATCATGAAAATGGTCGGGTTTTTCATTTATCCTAATGGATATATAGTACATGAAACACATTAAAACATTTCAACAGTTAAACGAGGGACTAAACCAAGAAGCTGATTTAGATAAGGCTTTTAAATTACAAGTTAAGAATATCGAAGATATTTCTAAGGCTATTCTTGGATCAAAAGATTTAAAAGATATTCTAGCAACTGCTCAGAAAGAAAATCCACAAATCAAAGAACTAAAAAAGTATTTTGATTTGGCTACAAAGTCTGAAAAACTTGTAAAAAAGATAAGATCAAATGGATTATCTCCTAAAAGAAGAGAAGCAAAAAAACAGATTGAAGCTATTACTAAATTTGCAGATTCATTAAAAGAAGGTTTTAATATACTTAAAACATTTAAAAAGAAAGCTGCAAAAGGAATGGAGACTAAAGAGGGCTTATTAGATGTTGTAGGGAATACATTAAAAAATATTGTGACAGGTAAATGGATATTAAATATTGTTAGCTTAGTTAAATCAAATCTCGTTGATACATATAATGAATATGGAACAGTACAGGATATGTTTGACGTAAAAGACTATTAATATGAAGAACTTTTTTAAATGGATTACTCACACGAAATTAGGATGGTTATTAATATCATTCTTATGGACTGCAGTCTTCATGATTATAGATGATAATATAGAATCCAATTGGGCATTCTGGGTGGCAACACCTGCAATAGCTTACATGTTTGGATTAACGCTTGTTGGAATAGCATTCGCATTTGTTATAAATCCAATAAGAGATCACAAAGCAAATAAAAAAACAAAAATACAATGAAGAATTTAAAGACATTCACTCAATTAAATGAGTCGGTAAATGAAGGTGGAAAAATTGAAATCTGGGAAGACGTTCAATCTGTTGATGATGTAGTAAATATCTTACATGCATTAATCGACGAAGGACATTTCGATAATCACGGTTTTCCTAAATCTAATTTAGAAGATGTTAACTCATTTTTAGCTGAACAAGGTCATGATGTTGAAGGTGGTTATTTTAAAACAGATGATGACATGAACAACTTCACAAATATTGTTAAATCTGCTATGCAAGAATTAACTGCTAAATTGTAATCATGAAAAACATTATTCCATTCCATTCATTTTTGAATGAATCAAAAAATAATACGATAGATCTTTACGCTAAAAAGTTTAAAGCTGCTATGAAAACAACACCTAGTAAACAAAAAACTATGGATTGGATTGATTCACAGAAAGAATTAAGCGATAAAGAAAAAGTAGAATTATGGGATACTGTAACACATTATACTTTTACAGATGACAATCCTAATCCATATATGCGAAAGCAATTTGTCGATATGGGAGATAGAGGAAGAGGTGTTCCTGGAAAGAAAGCAACTTTGCTTAAATTTCCTAAATGGTTAAAATAAATTTTTTAGTTTAAATAACATTGCCTACATTTGTAATGTTAAAGAAACAAAAGATAAAAAAGGTATATAAGATACAAATGAAGAATAACACAAATATTATTAGCAGAATTATTAGACGTAGAAATACATCTAACGACCTGGATAGTATCGTGTAACTTCAATAAGAATTAATACGAATTTAAAACCCAGGACGTTGTTCTGGGTTTTTTTGTTTTTATACCTCGGCACATACTCAGCCGATCCTGATAAGATCGAGAACTGTAATTGGTGTTGCAAATATGGGTTCAAATCCCATTGTGCCGACATACTGGAATGTAGCTCAGTTGGTTAGAGCATATCTCTGATAAGGATAAGGTCGGCGGTTCGAATCCGCCCATTCCGACCGCGGTCATTTTGTACCTGAAATGGTTGGGTAAAAGGAAGAACTTGCTTGCATAGCTCAACTGGATAGAGCACCTCACTACGGATGAGGAGGTTTAGAGTTCGAATCTCTATGCGAGTACAAATGGTCGGGTGCCAGATTGGATATTGGAACAGTTTCCTAAACTGTGAGTAACATCAACTGCAGGTTCGAATCCTGTCTCGATCACAAAAAATAAATGGAAATGGAAAAATTAGTATACAGTCATTTTTGGGGTGACGAAGGATGTTCAGGAACTTCATATATTGCTTTTGAATATGAGAGCAAAGAGAAGTTTGTATTTGACATATTAGAGAAGTATAAAGATCAAATATGGGAACATGAATGGACTAAGGTATTGGTCTTTTTTGAGAATGATGTATATCTCGATAAGTATGAGATCGAAGGAATAGAACACAACGTGCAAACACTTGATCAATGGTTTGAAAGAGAGAAGATATTTGTGATATTGTAATGCCTACATAGCTCAGGGGACAGAGCATCGGTCTTCGGAACCGAGTGGCGGGAGTTCGAATCTCTCTGTGGGTTCACCGGCTATTTTGTACCTGAATTTAGATATATAAAATAAATTCAGTGCAAGATGCCAAGACGACAAAAGCAATATCACTTCATCTATAAAACGACGAATGTGATAAATGAAAAATTTTATGTTGGGATGCACTCAACAGATGATTTGAATGACGGATATTTAGGATCTGGCAAAAGATTAAAATATTCCATTAATAAGTATGGAAAGGAAAATTTCATATTTGAAATTTTAGAGTTCTTTGAAGATAGAAAAACGTTAATTGAGCGAGAGGAAAATCTCATTAACGAGGATTTTATTAAAAATCCATTGTGCATGAACTTAATGAAAGGAGGGACAGGAGGATTACTTTCAGAAGCCCATCACTTAAAAATGAGAGAAGGCGCTTCTAAATTTGCAAAAAAACAATGGGAAGATGATGAATTTCGTGTATTTAAAAATAGTTTAACGTCAGTTCAATTTAGAAATTATAATTTGAATATTAAAACAAAATTCGATAATTTTAAAGGAAAGACACATAGTAAAGAATCAAAAATAAAAATGAGTAAAAAAGCTCAGCAGAGAATTGGTGATAAAAATTCTCAGTTTGGAACATGCTGGATTTATAAGAATAAAGAAAATAAAAAAATCCAAAAAGAAAAATTGAATGATTGGATTAAATTGGGATGGATTAAAGGTAGAAAAATAAAATAAGCAGGTGTAGTCGAGGAAGTTTTCTAAACTTTTAAACGTAATTGGAGCTGTAAATGGGGGTTCGAATCCCTCCACCTGTACAGCAAAAACCATAATAGAATTACGCTATTATGGTTTTTAAATTAATGGGTTATCATTAGAAACATTTTTACTAAATTAGCTTCTATAACAAACGCTGATAACTATTAAACTAAAAAATAAAAATGGCAACGACAACAACTAACAAAAAATTCCCAGTTAAGAAAAGAGTACCTGGAAGAGTAAGAGCAATTACAACAAAAGCAGAAAAAGAATTATCTGTAGATGAAATTAAGAAAACAAAAAGAGCAGAAGCAAAAGATCTAGCGGTAGATTTACTTGCAGAAAAAGCTAAGAAGAAAATAGATGAAATGAAGCTTTTAAAAATAGAGCAAGAAAAATTAAAAAAAGAAGAAGAAAAAAAATCTGGAATTGAAATTACCGGAAAAGAAGTTACGTTAAATGGATATTTCAAACTTGAGTTAGGAACCTTTTCTATTCTTAAGCACAATGTAAAAAATAATATAAGCACTCTTCTTATAGGTCCAACAGGTCTTGGTAAAACAGATATTGCAGTTAACATTGCAACAGTATTAAAAGTTCCTATTACTATATTCGATATGGGAACTATGACAGATCCAATTATGGGACTTATTGGAACTCACGTTATCGAAGTTAAAGATGGTAAAACATATTCTGAATTTAAGAAGAGTAGATTCTCTGAGGTTATTCAGAAACCAGGTATAGTGCTTTTGGATGAGGTTAACCGTGCAGCTTCTGCAGCAAACAATCTCTTATTTCCATGTTTAGACTTTAGAAGAGAACTTCCTATGGAATATTCTTTTGGAGATACTAAACCTATTTCTGTACACCCTCAGTGTGTTTTCTTTGCAACTGCAAATATAGGTTCTCAATATACAGGAACTCATAAATTGGATAGAGCATTAATCGACAGGTTTATGATTATCGCAGTTGATGGTTTGTCACAAACACAAACTATTGCAACATTAAATGTTACACACCCAAAATTAAAGGATGTGGAAACTAAGAAGATTGTTGAAATATACAACAAGATAAACAAGGAGCATGATGATTTTAAAATAGGATTTAATTTGTCAATAAGACATTTGAAGACTGTTGCAACTCTTGTACAAAACAAGTTTACTATTTACGATGCTTATTATGCGATATGCAAAGGTCTTGGTGGACCAGAAGGATTAAAAGCAATTGAATCAATTTTAAGTTCTTCAAAATGATAGGTTTCGATTTAATAGGAAAACAAAAATCTGGTAGTAGTGTCACACGCTGGGAAGATTCTTTCTTTGGTGGATATTATCGAACAGTAATGGATTACCCTGAGGTGAACATAGATCGAAATGTGGATTTCGATTTTGGAACATTACCATATAGCAGTTATTACCTTAAAGAAAAAATCATGAAGATCTTTTTGTCAAAGGTAAAGAAGCATGGTTTAACACATGACATATTAAAAGATTCTAAAGTAGAAAGAAAATTTGATCCATGGGGAGATGTTATAATTGAATCTACAGTTAGTGCTATATCTAAAAAGAATGCAATAAGGAATGTCATTAATTTGGAACCTGAATTTGCTCCGATGTTTAAGCATTACCAGGAATTTATAGATGGAACTCGTATTTATTTTCAGGTTAAAGACAAAAGCAGCCAAAGTGGGATGCCTCAAGAAAGTGGGATGCCTCAAGATAAGCCAGAAGATAAAGAAGATAAAGAAGAGCAAAACGAAAGTAATGACAGCGGGAAAGGAAAATCTGGGAAAGGGAAAGAAGAGGAAAAAGAGAAAGAAAAGAAAGAAGGTGGAAGTGGAAAATCTGAAGATGAAGAGAAGAAATCGGAAGAAGATAAATCCGAAGAAACAGGTGGTGGACAAAATTCAGAAGAAAATAAATCTGAAGAGGAGAAAGAGAAAGAAGAACGAGAGAAATTAGAAAAAGAATTAGAGGATGCACTTGAGGAAAGGAAGAAAGAATTAAAAGCTCAAAAGGAAAAGGAAAAAAACACAAAACTAAAACCACCAACGGCTGCTGAAATAGCGCACATATATAATAACTTTAAAGAAGCTGTAAATAAAGTAACGGAAGAAACTATAGTATACAGTCATATTTCGGGTTTTAATAAGAGAGTTGGAATTGTGTATGAACACCCAAGAACGTCTGAAACTCATTTTGATACTTTGGATAAACGCATTGCCGATAATCTTCTTAAAATGCTTGATATTTCTTTTGATCCTGCTAATGAAATCGTAAAGAACTTGAGACTTGGAAAATTAGATGTCGCAAAGATTGCAGAAGTTCCTGCCGGGAATATTTCTATATACAAGCAGGATGTTGAAAATCAAACAACAAAACCATTTAGCATTGTAATGTTGTGTGACGAATCTGGGAGCATGGGATGTGGTGATCATTATGGAAGTAATGGAAAAGGTGATGTGATAGGTGATAAATTATATTGTCAATACAGAATAGTTAAGCAATTGTATTTAGCTTTTTCTGATATTCTTCCACAAGAAAAGATTCATGTGTATGGACATACAGGATCATCAACTCCGGACCTTTTTGTTTATCAAGATGCATATCGTCCAAACTTCACGAGAACTATTGATAATATGCTTGATCATTATCATTCATCAAATTATGATGGACCTATAATTGAAGAGGTTTATAATCAAGTTAGAAAATCGACGAATGACAGAATTATTTTTATTGTTCTTTCAGATGGACAACCTGCCGGAAGAGATTATGGTGGAGCACCGGATATATTGAAGATGAAACAGATAATCGAGAAATGCAAGAGAGATGAGTTTGTAACGGTTGGTGTAGGTATTCAGTATTTCACACAAAAAGATCTCTATCAATATAGCACTGTTATAACAAACCTTGATGATATGGCAAAAAAAGTAAGTCATATTGTTAACCATGTTGTTAAGACAGAGTTTCAATAATTTTTTGTATATTTGTTCATGGATCAAGAGATAAAAAGTAAACTGTTGGCATCATTTGTTCTTGTTGAAGAAGGTGAGTTAACTCCATTTAAGGCTATGAAGCAAATGGAAGAACTTATCGATGAAGGAACTGAGAAGCTTACATTTGGAGAATTAGAACAAGGAGATAAATTTATTTGTTTTCCAAGACCAGGAGATAATTCCGGACATGGTGGTTACAAACCTGGTCATCGTATATTTTACAAGTGGCCAGATTTTAACGGTGGTTTTTGTTCAAAGAGTTTTACTGATGGAACATTTAGTACAACTCCTGATTCAATGGAAGTAATTAAAATTATTTAACATGGCATTAACGGATAAACAAGAAACGCTTGTTACAATATATCAAGTTGAAGTTTGGAAAGGCGAGGATTACATAAATGAGATTGATGGAGGAGGTCCAAGTGGAACAGAAGATTGGTATTCGCTTTGTCTTGGTTGGGCTCTTGGAAAAGGACTTAATCCAAAAGAAGCACATGAGTTTGCTTCACACATAAGGTATAACACAAACATGGGATAATGGCAGGAATAAGAACATTAAACAGTAAAGAAAAAATGCCATGGATATTCCAAAAGGCAGCTATAATGGATGCTAACGGTAAATACTATGCTACTAGGATAGGTTTAATATTATGGATTAGATTGCAGTTTGGAAAAACAATCCATTATCAAATAACAATAGAATAATTATGGACAGCGTAGATAAATGGCACGAAGAACAAGTAAGGAAGCAAACAATAGCTAATGAGCTTATGCCTACACTTATTGGTAAAACTTTGGAAGAAGCAAGAGAAGCTACAAATGAAAAGAAGCTTCAACATAGAGTTAGAATACTCGATGGAAAAGGTTGTATAGGAACTTGTGATTTACAACCGTCAAGACTTAATTTCAATGTGGAAAAAAATATAGTAATTGATATTCACCTTGGATAAGTTTCTTGATAAAACACAAAGTGTAATATTAAAATACAGACGTTGCAAAAACAATAAGTCTGGCATTAGCACTATGGATGTTTTAAGATTTATCCATCCATGGGGTAAGATAGTAATAATTGATATTGTTCCTGCTGATAATTTTATATTAACGATTAATTACAAAGTAGGTGATATAGAATTATCAGAGCCTATTGAGAGATTAATGGACACATATTATATGATGGAAAGAATAGGTAAATAAAATTGGTCCCGTAGCTCAGCTGGATAGAGCACAGGTTTTCTAAACCTGCGGTCCTTGGTTCGAACCCAAGCGGGATCACAAAAAATAAAGTTATGTCAACATTTAATGTAAATATAGTAGTTAAAACAGTCACATATAAAATAAAAATATGAAAGTATTTGAAAAAGAAACCCAAGAGGTTGAAGTATTAAAGGATGTCGTTTGTGACTGTTGTGGAAAAACCTGCAAGGATGATATTAACTTGAACTTTGAAT
>Ga0315284_10001831_pt1 | contig 30292 bp, 15 predicted proteins | sample YL17G09_16_MG_FD_203696 | JGI IMG/M metagenome (GOLD analysis project Ga0315284, IMG submission 203696) | Sediment microbial communities from Yellowstone Lake, YNP, Wyoming, USA - YL17G09_16 | ecosystem: Environmental > Aquatic > Freshwater > Lake > Sediment | place: USA: Wyoming | collected...
GCGCGGCGGTGGACGATCGAGCAGATGTTCTCGGTGGCGAAGAACCAACTGGGGTTCGACTCGGCGGAGGTGAGGAAGGAGCGGTTGGTCCGGCGTCACGCGGCGCTGTGTCTGGCGCTCGTGACCTTCGTCGAGGTGTGGGCGTACCAGGTCGGCCGACGGCTTCGGGCGCGATCGTTCTCGGCGAAACTCGCCGCCGTCCGCGAGGAAACGATCCGGCAAACCCTTTTCGCCTGTGCCCCCTGGCGCAGGGGCTTACGCGAAATGGCCGGAACCCTCGCACAACTCTTCTCCACCGCCACCCGCGCCGCATGAAACCTGCGAAAGGCCAGGTGTATTCACCATTTTGCCCAACTTAAAGGAGCCATTGGTCGTGGCCAAGAAACGTGACGTAAACCGCATTGATCTTCTTAAACTCGACTGGCACCAATTTGAACTTCTGAGTGCCGATATTCTTGGCCGCCTAGGTCTTGAGGATGTTGAGCTCCAAGGAGCCAATTGTCCTGCCTTTGACATCTTGGCCCGCGAGAGGATGCTGTCCAAGATAGCCAATCCTTGGATACGTTGGGGGGTGCAGTGCAAACGCGAACGTGGTAATGTTGGCCCTGGGGTGTTCGACGAAATTCTGACAGAAGCCCGCGCAAGAAACGTGAAGGCTGTGCTGGTCATTTCTGCAACTGGTTTCCGAGACCGAACAGTTCGGCAAAAGGAACTCATAGAGAAGCAACATCCTGAAATCTTGAAAGTCAATCTCTGGAACGGGGATGACCTTAAACGTATTATCTGTAAGTATCCCGACCTGTTGAGGCGCTACTTCGCGATCGATCTGCGCGACCTGTTACAGCGCGACCCGAGTCCTGAGCTCCTGGTGGACATCCTATCCGAGGCGAGCGGAATCCGGATAGATGATATCAACCAGCTGTTGACGCCCGGCGACCTTGTCCGACTGGTACCTGTCATGGGCCAGACCATGCACCTTTTGTCTTCCGGGGTGCCGCCAGCTCTTGTTGTCCAAAAGTTCGCCACTCCATTGGTGGACAGTCTCACTTGGCCGGCCCAGTTGCGTCTTCCTTATGATTACTACTTGGATATTAGATACCACACAACGCTTGGCCAGAAGTTGAAAGTGCCGCGCGGGGCAACTCCGGGAGAGCTGCGCCTTCTGACAGATAAGGTTTCGTACAAAGTAAGGTTGAACGAGCCCCTGAGTTTCCGATTTGTTTTTACGCGAAGCAGAGGTGTGTGGCAAAAGAGCCATATGAGTGAATGCAATGAGTATTCATGGCTTTTTAGTGATGCATACCCGGAGCTTACGAAGATCGGCAACCTCATTCGGATCAGTGATATGTACGTCGACGATATCAAGCTCAAGTGCTGTCATCGCTCCGTTGCCAAAGATAGGATAGAGATTGCAATGGCCTCAAGAGCACTGCGAAGGAAGTGGTCGCAACGGGTTAGCATCCACTACACGGTGCAAAGTGTATTCCTATTCGGCCAACACACCATTTTTTCCTCTCTACACGCCCCTGCAAAGCGGTACGCGTTCAGCCTAACGGTATTGGGCGGGTTCGCGGGGCCGCCCAGGGTGACTCCAGTGATGCCGGGAGCACCTGAAGATGAGCGTATTAGTTGCCTACCCAAGAAAAACCCAGACACAGTAACAGTAGTGCGGAAAGGCATCCAGAGTAAAGGGGCAGGAGTTTTTATAGCCTGGCGCGAAGGTTACGATAAGGGGATTCCATTATGAATGGAACGCTATTCTACAAGCGGCTCGCGCCATATTATGATCGGATATATCACTATGTGGATTATACAGAACAAACGCAGTGGCTTTGCGAGATAATCCGGCATTATAAGCGAAGTCGCGGCAAGGCAGTTCTTGACGTGTGTTGTGGGACCGGCAAGCATGCAGGGTTGCTCTCCGCGGCAGGTTTTGAAGTGACAGGGGTAGACATTAGCCCAGAAATGCTTGTTGAGGCACGGCGCAAGAATCCACATCTGACATTTGTTGAGGGCGATATGCGGAGATTAAGCCTGAATCAGAGATATGATGTTGTATTGTGTTTGTTTAACTCCATTCTGTACAATACTTCTGTTAAGGATATGCGGCGGACTATGGCTGGGTTTTGCCGCCTTCTAAAACCAGGCGGCCTGGGGATATTTGATGTAGTGGATAAGAACATAGGTATCCACTCTAGGTGTTCCCGCTTCGAGTACGGCGATGACGAGGTCAAGATTCGCTTTTCCCCCCAGTGGAAGTACAGTCCGGGCATGAAGACACTGAGGTTAGACATAAGCTTCGCACTCAGCGAAGGAGGTAAAACGACACACCTGCGCGATCGTCACACTATGGGCGCGTTCTCGATGGCGAGGGTGGTAGAGCTTGCCTTGGAGCAATTCAGTTCTGTGTGGTTGTTGGAGAGGTCGTTTGATGGTATAGAACCTCATGACGCAGGCAAACTTACGGCAGTTGTGGTTGCACGTAAGACATGAAATGAAGCAATGTCTGTTGCTCGGCCCGAGAAGATGTGGGGACCAAGAGCAGTAGTGACAAGGGGGCCAAGTGTCTATGCGCTCGTCTCGCCCGGTGATCCTGTGCTCGCCTCCTGACAGTCGCGCGGCTCCGGATGTCGAGTACCTAGGATTGTACTACGTGGATGCGTACTTGATGGAGCACGGCATTGATACTGTGCTGATGGACGGCAGCGGGATGGAGACAGACGCATACGCAGATCAGATATGTGCCCATTCTCCGTCCGTGGTAGGTATCACTCTGTCAACGCACTATCGCGCTCCCCAGGTTCGGCAATTGGCTAGTGCAGTGAAAGCTCGCTCGCAACCTAGCGTGGTCGTTGGTGGGCACCTCATGATGTTCAGGGCCGTCGAATTTTTGCGATATGCTCCTGACATTGATTTTGCAGTGGTTGGTGAGGGCGAGGTGGCCATGTATGAACTGGTTCGAACCCTAAGCAATGGTGAGGATCCTTCGGACCTTCCCGGCGTAGTTTGTAGGAACAGTGACCGCCGAATCAGAACTAGTGGATCAAGACCCCCGGTGGAAAACCTGGACTCTCTTCCCTTCCCGTCGCGGCCCAAGCGTGTCCCGGTTTTCAGTGTTGCGTCGAGTAGAGGGTGTCCCGGGAAATGTGGCTTCTGTTCGGTTTGGCGTTATGCGAAGGAATTGGGGGGAGCTCCTTGGCGTCCTCGCACTGCCGATAATGTTGTTGCTGAAGTGAAGAGTATCTTGGCCCGATACCCTGAAGCACGAACCGTGTCATTTGTTGATGACATGTTCTTGGGGTATTCTGCTGAGGGCAGGGCCCGCGCGGTGGAAATAGGCGAGCGCCTCGCTGCGCTCCAGCCGTCAGTGCCGTGGGCCATCGCCTGTCGACCGGACGAGGTCGTGAAATCCCCCCTTGACCATCTTACGAAGCAAGGGTTAAGGTGCGTCCATTTGGGCATTGAATCTGGTTCGAATCGAGTCTTGGCGAGATTCGCAAAAGGCACAAGCGCCGAGGCAAACAAGAGGGCAATCAGCATTGTTCGATCACATGGTCTCAGCTTGAAGCCGTATTTCATGTTCTTTGAACCTGAAATGACACTGGCAGATGTTGCCGATAATATCGATTTCCTGGAGGCTACCACGCTTGCGAGGCCAACACTGATGCGAGAGAGGGTGATACCTTACCCGGGAACGGTGCTTTACGAGCGATGCAAGCAGCTGGGTGTTCTCAAGGAGTCGGAAATGGTGTTCCAAACCAGGTTCGTCAGCTATGAAGTAGCGTGCCTTTGCGACGCTTTTCGAGAAACCTTCAAGGCAGGTATTGCAGAGGAGCAAGAGATTGCCCTCGCAGAATTCGAGGCAGACATAGAGGCTTGGAGGGGGAACTATGGGAATCTCTCCGAGGTAAACAAGCGTTGGGAGGATCTTAGCGTTAGAACCGTCCGGGCGGCGAAGTGGCTAATGGAGGGAAGAAGTTCACCCGGTTCAGACCCTAGGCAGCGAGTGGGCGAAGCCTGCAGTCTCCTAGCAGGTCGGTCGCGTGGTTGGAGCTCGTAAAGCACACGCTACCAGCGAGAAATTCTGACAAAGTCCCTCTCCTCCCCCCCGAAGGCCCGATTCCGATCCCCAACAAATCGGCCACAAATCTAACCGGGATCCTCGCCGCCGCCGTTGAGCAGAATCCACACGGCTCGTCTCCTTGCAGCTGTTCCCTCGATATTATACGCTCCGACAGCATCATTTCGCAAGGAATTCCCTACGCGAACGCGGGACGCAACCCTTCACCTGCCTGCCGACAAGCAGGGTTTGAGGCGGTTTCGTTCGGGGTTCGAGCGCAAGCCGGGGGTTGGGATCGAAGGCCGAACGCGACAACTCCGAACCGAGAGCGCCGCGGGCGTGCGCCAGAATCGCCGTAAGCCTTTGGCGGGTCGCACTTACGGCGAAAGCCCCGACCCGTGACGGGCCGGGGCTTCGCATTAACGTCGGAGCCGCGAGGAAGTTCGCGGTTTTTCGTTTGGCTCCCCGCTCCGAACGAGTCTCAAGCGGTAGGGAACAGACGGGCCGAGAAGGCTCTTAAAGCCACGCTATCGCTCAGGCTTGGTCTACGCAAGCCCAAGGTCCTGAAGTTCGTTCGAACACCGGTCGGCTCAAGCACCCTGTGCGGGCCATCAATAGGCCAAACGCACGGGCACGGCAAAGCCTGCCAGGCCGGCGGCAGTTGTGGGCGACGAACTCTGTCTGGGTAGGGTCTCAGGCACATCCCTCTCCGGAGTGGCCTACCTCGCTCATCAGGCTTCTTCCCTCGTGGGTAAGGCCCGACACCTCGCCCGTCCCTCCTGGTCCCACGTCTGTATCGTGGCGACCAACGCCTTGCGTGCGGGTCTTGTCCCGGTCCCGAAAGCGATGGTTGGATCTTGCATCAATCAAAGAAAGGATTATGATGCACCCCTATGAGGGGGGTTGGTTATGGCCCTTGGCCTCTTGCCCATCCTAGCAATTGCTGCGCTCATTATCCTCGTCGCTGTCACTGCAAGTATGCTTCTCTTGGTGTGGTTCAGAAGGCGCTCTGCTGCAGATACCCTTGTCGCAAGTGCAGAAGATGGGGGCGGGACCGCTACTGAGGAGGCTGACGGTGACGTTGGCGACGGTTCATGCGCTACCGACGCAGTGGAGGGAAGACCACCGTCAGATGAGGCCAGCGCCAAAGGAATAGATGAGTCTGGCGAGCCGCCAACAATAAGTGAACCTCAAGAAGATCCTGGGGCAACGCCCACAGCGAGTCTCGCAGCACCTTCCGGCACTGCAAGGCAAATAGCGCCATGCGACCGACGCAGCCGCCCCAGGGGCTCGGGAACGGGGAAGCCGGTTTCCAGGGGTCGCCAGCCGAGGCCCGAGGTTGTGTGTTCGCAAGCCGAGTGGCGGTGGGTGCTGGCCGTTCAGGTTCCGACAAACCTCTTGGCGAAGCCGGGGTTGAAGGTGGTACAGGGGGACGTCACTCTCGAACGGGACGAACCAGAAGGGGACTGCTGGATACTACGCGATGCGAACGGTGAAGCAGTGATCACGTGGCGCAACGGCGAGGGACTTGATTCTGACAGGATTGCCCTTGATGCGAGCGAATTCCTTCTGTTCCGTCTTGCTGGCGTCGAGCGGCGCCTTGGGCGCCTGACCCACGTGCCCTCGGTTGGTGGATCGTACCTGGCCGTGGTGCCTGAGACATGGCAGCGGGATGAATCACGGTCAGGACCGGCCCCTGCTCATCCCGAGGGTGTCTCGATAGAGGGCTGGCGGGCACACTTCTTCGACTTAACCGAGGCATCCCGCGAGATCGCGTTCCGCAAGCCTGATGGTCAATCGGTTATCATGCGAGCGAAGTCGCCGAAGTTTGACCTCGTCGGAAACAGGCTTCGGACGGTACTGGAAGACCAAGGTCCCTTCTTCGCCGAGGGACCGCCACGGATTCGCGCGATAGACAAGGATGGCTGGTCCAACACCGGCACGCTAGTTATCGGAGAGGAGGGTGGAGGCCGCGGTCGCAGGCAAATGGCGTTCACCCCGCAGGCGGGCCAGATTGAGCAGGACCTTCCCCCTGGACTTCGGGCCAAGGAGGCTGGATGGTACTTCGTCAGGCTTTACGACGAGCACGGCGACCTGATAGAGAGCCTTGATTTCCGCTTCGCCAACGGCGTGGGAGACGTGGCTGTTGATTCCGAGCCGCTGCCATCTGCGGACGGACACTTGATGGGAAAAGTCAGGATTCGGCACGGAGCAGACTGGCACATTAAGTGCGCAGCCAGCAATCAGCAGCCGCTTCCGATTTCGACGGAGGGCGACCACACGACAATTGAGGTTGCTCCCCACCCCGATTGTGATCGGGTCCGCTGGCGGATCACCTCGCCTCGAGGCGTTTCCGTTGAGGCGGCGAACCCAGTTGGACGCCTATGGTGGTGCCTTGGCGAAGAAGGAGATCAGCCCGGGCACTGGGAGGTGTCCGTTGTCACTCTCAGCCTTCAAGACTTTCGCGCCGCCTCGGACAAGGCAATCTGGATTCGTCTTCCGGCGTTGGGTTGGACCGACGAGGTGAAGGTTGGGTTCACGGAGGGCGCGGCGAGATCCTACCCGGTCAAGGTCGCATCACACGACCTTGTTGTGGCTCTACGGGACTTCACCAATGCGCCGGAACTTGCGTCCCCAGGCACGAACGACTTGCGCCTGTGGTCGAGGTCGGGGTTGCAGCCCGTTGTGCTCGGGAAACTCAAAGTAACCTTGGTCTGTAAGTGGTGTGAGAAGACAGACGGGGAGAGGGATCGTCTCCTTGCCCACGTTGTGAACGAGCACTTGACTAAGTGTTTTCCTCCGCTCAGTTATGATGAAATGCAGGACTACCTGCGGCAACACCCGCAGAAAGACCTATTGTCGCTGCCGCACAGTATATACCAGTGTAACTACTGTTGTCTCTATTTGAAGTCTGATGACGCAAAGTCGCCTACCAGCGCGATCGTCTGGCACCTGGAGCAGGCGCACCTCGGGCAGAAGATGTGTTTTCGGGTCGTTACCGACACGAACGAGATTCGCCAGAGAGTCATTACCAATCTGCCGAGGGTGGTTAAATGTTTGTACTGTGGTCACAGGTTCGCGAATCCAGAGAACGAAAAGCTCACACGCCACCTGCGGAACGAGCATGGTCCCAACGTGATCGAAGTCCGGTGACTATTTGAGGGAGGTCGTTCATGTGGCTCCCGCTCGCAAGAGAAATCGAGGCAAGATACCGCCGATACCTGGAGACGACCTTCCGGTTCCGGGATGCTGACTTGCGCCGGTCGTTTGAGGAGGCCCTGCGTTCGGAACGATTGTCTAAGGGGCCGTACCTCGAGGCGACACCTGTCTTTGCCCGTGGCCAAACACCGCGATCCCTGTTTCGTGAGGTTCTTGGCTTCGCGCCAGACGAAGGGTTCCTGCGAGCCTTGCAGGAGGACAGGCCTCTCTACAAGCACCAGGAAGTCGCTGTGCGCGCGGTCCACGAGCAGCGCAACGTCATCGTTGCCACGGGCACAGGTAGCGGCAAGACAGAAGCATTCCTTTATCCAATCCTCTTGCACTTGTACGCCGAGTACCGAGCGCAGGGGGTGTTAGGACCCGGGGTTCGTGCCCTCATTCTCTATCCGATGAACGCCCTGGCCAATGACCAGCGGGAGCGGCTGGGGAAAATCTGCAAGCGCCTTCAGAGCGAAGGCTCGCCGTTTCAATTTACGTTCGGCCAGTACACTGGAGAGACGCCCGAGGATGCCAACGACAGCCGCCGCCGCGCCCGAGACCACATGGTGCAACGATTCCCAGGGGAACTTGTCTTGCGGTGCGAGATGCAGCAGTCGCCGCCGCACATTCTTCTCACCAATTACTCCATGCTTGAGTACCTTCTGCTCAGGCCGAAGGACAGCCCTCTCTTCGACAAGGGGCGGGCGCGCTGGTGGGCGTTCTTCGTCCTGGACGAGGCGCACCAGTACCGCGGTTCGCGCGGCATGGAGATGGGGATGCTGGTCCGGCGCCTCAAGCGGCGCTTGCGGGAAGGGGGACGAGAAGGGGCGATCCGTTGCATTGCCACCAGCGCCACGTTGGCTCGCAGTGAAACCGACCAGGCCGCCATCGCCAAGTTCGCCAGCGACTTGTTCGGCGAGACGTTTCGTGAGGAAGAGGTGATTCTTGACAAGACGGAGCCGATCCCGACAGAGGGCGCTTACCGTCTTGAGCAGGCGGACTACGCCCGTCTGTTGGCGACCCTGAAGGATGGCAACCGCGGGGCCATCGTCGCTGTGGGTGCCAGACTCGGCGTTTCGGTAATTGAGGTGGATGATCCTGCGACCGCACTTGGCAGGATCCTCCAGAACGACACTCGTGCCGTGTGGCTTCGGAACCACATCACCGGCGGGTCCGCTCTCTATGAGCAGATCGCCGGGGAGGTGTTCCCGGAACTGGCCGCAGCGGAGAGACCTGCCGCTTTGAGTGGGCTTGTTGCCCTGCTCCTTCAGGCACGCGATGCTACGACGGACTCGCCGCTGTTGTCGGCGCGGTATCACCTCTTCCTGCGGGCCCTGGAGGGGGCGTTCGTATCCTTTCAGCCGCGCAAGAGGGTCGTCCTGGACCGTCAGGCTGATTCCGCTGAAGGCGCCTTCTTCGAGGTCGCTTTGTGCCGCGAGTGTGGACAGCACTACCTTGTGGGGACTATCGCCGGTGATCGGTTCATTGAGGCTGCCCGCGACCCCGGACAAGCCGACTTCGGGGTGACGTATCTTCGGCCGCTTGAGCAGGACGAAACGGAGGGCGAGGAGGAAGAGGCCGAAGGGCGCGATGAGCGGTGGCTTTGCACACAGTGCGGCCGGATCGGCCCGGAGCCACCATCATGCGGCCACGATGGGCCTGTCCGCGTAGTGGTGGAAGCTCCTCCCCGCGACGAAGACCGGGCAGATCAACTCGCCCGGTGCGGCGCCTGCGGATACACAGGCGGCGGTCGGGACCCGGTGCGAGAAGTCGTCTATGGCACCGATGGTCCGCACGCAGTGGTTGCCACCACACTGCATCAGCAACTTCCTGAAGAGCGTAGGAAAGTTCTGGCCTTCGCTGATAGCCGCCAGGAGGCCGCGTTCTTCGCATGGTATCTGGAGAAGTCCTACGAGGACATTCTGAGTCGTAACCTGCTCTTGCGGGCGGCCCGCCGCCTCTCTGCCCACGCGGCAGATGGGTTGTCGCTGGCGGAACTCGCCGTCGCGCTACGGGACGTGCTGACAGACACGGGGGTTTTCGCGCAGTCCGCTGGCGCCTTGGATCGACTGAGGGATGCCTGGCGCAGACTGTACCGCGAGTTCCTGACGGATGAGCCGAGGATTTCTCTTGAGGGTGTTGGGCTTGTGCGGTGGTCCATCCACTGGCCTGACTGGGTGCAGGCGCCGGGCCTCTTCCAGCGTACCCCCTGGTCATTAGACGAACAGGAAGCGCGCGACCTTCTGTTCCTGCTCTTGGATTGCATGCGGGCAGATCGTGCTGTTGAGGTGCAAACCGAAGGCGGTGTCCCGTTGAGATGGGATGACATCGGCCTTCAGGCCACGCAACTGGCTTTCCGCATCGGCAATCCCGCCGGAGCAAGAGACATGCGCGCCTGGGACTTCGGCGGGAAGCGAGGCAAGCGAGTGCAGTTCCTGATAGAGGTTCTCAAGCGAAACGGTGTTGCCGATGAAGCGGCGGCCAGGTGCCACGCGGTTCAGGCCCTGCGGGAATTATGGGACTACTTGGCCGCGCAAGACGACAACGTACGGACGGCGGGTGACCGCTTGCTTGTGCCGATGCGCGATGGCCGCCGGCTCAGTCCGCGTTGGTGGAGGCTCCACTCGCATGATGCCGGGGCATTGCTCTTCCAGTGCGACACATGCGGTCGCCTGGAGACCGTTTGCGTCAAAGGAGTGTGCCCCCGGTCTCGGTGCCCTGGGACTCTTCGACAAGTGCGACTGTCCGATCTCGGGGCCAACCATTACCGCACCCTCTATGAGGCGGACCTCCCTGCGATCCTGCGTGTCGAGGAGCATACTGCCCAGTTGGACCGCGAGAAGGCTGCCGAGTTCCAGCGGGATTTCAAGAATGGCAGAATTCACGTCCTCAGTTGCTCTACAACTTTTGAACTGGGGGTGGACCTTGGCGACCTCGACACCGTTTTCCTTCGGAACGTTCCGCCGGAGCCGTTTAACTATGCTCAGCGCGTTGGCCGGGCCGGCCGACGAAGCGGCTGGCCGGGCTTCGCGGTCACATATTGCCGCCGCGCGCCCCACGATCTCTACCATTTCGAGGACCCACAACGCATCTTGAGTGGTTGCATCCAGCCGCCGGTGCTCAGCCTCTGCAACGCGAAGATCATCCTGCGGCACATGGCAGCAATGGTCCTGTCGTTTTTCTTCCGAGCCAATCCCACGCGGTTCGCTTCCGTCCAGGCGCTGTGTGCGGACCTCGCGGCACCGCGCGGCACGGCCGACATCGTGGCCTTTGCCCGAGGGCAACAAGAGGAATTGGTGGCTGCGCTCAGGGAGACTGTGCCGCCGGGCATTCAGGCAGCGCTTGGGTTGGCCGACGGCACGTGGCTTGATGCCATTGCCGGCGAACAGAGCCGGCTTCGCCGCGCCGAGGTTGAAGCCTCGGCGGACTACCAGGCGATCCAGGAACTGGAGCAGGCGGCTGCTCGGGACCGGAACTACCGCCTGGCAGAGCGCGCGGCAGCCAGAGCCAAAACGATCGTCGAAGAGGATGTTGCGTCCTTCCTTTCCCGCAAGGCTGTCATCCCCAAGTACGGTTTCCCGGTGGACGCCGTGGAACTGGACACACACCGTATCAAGCAGGGCAGCGATGCCTCGGACATCCGGCTCCAGCGCGACCTTTCCATTGCCGTCGCCGAGTTCGCGCCTACAAGCAAATTAGTTGCGAACAAGAAGGAGTGGACGTCCTACGGCCTGAAACGGGTCGAGGGCAAGGAATGGGAAAGGTGGTGGTACGGCAGGTGCAAGAAGCATGGGCACTTTGTCCGAAAGAGGTGTGAGAACCCTGACGAGCGTCCGCCGGCCCTGGAACCCCTGGAACGGTGCTGCCCCGAGATGATTGTTGGCGCGCGTTACATCGATCCCATCTTCGGCTTCGTTACCTCGCTGGAGGGCCCCAGAGAGCCCAGGCGCCGGGAACCGCGGATGTTCACCACTCGGCCCTACTTCGCCGGGTTCACGGGGGGCCAGCCGCAGGATACGGTTGAGTGGGGCGCGCTCAGGCTCACCAAGGTTTCGCCCGGATACATGGTTGTCCTCTGCGAGGGCCGGCGCGAACGGGGGTTCTACATCTGTGGACAATGTGGCGCGGGATTCAGAACCCGTCGGCGGGAGCATGACTCTCCGTTCGAAAGGCAGTGTCGTGGCACGTTGGAGCAGGCTGCCCTCGGACATGAGTTCATCACCGATGTTCTGCGCCTGGAGTTCTGCACACCCCCCGACTCGGACGACGCGACTCTGGGCTTTGCCTACTCGCTTGCATACGCCTTGGTGGAAGGAACTGCCCAGGCTTTGGACGTTCCATCGACCGACATCGGTGCCACCGTGTCATACGGCCTCGGCAGCGGCGTGCCTCCGATCATACTCTACGATAACGTGCCTGGCGGGGCCGGCTTGGTTGCCAGGCTCGAGTCCAAGGACATGCTTCGGCAGGCTATCGCCGCTGGGTTGGAGCGTGTGGCCAAATGTTCCTGCGGCGAGAACACAAGTTGCTACGGCTGCTTGCGGAACTACCGGAACCAGTTTATGCACCGGCATCTTCAGCGTGGCCCCGTCGCACGTTATCTAAAGTCCGTGCTGTCCCTTATAGGGTGAGGTGGAGCTAAGATGGTGCCGATCAGGGGCATCGGCCGCATCTGACCCCCCTTCGGCCCAGCCGGAAAAGACACTTGCCTTGCAGCGGAGGCTCCGCCATGATCTCTACGGTATCTTTCAGGGAAAGTCAGGGTCGCAGAGCGATGAAGAGCAACATCCTCATGGTGTGCCCCTACTACACGATGTTCCCTTTGCGCTTTCCACAGCGGCTACTCCTTCGCCATGCCTCTCCCCACGCGTGGGTCCTTGATCCCTTCTGTGGTCGTGGGACCACCAACTTCGCTGCACGGGAACTGAGCCTGGCATCAGTCGGCATCGACAGCAGTCCAGTGGCGGTTGCCATTGCCAAGGCGAAGCTCCCCCGAGTGGATGCGTCGGATGTTATCGGTACGGCCAAACGAATCCTCACCTCCCCTCACGCCTCCCCTGAGGTGCCGCGAGGTGAGTTCTGGCGTTTGGCCTATCATCAGGAGACGCTGCGCGCCTTGTTGTTGCTGCGACGGTCGTTGCTGCGTCGCTGCGACACGGACGCGAGGATCGTGCTGAGGGCCATCATCCTGGGAGCTCTTCACGGACCGTTGACCAAGGGCCAGCCGTCTTACTTCTCGAACCAGTGTCCGCGTACCTATTCTCCGAAACCCGCGTACGCCGTCCGTTTCTGGCGGAACCGAGGCCTGCGGGCGCCGCGAGTTGATGTGCTTCAAGTGATTGCTTCTCGCGCGGCGCGGTACCTCTCGGACCAGCCCCCGGCCGGCCGAGGGTGGATACTGCTCGGTGACAGCCGATCAGAGAAGGTGTTTGGGGATAAGCGGCTCTACTCCCTAATCGTCACGTCGCCGCCGTACTATGGAATGCGTACCTACGTGCCCGACCAGTGGATTCGCGCGTGGTTCCTGGGTGGGCCAGAAAGCGTCTGTTACGAGCATCCCACAAGCGAGATCCAACACCCAAGTCCAGCGGCCTTTGCCGCGCAGATGGCTTCGGTTTGGAGGAACGTGCTTCGGGTCTGCAAGGCTGAGGCCAAGATGATCATCCGCTTTGGAGGCATCAACGACCGGAAACAGGAGCCGATGGCGCTCCTGCGGCAATCGCTGGCTGCTGGGGGTTGGGCAATCAGCACGATCCGGTCGGCGGGCACGGCCAACAACGGTCGGCGCCAAGCCGAGCAGTTCAAACGGGCTTGCGGTACGCCCCTAGCCGAGTACGACGTTTACGCAAGGCCGGCCTGATCTTTGGCCTTTCGCACAATGTAAGTTGTCATCTTCCCCGTTGCCTTGGCAGGGCGCTTCTCAGTATCCCATGCCTCGCCCTGCTTACCCCCGAGGCATTCCGACACAGCCGTCGGGACCAGGCCATAGGCGACATTGTCTCGGTCAGCCATCGACTCGGGGAGTTCCTTCTTGAGCATGCCCAACACGACGCCGTATGGGATTCCCCCTCTCTCAATGGACCGTCTGAAGTCTTCATTCTTCTTCAGCGCGGCGATGGCCTTCGCCTGGTAGGCACGCAGCGGGTCTGCAGGCTCACCTGCTTCTGCCTCCACTCCGCCTTCGGCGGCCTCCTCGGCAACCCCAGCGGCCGCTGGCTGGACCTGTGGTTGCTCTGCTCCTGCAAGCACGCTCCTCATCTGCCCCTCGAACTTGCCCCTCAACTCCGAGGCGTACGTCTTGATTGCAGCCTGATCGTACTTCGGGTCAAGCGGCCTATGCTGCTGCTCAAAGGAGAGCACTCGGACGGAGACCGGGTACGGCCTGCCAGACACGCTACTCCAGAAAACGCCCTGGCCGGGTATCGGCTCGTTCAGAAGCGCACTCAGGATGTCATCGCTGAAGTGAGCGTTCGCGTGCCTGACACTGCCGAGGTCGGCGGCGGATAGAAGATGGAAGATGAACCAGTTGTCGCCCTGGCTGAGAATCTCGACCGGAATGCTGCCCGGTTGCTGGGTGATGAGCATGGCGCCAAGATCGTACTTCCGCCCCTCCTTCACCCACTCGATGTAAGGCCCCGAGGCCGATGATCTCTCGTTCAAAACGGACTGGGCCTCCTCAATGACCGCGATGGTCGGGATCGTCTTCGGCTGTGCCTGTGTAAACTCCTCCTGGTTGCGCTGGAAAATTCTCCGCAGGATCAGCCCAGACAGCACAAGCGCTGCCTCGCCCCGCAACTGCGAAACGTCGACCACACACAGCTTCCCCGCCGACAGCGCGCCCACGAGCATGTCCATCAGCTGGCTGCTGCGGCTGTGGAGCATGCGCACAATGACCGTCATATTAGCCCGTGCCGCGTAGGCCTCCACCTCCTGCCCCTCCTCCAAGCGAAGCAGGTGCATGATGGTGTGGACATCGGCCGAGTTGCCCTCGTTGTCGATGAGGTCAACGAGGGAGGCCCAGTCTGCATCGTTCATGCCCTTCAGTTTGCGGACGTTCTGCTGGTCCTGTTTCTCCGGAGAGAGGGCAATGGAGATCACATCGCCAGGACGAATACGGCGGATGTCGAGTTTGATGTCGCCGGCCACGAAGGACCCGTAGAAGGCACTTGGTGCTTGCCGCGAGGTGAAGACAACGACTTGCTCCTTGAGGTGATCAACGTCGCACAGTCCCGGGCGCCCCTTGTCGTCCGGCCAGAAGTACTCCCCATCCGGGTCGAAGATGATGGTCCCGACGGGTACACGTCGGCCGCCACGCTTCTCGACCGTCGGCGTCGTCTTATAGAGCTTGCTGAACAGCAACTTGTTGAGGTTGGACTTGCCAAACCCCGCCCTTGCGAACACAAAGGTGCGACGGGAAACCAAGGAGTCAACCGGGAACTTGACAACGGTCGCAGGCTCCTTAAGCTGCATCCACGGCTCTTTCACGACCCGATTGTCTCCCGCAGCGTAGATATACTCGCCCATAGCCAAAAAGCCAAGATCGGCACCGGGGTCGTTGTGCCCAGCCACTTCCTGAAGCAATCCAGGGCTCAGAAAGGCCACGGGGCTCCCAACGTGCGGAAGTCGACGGTGCGAGGCAACGAAGGTCACGCGGTTGTTATCGCCTTTCCGCAGCACGCCCAGCACGCGGATGTTGACGCGGTACTTCAGGTAGTCCTCCCTCAGTTGTTCGGGAACGGCGCGATTCTCCCTCAAGGCGCGGATGTTGAAGTCCTCACCCGAGGGCCCCGTCAGTCGCCCTTCGGATGAGAGCGAACTGATCCGCCCCAAGACGGCTTCGTTAGGGTTCTCGAGTTGCACGATGAGGAACTGGCCGTGCATGGGCACGTTGTGCAGTTCGGCGCGATACGGCAGGACCAGGTCCGCGTGGAACTCAAGGCCGCCTTCCCGGAACCCTCGGAAAATCCCAGCGATCTGGGCTTCCGGGAAGAAGTCAATGTTGGGTGCCATCCGTTCGCCTCCTTAGCGGTATCGACGGCCGCTTGGGTCCGCGTCGAGCAACTGTAATTCGTCGAGCACATCGCAGTGGGTGCCCAGGGCGCTGCGTACCGCGTCGATGATCTGCGTCTGCAGGATATCCATGTCAAAATCCACGAGTGCGGCATTCTCGTGGGCCTGCTGAAGGCACCGCGGATAGAACGGCACAGGGAAGCCTTCCTCCGCATCAGCCAGCATGTAGCCGATGATCCGTTGGGCTTCTCCGGCCTGCTGAATGAGCAGGTCCACCGGCCAGATCGGGTCGTGGGGACGCCGCCCGAACTTGACGAAGAACATCTTGCCGGCCACGAACTTGTTGGCTTCGCCGCCTTCCGCCTCGCGCTCGTCGCCCCGGGCGTACTCCGACCAGACGTAGGCCTTCGCCTCCAGGTCCCTCGGAACCTCGACGTAACAAGGGTATTCCTGCCTTAGAACGCCCTCCAGCGCCATGGCCAACCGATAGCGCTGAAGGACCTTGCTGTGCTTGGCGACGCCGACGAGGTAGAGCCGGCGCCGGTTCTTCTTCATCTGCTCTTCGATTCCCTCGAGCAGGCCTCTGCGGAACTTCACAAAGAGTTCGCCGGCGAAGACTTTGCTGCGGAGGAACCCGTCGAGCATGATGACCGTGTCTGTCCCAAAGTGCCGTTCCCGGACCAGCGAGAAGACAATGGCCCACTCCGTGAGTTCCCGGTACACCTGCACCCAACTCGGCTTCGCCTCCCGTGGTGGCTGAGGGATCATCGGCGACAGGTCCCACAAGTGCCTCGCGCCCACGTGCTCCATCATCCGGCCCAAAGGTGTCAGGCCCTTCCCATCCGGGCCGACGTGCCGCTCGCTCATTCTCCCAATGTCTGAGGTGGGCGTGACCGCCTCCAGCCAGTACTCATTGCGGCTGGAGTCCACCACTCGGATCAACTGAACCATGAAGGGGTCGAACTCGATGCGGTTGTTGCCGCCATCGGTTCCCACCAATGAGATTGCCGTGGTAGATCGGGGCTGAATCCGGACAACCTTGTCTCGCAGCGGGCGGACTTCCTGCCGAAGTTCGTCAAGCAGCCGGCTGTCCTCGCGGATGCGCTCCTGGAGTCCCTTCCTGAGTACGTCGAGGCTTTCTGGTTCAATCATGACAGGACGCCCCTATTGCTCTTACGCTTCCCTTGAGACCTGACACAGTGCTGTCGAGCTTTGCGCTCCTCATGGCCCTGCATCTCTGACGATTAGGACAAGCGTACCGACCAGGCCGCCAACAAAGGTGCACCACATGCTCACCCCGACCCAGAAATACTTCCTATCGCACACGTGAGCCAGCGTGTGTAGGTGGTGCACCAAGTGTTCCGTCAGATGCTCCTCGGCCTGATTCTGGAAGGCTCTCCATAGATCCGTCGAGGTGCCATATCCCAGAATGCTGCCCCAGAACACAAAGCCCTGAGATTGCCGGTTGATGAGACGTGGCCTGATTGCGTAGCCTGCCAGGAGAACACCCGTTCCCAGTAAGAGAAAGGCAGCCACAGCCAACACGCCAAACCAGCCTGACTCGCTGAGGGGCTTGGTGAGCACCTGCTTATGAAGGCCCGCCGCGTAGAGCGCCGCGATCAGGGCCGAGGCGAAGGCAATAACCGCCCCCGCCTTGGCATCTGCGAAACGAATATACTCATTGATGTACTCATGCACGTTCCATGCGAAGTCAAGCGATGGCTCGCGCGAGAGAGCGGCTGCTGCTTTGGCGCCGGGCGGTTCCGGCCCGATGCCCGCGGCAGGGGGGGCGCCTTCTGCCTGGACAGTTCTCAGCGGTTGGGGTGGCGGCCTCAGCGCCTCTCCTTCGGGTTGCGCTGGCTGCTGGGGGGGCTGTTCCTGATTGGTCATGGCGGGCCTCATTGAGTAGGTTGTTGCAGTCGATAATCAAGACACCATGCCGGATATGGCTGCCCAGATAACTTGTAGACGAACCCCGTCAGGCTGGCAATGGGCGTGCACCAACGGTCCCACCCGGGAGGCAGTCTCTTGAACACCTCGTTGCCAATGCAGATGCCGCCCTCGGGTATGAACCGCATTATCTTGCAGGCACAGTTTGCCGTGGCGCCAATGGCGACAAACGAGCTCAATCCGCCCGGCACGCCAACGCGCCCGATAGTCACCTCGCCGGAGTCCAAGCCGATGCGAAACCGCACCGGGTACAGACCTTCTCGCTGTAGCCACGGGCTGATCAACGCATCATTAACGTAGTGCATGACTACCGCGGCTCCCACAGCCACCTCAACACCTGCCGCTTCGTCCGACGCATCTGTGCCGAAGTATGCCATCAAACCGTCGCCTGTGTTTTTCTCAAAGACGCCGTCGAAGTCTCTGGCGATATTCATCATCTCGGCCATAAAGACATTCATGACCTTCAGGACCACGGCCTGCTCGGCATGGTCCGAACTTGGCCACGCAGAGAACCCACAGATGTCCAGGAACAGAACAGCCAAACGGAACTGCCTGCCTGCACCGATGGCAACCTGATCGATAGCGGGTGCTGTTCGGCCAGCGGCAAGTTGGTCTTCTCGGTCGTCGAGACCCTCGATGCGCTTGTTGGCGCGTTGCACGATTTGGTTGATGTAAGTTCTGGTCCATCGGCGTGGCGGCTGCGCCAAGAGCATGGCAAGCATCTTCGTGAGGGCTGTTTCTGGCATCGGGCTTCTCACTCCAGTCTCGGCGAGGGGAAAATGACGCGGTACGCTGACAACAGTGCCTGGACCTTCTCCGTCCGAACTCGCCCCCCGACGCTCGATGGGTACAGACTCTCGGCTGCCGGGGAAAGCCAGACTTCCCCTTTGGCCCCCTCGCACAGCTTCGAAGCCATGTTGATCGCGTCCCCGTACGCGGTAACTTCGTGGGCACCCTGGATGCCGATGCGAGTGATCACTATATCGCCAGCGTCCACGCCAACGCCAATCGTCAGATCATCTGTCAGTTCATACCGGCTGAAAAGTGGATTGATGATATCCTTAATGGCCTCCTGCATTGACTGGCCGCACGATGCGGCTGACTGTACCGCCTTTCCTCTGTCGAGTCCGGCTGGGGCAACACCGTGCTCATTGATGCCGAAAGCCGCAAATAGCCCGTCGCCACGAAAGCCGACAACATACCCCCCAGCATCGCTCGCCAGAAACGCCATCGCTGGAAGAAACGCATGCATCGTGAGGAAAGTGTTCCGCGGCCCAATCCGTTTGGCTCTTTCAGTGGAGCCGCGCATGTCCACAAACAGAACAGCGGACCACGCCTTCTCTGCCGAGCGGAGACGTAGTCGCCTGTATCTGGGGATGTCGGCCACCATTCCCCGCTCATACGACTCGGCAAACTTCGCAAGCCCAGCCTCGTCCGCAGCCTTAGCCGCTGCTGCCAGATTCTCCACAACAAGAAGGACTACATCGCTCCTGGTGGCCATTCTCACCTCCAAGGTCAGCGAGCGACCTCATACACCTTCAACACCTCATCGCCGTAGTGGTTGATGACCTTGATGGCAATCTTGCCGGTTTCGGGTTTCGGGAACGGGCGGCTCTTGGTCGAATATAGGGCCGACCACGCCGCCTCGTCCACCTCGGCCCGCAGTGCCCGCTTCAACTTGTCATACGGCTCGTCGGCCCCCGTGAAGTAGGCGTGGCGGACGAAGAACGACTCGCCGCTGTAATTCGTATCGATGAACCAGCAGGCGATGTCGTCGGTGCTCGATGAGCGAATTTCCCCCGTCGTCGGGTCGTACACGTCCAACCCCCGGATCTCGACGGTCATCTGGCCGTCCTTGGTCTTCTTGACCTCCACGTCCGGCTCGCCGAAAACCATGAACAGGTTCCCGGCGCCCGTCTTCTTCAGCAGGTCCCCCATTGCCAGGTCCGGGTTCATGCGGCACGAGAGGACCACCAACTTGCCGTACCGCTTGGCCTCTTCCGAGACGTGCGGGTCGAAGGCGAAGCCGCACACGATCAGCACGTCGAACCCGACGCCCTGGACGGCCTCCTTGGCGGCCTCCTTCACGAGTCCCGACCCCACCGTGCCGTGCTCCGGCCCGATGCACACGGCCGCGCGGCGCACCTTGCCGTCGGCCTCGGTGTACGAGCCCTCGCCGTGAATCCACTGGCCGGAGAAGGGCTGAAGCGTGTCGAACTTCAGGCGCTCGCCCTTGAAGGTGTTCTGCACGCCCGCCGTCCGCAGGTTCTCAAGGATCATCCGCCCAAAGTCGTCCGGCCCGCGCACCTCGACCTTGACCCCCACGTCAGGCATCCCCAACGCGGCCCGCTCCCGCTTCTCCTCCACGCTGATGGTCCGGTGCGGCGAGAGGCTCTCGACCGTGAACGGCCCCGTCACGCGGACGGTTTTCTTGTCCTCGTAAGGCCGGTCGTAGAGCACCTCGGTGTCCGCCCGGCGGGCGATGGAGGCGTCAATCTCCTTCTGGCGGGCCTGGCGCATGTTCCACCATTCGGCCAGCAGGGCCTCACCCGCTCCCCCTTGGGTCGCGGCTAAACGTGGAACCTCCCATTCCTGCCATTTCTGTTTGAGGGTCTTATTGATCTTCGCCAGGAGGGGCTCCAGTTTCTCTTGCCAGCGGGCGTGGATGGCGTCGATCTCTTCGTTGTTGGCGATGGCTTTGAGGGTGACGTGCGGCACGCGATCATAGACGAAGCCGCGGCGGATGTCGCCGCCACCCTCACCCCCATCCCCTCTCCCACCCTGGGGCGAGGGGAGAACGCCAGTCAATTCGGCCTCCTTCTTGCGGCCGTCGGGCGAATCGGCCAGGAGGTAGTACGGGAACCGCCCGGCCATGAGGCGCGTCCGGGCCAGCGTGAGGGACACGCGGCTCGTATCAACGGTGATCCATCGCCTACCCCATTGTTCCGCGACATAGGCCATCGTCCCGCTCCCGCACGTCGGGTCGAGAACCAGGTCGCCAGGATCGGTGGTCATAAGAAGGCATCGCTGCATTACGCGGTCGGAAGTCTGAACGACATAGACCTTTTCTTCGCTGTATCCGGCGGCCGTATCGTGCCAACTGTTCTCCATCTGGATTACAGGGAAATCTGCGAAGTACTGACGCAGGTACGGGTTCCGCCCCAACACGATCAACCTGGCGGATTTGACCAACCGCTGCATCCCATCTGGATGCGTGCGCCAACTTTTACCACTCAATGGCGCAAAGGTTCCGCCTTCCATCGTGAAAGTGTATGTGCAGGATGGGGTATATCCAGAGGATGTCAACACCGAACGTTTGAACACTTGGGACTGCCTATCCCTGTCCAGATTGCTGAGTTCCTCTACGCTGACCTTCACATATGCGCCGTCGCCAGTGTGAAGATAGCAGAATTCCCGTTCCTCACCTATTGGACGGTCCACGTAAAGAGGCCGGAACTTCATCTTGTCGATGTCTCTTGCGTACCACAGGATGTAGTCATATACGCGGGCCATGCCCTTCTGTCCGAGGGGAGTCATGCTCCGGAAGTTGATGAGTGCAGCGAAGTTCTCGGAACCCAACACCTCGTCCATCAGACACCGGACGAGATGCACGTTCTCGTCGCCGATCTGCACGAACACGCTGCCGCCAGGAGTCAGCAGTTCCCGCGCCGCGACCAGCCGGTCCCTTAGATATGCCAAGTACGAATGGATGCCGAGTTCCCACGTGTCGCGGAAGGCCTTGACCTGTTCGGGTTGGCGGACCACGTCTTCGGCCTTGCCGTCCTTCACGTCGCGCTTGCGGGTCGAGACCTGCCAATTCGAGCCGAACTTGATGCCGTAAGGCGGGTCCAGGTAGATCATCTGGACCTGCCCTTTGAGGCCCTCTTTCTCGGCGAGGCTGGTCATCACGAGGAGCGAATCGCCCAGGATGAGGCGGTTGGCCCAGTTGCCCTCGTGGTGGTAGAAGTCCACGCGGTCCGAGAACTCTTCGGGCAGGCCGTTAAAGTCCGAGAAGAGGTCCAGTCCGAGTTGCTCGGGCTTGGGCGGCCGCGCGGCCTCGACGCTCTGCCGGAAGTCCTCGATGATGGCCTGGGGATGGACCTTCTCCTGGATGTAAACCGGCACGGCCGGCACTTCGAGGGGCTTCGAGTCCTGCTCGTCCTTGCCCCTCCAGACGAGTTGCGGGTCGAGGTCCGGGTCGCGCGGGTAGAGGATGGTCTTCGGCGCCTGCTCGTCCTCGCGCACGAAGTCCCGCAGTTCCTCGGTGGGGATGTTCTTGCGCTTGTCCTTGTGGCGGACGGTGTCGATCTTGGCCGCCTTGCTGCTGTTCTTCTTGCGTGCCATGTTACTCCTCGCCGCGGCTCTCTGACATTCCGCCGACTTTCATCTGTAACGTGTGCCCGTTCCCCGGCAGATAGTGCAAACTACCTCCCGCCTTCTGTCGAACATCTCTGCCATTTCGTCGTCACTGAGAAGCCGCTCGTGGCCGAACTCATGGATGCAGGCGTAGCAAGCGCACTTCCCCGTTCCCCGGCAATGCTGGCACATGACCTCCTCTGCCTGTGACACAGGCACATGAAGCCACCCGGCACCTTTGCAGACCATGCATTGACCAAGGTACGCGACGCAATAATTGTCCTTGACCAAGTGTCGGCCTTCGGACAAGTGGCAGTCTGCCCTACCCGCAGCGTACTTTCTGAACCCATCGACGCAACGCGGACAGTTACACTTGCCAGTGCCGTCGCAGTGCCGGCAGGTTACACGGACTTCCCTATCGATCATCTTCATCTCCTTTCAACGCGAGCAGACTGCGCCGAATCGCGTTCTTCGCATCCCACGGATCGGCAATCTCGACAAAGGCCCACCGTCCCCACGTGGCGGCGTTGTTGACGGCGGGGATCCAGAGGTTGCGGGCGGTGGCGACCTTGGCCGCCTTGTCCTTCTTGCGCTCGCCGGTCACCTCGACGAGGAGGTTCAGCGGGTCCTCACTGCCGCGCCCGTCGTCCAGGCGCACGATGAAGTCCGGCATGTAGTGCCGCTGGTCGCCGTTCAGGGTGTACGGGATGAGGAAGCCCAGGTTGTGGTTCTTAACGTAGGCGACCACCTCGTCCATGTCCTCCAGCGTCTGGGCCATCTTCTGTTCCCACGACTCGGTGTCGGCCACCACGTGGGAGACGTGGCACTTGTCGGACCGGGTCTTCCAGGTCGGCCGCGTGGTGTCGAAGTCCACATAGCGGGTGCTTCCGACCGTGTCGTAGGGCTTCGGGATGGGGAGGAGCCTTTTGGCGCCCGAGTCGGCCGCGACGATGGCGCGGTAGATGCGGTCGCAGGCGTCGTGGGCGTTCTCCGCCAGGAGCAAGAGTTGCGGGAAGGTGTTGTCCTTGAGGGTCAGGCACTCCCGCATCCACCGGCGAACGATGGCTACAAGGTCCGGGAAGAGCCACGGCTTGGGGTTCTGCTGCTCGTCACGGAAGTAGTGGTCGTGGATTTCGCGGGCGATGAGGAAGGCGACTTCCTGTTCGCGTCGGGCCTTCAGGTCATCGAGCGTGTGGATGACCGATTCGCCGACTATTGGAGCGTTCTCGACCTTCGTAGGCACGTGCTCCGTCGTGAGGGCGAGGCGGGAGTCGTCGGTGAACTTGGCCGCCAGGCGCTCGGCTGGAAGGTCATAGCGGTAGCCGTCGATGCGCGGGAAGGTGATCTCGCGGGCGATGCGGTCCTCCAATGCCCGGACGCGCGTGGGCATGGGGCTGGGTTTCGGGTCGGTGGTCGAGCCCGAACAGGGAATGAACGAGAACGGCACGCCATAGACCTCGGCATACTGGACGGGGAAGCCGTCGAACTCGACCGTCTCGCCCTCGGGCAGAGCAGCGCTGACGCGCTCGACGGCGTAGCCCACGCGGCGAAGACCGCGTCCGACCACCTGCTCGCACAGGAGTTGCGTGCCGAACGCCCGGATGCCGAGGATGTGGGTGACGGTGTTGGCGTCCCAGCCCTCGGTGAGCATCGAGACGGAGACGACGCAACGGATGTGCTCGCCGAGTTTGCCGGGTTTGCCGACTGTGTTCATGACCTCGCGGAGGAGGTCTTCGTCGGTGAGTTTTTCAACGTCGCGGTCGGGGAACCGCTGGCGGTACTCGCCCTTGAACTCGGCGATTTCGCCGGCGGCGACCTTCTTGAACTCCGGGCTCATGGCCTCGCCGGATTCGAGTTGCTCGGAGTCCACGAGGATCGTGTTGGGGCGGAGCGAGAAGCGGCCGCTCTCGACGTTGCTGAAGAGTGGGAGTTTGCCGGGCACGGCCACGACGGCGCCGTCGGGCAGCGTCTTCTCCCAGCCCCCGATGTAGTCGAAGACGAGTTTGGAGACGCTCGTGTTGTTACACACGACGATAAAGACGGGCGGCGTGAGGCCGCTCTCGCGGGCCTCGTCGTTCTTCTCCCACCGCTCGAAGCACTTGGCGTAGTTGGCGTAGAGGCTCTGGACTGCGCCTTCGAGGACGGCCGGCAGGTTGGGTTCACCGGTGACGGCCTGCGTGCCACGGCCCTTCTTGGGGAGGTCGTCGCGGATGCGAAGCCAGATGTTGCGGTACGTGGGCTGGTCGCCCTGCATGGCGTCGTCAGCCACGGGAACGCGCGGCACCTTGACGATGCCCGACTCGATGGCGTCGATGAGGGCGAAGTCCGAGACGACCCAGGGGAAGAGTGTGCCCTCGGGGTAGCCGGACCCGCGCAGGAAGAACGGCGTGGCCGAGAGGTCATAGACGGCCTTGATGCCGAGTTTGCGTTGGACGGCCTCCAGGCCGGAAATCCAGACGCGGGCGGCTTCATCGCGTTTCTCGGCCTCTTTACGGTCGTCGCCGGTGAGTTTCTCTTCCTCGCCCCCGGCACGGCGGCGGTAACAGTGGTGGGCCTCATCGTTGATGACGATGACGTTGCGCTTGCTGCCGAGGCTGCGGCAGACGCGGCGGACCATCTCGCCTTCGGACTCGGTGAAGGCCGAAGGCTTGCCGTTCGCCTTGCGGTCGCCGCCGGCGAGGATGTCCTTGGTGAGTTTGCCGGCCTTGACCTTCTCGCGCGGCATGAAAGCGTGAAAGTTCGTGATGAGGATCTTGGCCTGCTGCATCTGGTCCATGAGGTCGGGCGGCACGATCTCCATCGCCCGGTAGTAGTTGCCGGGGTCGCTGGGCAGAAGCACGCGCAGGCGGTCACGGATGGTAATGCCCGGTGTGACGACCAGGAAGGAGTCGGTGAAGCGGGCATCTTGCGGGGAGGCGAGTTTGTTGAGCGTCTGCCACGCGATGAGCATGGCCATGACGACGGTCTTACCGCTGCCGGTGGCCATCTTCGAGGCGATGCGGAAGAGGCCGGGGTTGGCGTCCTCGTTGGCGCGCCGAAGGTCGTTGTGAATCCAGTCGTCCCCATAGCGTCGGCCTGCGACCTCGGCCAGGTAGATGAGCGTCTCCAGGGCCTCAATCTGGCAGAAGAAGAGGCGGCGGCCGCGCTCGGGGCTGCGCCAGTATTCGAGGAGGCGCGCCGTCATGCGGGTCACGTCAGCCGTGTAGCGGCCTTCGCGCCAGATCTGCACCTGTCGCCGGATCGCGTTGACCGTCTTGTTTTCTTCGACCCGGTCCTGCGTCCATTCGGTCTCGAAGGCGAGTTGCTTCGTCTTGCCCTTCTTCCTGGGCTGGGCGACGGGGATGAAGTAGCAGCTGACGCGACGCTCAGGGACGATGTCGTTGGTGATGCCCTCGTCGTCGAAGCGAAAGTGCCGCTTGGGCTCCTCAAACGGCGAGTTGATCACCGGGTTTTCGATTACGACTTGGGCTGTCATACATCGCCCCCCTACGACGGCACCGCGGCGCCTAACGATACCACGGGGGTTGCCGCTCGGCCAGAGTGAACGACAACCAGCCGCGGTGGTGCAGTATACAGAAGTCTGCCGACAAATCAATGACGCACAGGCTCGTGACGCGACATGGCAGTGCAGGGACTGGTGTGCGCGGTAGGGGGAACCACGGGAAATCGTCGCTGGTCGACGGCCATGCGGACGTGGTGGGCGCGGCCAGCGGAGGCAATCGTGAAGCCGGCGGCCGAGAGGCACCGGGCCATGATCGCGATGACCTCGCGGCGACGGTCGTCAGGGGCCAATGCGGGGCGTTTGGGCAAGATGTGGCACGGCACGCAGGCACTCCCTTCCTGCAAGAGGACAAGGCGCTGCTCCCACCCATGTCTTTTTGCGGAAGGGGCTCGATTTTTGCGTGGGATGTCGGATTTTGCCGCTCTGCGGGTGCGCTTCGAACGATTTCGCTCACCCGTTGGGAGTGAGGGGACAGACCAAGCCTGCACTCAATTCCACGACAGGTCGCAGACGACGGGCTCGATCACTATCCCAGGGTGGGACTCACCATAGAGGCGGGCCTGATCCTGGAAGGCCTCTGTCCACGTGGCGGTTGAGTATGGCCGGCCCGGTTTGGCTCCCAGCGCATCATTCTTCCAGCTTCCCGGCTTCCCGTCGCTCACTCTCTTGCACCATCCCACGAGGTAAACGCCGTACGAGAGATTCTGACCAATGAGGTACTCATCGCCAAGTTGCTCAGAGAGGCTGAGTGACACATCCGGGTTGTCGGACCACTTGACCTCAATGACGACCGTAGCCCGGCCACCCGCAATGGTAGGCGCCTGAACCTTGATGTCGAGACGTTGGTTAATATTCGCGAGCGGTTCGCGATCCAAAAAGACCTGAGTGCGTCTGCCCAGCACGCGGTCGGGTAGCCTGTCGAGCAGACGACAATGAAAGTAAGCCTGGAGTGCCTCCTCATGGAGCCGTTTTCGTGGCAGGCCCTTTTCTGCAGGGCGATAGAGCATCGCCAAGTGCTGTTTTGACGTCTTCTCGATTTCCCTGATTTCCTCCAGTAAGACCCTCTGAAGGTCCGCGTCGGATCTCAGCAGTCGGTACAGGGCATCCTCGAGAAGCCTGACGACCTCACCAACCGGCACACGACCTTCAACGGTCACCTTTGGCCCTTCAGGCGGCACCATGTGTTCAGTCAGTCGCTGCGCTGCCAGATTCGCTAACACGTTCGCGTACCAAGTACCCAGACGAGGGTGCTGTGCGGCAAGCCGCTTGATTACCTCTTCGTCCTCGGGCTGACCACGTTGAAATAGGGTGTTAACCAGTCCGTCCCGCAACCACCTCAGTTCGTCTTCGGGACCAACCGAATAGGCTCCCTCGTAATGCGGATCGTTTTCAGGGGGAAATGCCTTATATAGCACGACCACGAGAATCTCGATCAGTGAAGCCGGCCAAGCAACGGGCCGGGCGGTCTCACCTTGGTATCGGCTTGTCAGAGAGGTGAGGCTAACAATAAGATCCTTGCCTTGCTCCGCAAACCTGGCTGCCAGCAAAGGCACCGCGGCCGTAGGTTCGATTACGAGCATTGCATCCAAGCCGGCGCGTCGCATTAACTCCGTCGCTTCATCTCCCCCCGGCGGCAAGTTCGACCACTTTCGCGCAATGGCCGCGACGTGAGTGGGGGAGCGGGTTGCCAAGAGCCTCAGAAGATCTGCCCGCGCCTTGGGGTTCAGGCTCCCGTCCTTGATGAGGCGGGCAGCCCTTTTGGAGAGGCGTTCGGACCAGTGCTCTCTTGGCAGATTCCCGGCCGTGATGGAGCCGGCATCCGAGTGCATCTCGCGCTTGATCTTGGCTAAGAGTACATCCTCCGTGGTGTTGCGATCCGCCTCAACGCAACGTGCCAGAGCCGTCTCGTCAGCAGGGCTTCCTGCCTTCAATACGGCAGGCAACCACTTCCGTATTTGATCGCCGTTGAGTTGATAGGTGGCCGACTGCTTGAGAACCTCAATAAACACGGCCGCCTCGTAAAGGATTGCGCCGGGAAACGGGCCCTCCTTCGGAATCGGCGTAGGATCACATTCGGTCAAAGCCTTCTCACAGACGGCGAGCGTCTTCTGTTGGAGTTCCTCATCGAGATCCGCCCATTCGCCCAGAACGTTGTCTGGCCGAAAGCGTTTCTCTACGAAGCAGAACCACCCCAGCCGAAGCATCTGGTCGCGCAGGCGAATCCTGGGGTTGTTAAGCGTGTCGTTTACGATTTCCCCAAGTGAATACTGGCGACTCTCCTGCTTCTGCCGGGCCTTGTCCTCCCGACGTTTGCGTGCGCGTTCCTGGGACAGATACTTCCTGCGGTTCGCGTCAAACTGAACCAAGACGTGAGGCACGGAAACCTCAACGCTTCCGCGGATTTCATTTCGCTTCTTCCGAGGCACACTCGGCCGATAGGCGAGGGCCAAGAGATCAGCCCAAAGCCACGGGCTCTCGCGAGCATGTGAAGGACAGAGACCTGCAAGCCAATCCACATCCTCCTCCGTCAGAACCCCGCGCCATGTCCACCATCCTGTTTGCCTAGCCCCGGGGTCGCGCGTCAGGTTCGCCATGAAGAGATCACGCCGGGCCTGCATGTTCTTTCTGAAAACCGCTACCAGGTTGAGTCTTTCGATCTCTGGCCAGTTTACGGTCCGCTGGTCCACAGCGATGGGGAGGAGCAGCATGTAGTCGTCAGGGGCGAGCTGTTCCTGCTTAGCAACGAGCTCGACGGCCTTGACGATGAGCTTGTGTCTGGTCCCTCCTGCAAACCTGCGTCGTCGCTGCCGCGTCTGCTCATCTTGGCCGCTGGCCATCAGCGCATCCCAGTCAACTTGGCGAAGAAGGACCCGAGCATCATCCAGCGTCATCTCTTTCTCAAGGTGATACTCGAGCATCGCCGTGCTATCGACGACGTGTTCGTCGGCTTCCGGCAGGTACTGAGCGCCTTTGATCAGAGTCCAGAGACCGCGCCTAAGCAGCGACTCAATCAGCACCGAGACCATTGCGCTCTGGTCACGATTATCGGGGGATGCCTCTTCAATGAACTTCTCCACCTCCTTGAGGTCCTGATCGAAGCCAACCTGATCCAGAAGGAACGCCGCCGAGTACCGCAGGTGACTCTCCTCGCTTTCATCAAGGACAATCTTTCTTGCGCCTCGAGCGGTTTCCCCGGCTCCCACGGCTTGCGCCACATCGATCAGGAGTTCCCTTTCTGCAAGCGTCCTGGCCTTGTCGGTCATCATCTCAGCCAGAACAGCTCCGAGTCCCGGTGCTGCGAGGTTCTTCAAGCCTTCAGGGGGGCTCACAAACTGCGTGGTCTTGGCCACTTCCATGAGTCGGTCTAGGGCAAGGCGCGCGTCCTCTAGCGCCCAAGGCGCCGCGTCCGACCGCGGGGGAATCCCACCATGGGAAGTCACAATCCAGTTGGCCACTTCTCGGTGTTGGGTTGCCTTGTGCAAGAGCCCAAGGATACCTTGGTATTGCTTGAAGGGTCCCTTGCTGTCAGCAACCAACGGCCGCAACCGAGCGAGGGGGACATCCTGTAGCGCGAACGCCGTAAACCACTCTTGGACGTGGAACTGGGCAAAACGGTAACCGGTTGCTGCCCGCAGGAACACCGCACTGCATAGGGACTCCCGCGCAGGCTGACGCAAAAGTTCCGAGGCGCCGCCCAATGGAAACACGTCTTCAATGCCAGGCCCGTCCGATTCCCCGAGGCCCGCATCGACCTCTCGTTTGCCGCTGAACGTGAGCGCGGCGGCAATGCGACAAGTTGCCGCAAACCTCTCGTCTATGGGAGCGAGAGCCGCGGAGTCGATGCGCTCGCGCCGCATGTCCCGGAGCATATTTTTCAGCACCCCGCGCCATACGTCCTCAACCGTGGTCATGGCACCTTCGGGTTGCCTCGCCAGGTATTCCAGGGCAGCCGGCAGTGAGGCAACAGATTTCAGAACGTTCTGTTCGATCAGAGCACAAACCTTCCCGAAGTTGCCGGGTTGCACAGTTTCCACAATCTCCTCGGCAATATGAGCATCCACCGGAGCAAGCCGAAGAATCAGGAGGTCCGTTGCGTAAATCTTCTTCAAGCGATCCCGGACATCAACCGGTACTTCGTTTTCACGCGCGAACGTCAAGAGAAGCAGCCGGCCGCGTGTCGGATCGGAAAGTGCCTCGATACGATTGAGAATCTCATGCATCTGCTTGAAGGGCCCGCGCGCGTCTTCGTCAAGGGCGTCTACGATCCAGCACGCTTTGCTATCGCGAGCCTGCCAGTCAGGCCACCAGACGGGCTCAATGGCCGAGGTCAGGCCCTGGGTCTCAAACAACGTGGCGTGAATGTTCCTGCCGAATGGGGACTGATTCGGATTCTCCGTGGCGTTGCTCAGATGCCTGTGGAGCCGCGCGGCAAGGTATGTTTTGCCGCTCCACGGGGGCGCCACGACGAGAACAGCCTGTCGGTCGAACAGTGAATCAACTCGTGTGGCTGTGGCGGAGAACTCGTCGGCGAGGAACCCATGTTCGTCAAACCTCGGGACCACATCGACCCCGATGAGGCGCCGCGTCGGAAGTACCTCAAGCTTGCCTGCGGTCATGCCGCCATTCTACACGCCAAGTCTAGTGGCATCAACGCAGTGGGTGGGGCCCGGTCTCGTCCTGCGATGTTGCATTTGCCGGTTTCACGGGTGCACTTCGAACGCTCGCGCTAACCGGAGGGGCGAGAGTCTGAGAGCGGTCGGCCAAACTGGGCGGCTGGCGCGCGCTCAGTCGCATGAAAATCTCGCGATGCGAGAGAGCGGCCGGTCGGTAAGCACTTGTCACAGGCTACGTTAGGGGCGCGAGTTACGGCGCGGCGGTTGTCGCGACAGCCGGAGGGGTGGTTTGTGCGCCTTCCTGCGGCTCCAGCGGCATTCGATTATCAGCCGCAAGTCCTTTCAGCAGGCGCAATTACAGCAATAAGAAGGACTTGCGAAATTCTCTCACCAGAAACTAGTGCTCTGTCCCTATTCTATTGATGGATAGAGTGACTTCAGTTTGATCCGGGCGTCGTCGGTGCGGAACTGCCAATCGACGGTGAAGGCGTAGGCATTGCGTTGCTGCTCCCACCCGCCCGCGGCCGAAGCCAGATCCTGTCGGCTCTCCATGTGTTCTTTCAGACACTGGCGGCTGAAGACGCCCAGTTCGATCTCCGCCAT
>Ga0315284_10001832_pt1 | contig 30292 bp, 26 predicted proteins | sample YL17G09_16_MG_FD_203696 | JGI IMG/M metagenome (GOLD analysis project Ga0315284, IMG submission 203696) | Sediment microbial communities from Yellowstone Lake, YNP, Wyoming, USA - YL17G09_16 | ecosystem: Environmental > Aquatic > Freshwater > Lake > Sediment | place: USA: Wyoming | collected...
AAGTATAACCTGTCAACTATCTCCCGTCACTGTTTTGTCAATTATGTGTCGTCAACGCACACTTTAGGGGTGGGCGGATAGCGTGGCTGAGGCGGGGGGCACAAAAGGGAGATTTTTTTTTTTGCAAATAAAAATCCCCCCGCCCGACGGCACAGGCGAGGGGATTACCGAGATGAGTATCGCGAATCAACCACGAATAATTTAGCCCTTCTTCATCAATCTGTCAAGTCCATCTTAGCCAATTTCAGCGCCCCCCAATTTCAGCTTGAAAGATCCCTTGCGAAATTCTTCACGCGCTCGCGGCAAAATCAATCCACGCCGCTTAAAGTTCCCTTTTCGCTCCCGACCGCCATTCTAATTCACTATTTCATGGGGATCTTGCCTTGCCGGACGATTGTTCAACTGTTGTGCGCGATTTCTTTCCTCGATCGGTGAAGTTACCTTTTCATTCGAGCGATAAATCCTGCAAGCAGAGTTTAGGGGGCGGTCTGTTGGGGCGAAGCATTTGCCTTGAAAATACAGATAAATTGCTCCCTGATCGGGGTCGGGGGCGACCCCGATTATTGAAGATCATGGCCTGAATATTTAAATAGTCGGCGTCGCCCCTGACGCCGACGGGCTTTATGCGGTAAAAATCCATGAGTCGGAATTGGCAATGACCAGTGATCTGCGAGAACATGCGCGAAGTCGAATACTACCACTCTGAAAACGGCCAGCTCGTCTGCGATATTTGCCCGCACCACTGCCCGGTGACGGAGGAGAAGGTCGGCATCTGCCGCCAGCGCCGCCGGGTGGGGGAAGGGCTGATCGCCGTCAACTACGCCAAAGCCGCTTCCATCGCCCTCGACCCTATCGAGAAAAAGCCGCTCTATCACTTCCGCCCGGGATCGGCTATTCTCTCCGTCGGCGCCAATGGCTGCAACTTGCAGTGTCAGTTCTGCCAGAATTGCGAAATCTCGCAGGGAGACGTTCCCACTCGACACCTGCCGGTCGAGGAGCTGGTCAGAATGGCCGGACAGCGCGGCTCTATCGGTGTCGCCTTCACCTATTCCGAACCGCTGATGTGGTACGAATACGTCCTCGATGCGGCGGCAGAACTGAAGAAGCGGGGCCTCGCCGTGGTCCTGGTTACGAACGGCTACATCGAAGAGACGCCTCTGCGCCGCCTACTGCCGCTGGTGGACGCCATGAACGTGGACCTAAAATCCCCGGGCGACGAATTCTACCGCAAGCTCTGCAAAGCCCATATCGAGCCGGTGCATCGCACCATCCGGCTGGCGCACGAAGCCGGAGTTCACGTCGAGATCGCCCACCTGGTCGTCACCGGCTGGAACGACCGGGATGAATCCATTCTGGAGGTGGCGCGCTGGATCGCTTCGGTTGATCCAGGGATCCCGCTGCACATTTCGCGCTATTTCCCGCATTATAAATACTTCGAGCCGCCGACTTCCGAGGCCTTCCTCCACCGCGCCTTGGATATTGCTCGCGGGGAACTAAAATTCGTCTATCTCGGCAACATCGCCTCCAACGGCGGCGCGGATACCGTTTGTCCCGATTGCGGAGCGCTGATAGTCCAACGGGTCGGCTATCACGTCAAGGTCATGGGGCTAAAAGGCGGCGCCTGCGCCCAGTGCGGCCGAACCTTGCCGTTTAAGCGGTGAAGGCAATCCTTCGAGTCAGACACTCGCGGGGCTAAAATGCAAACTCCCGATTCCTATTGCATCTTCCATCATGCTTTAGTAAATTAAGCAATTTAAGGAGATAACCTCAGTGAAACGCATTCTCGCCATCACCCTGCCCGGCCTTTTTTTCTCTGCGTGGCTGCTTTCCGGCTGCGCCCAGAAGGACTCCGGCGTGGGTTCGGATTTGGCTCCCGGCCTGAATGAGATCTACCCGCAGGATACGACCGTATATGCTTGGGCTACGAACTTCCTTCAAGCTCAGGCGACCACCGGATCCAGCCCCTACCTCTATCTGGGGCACGACGCCGGCTATGACGCGGACGTCCTGCTGAAATTCAATCCCGCCGCGGCACTGCCCGACAGCTACTTGGTGGATTCGCTGATCGTCAAACTCTATCTGGACAGCATTCTGGCAAATGATGGCTCACAGTTGCCGGTATCCGTGGCGCTCCTGAATCGCAGCTACCCCTGGTTTGAGATCGGCGTCACCTGGGATAACCTCGATCCCCAAGCCACAAATCACTATCTGTATTTGGATCCGGAACAGTACGGAAGCTCCATCGCTGCTTTCCAGATTCCGTCCGCCGCCGCCGACAGCGACAGTTTCGCCTTCTATCTGCCTTCGCCCGACAGCCTCCTGCGAGCCTGGGAAGCCGCTGGAGCGGGCGGCAAAACCCTGAACTTTAATAACGGCCTCTATCTCCTCTCGGATAAGTCTCAGGACTTCCTCGTCCGGCTGGCATCAGCGGAACAGACGCAGGCTTCGCTTCGACCCCGCCTGGAAATCTACCTGACCGCCATAGACACCAGCGATACCATAACGACCACGTCCGCGTGGGACACGCTTCTCTACGCCGGAGGCGACGCCTTCATTGCGCAAAGTTCGGCTACATTAGACAGCGCTTATCTTTATCTGGGCAATGCCGTCGCCTGCCGCAGTTTGATGCTGTTTAATGTCGAAAACTTGCTGCCCAGCTATGGCACCGCCGTCCAGCGCGCCGAAATCATCCTGCATGCGGATACGACCAATTCGCTGAACTATGACAATTTCACCTCCGCCTTCTACCTGCAGATGCAGGACAGCAGTTGGATGACCAATCCCGATGAGGCGTTGACCCAGGCCGGCTCGCCGGTCCTGGCCGTCTACGACTCGGAATCAGGCAAGCTGACTCTGAATATTACCACCACGGGCTACGCCTGGATCACCCATTCCCAAATTAATTACGGCGTCATGATCAAATCGGCCAACGAATATTACGACCTGTCTCGCGCGGTCTTTTACGGTTCCGGCGCGCCCGATTCCCTGCGCCCGCAATTGCGCATCGTCTATCTGCAGGGAGTCGAACCATGAACCATTTATGCCGGCGCGCTGCCATTATTGCCCTGATGCTCCTTATTCCAGCTCTGGCCCGTTCCACCGGGTCGCTGTTTTCCGGGTTGGGCTATGGCATCATCGAATCCCTCAGCTCTTCCCGTGCTGTGGCGTTGGGAAATTCCGGGCTGGCGCTGCAAGACTCCCTTGCGCTGAACTTCGCCAATCCCGCCCTATTGGTCGGCCTAAAGCAGGCCCGCATCTCTGTCGGCGGTTACATTTCCCGCCAATGGATGCGCGATCCCCAGGCCAGCGATGTGGACGATTGGGCGCAGGTGGAATATTTCGGCATGAGCCTTCCGCTGCATCGCAAGCTCGCTCTAGCCGCCCTCTTTTCCCCGTATAGTCGCGTCGAATACCGCTACGGCTGGCAGGGCGAACTCGAGGGAGTGCCCTACCATCAAACCTACGAAGGCATCGGCGGCCTGACGCGTGCCTCCCTGAACCTGGCCTGGTCACCCGATCCCCGAGTGGATATCGGCGCGGGCGCTTCGGCGATTTGGGGCGAAGTCGAAGATACCCGCGGCAGCTACTTTGACGCCCCCGGCTACCTAGACGTTCAATTCAACACCTCCAAGCAGTGGCTGGCCTTCGGTGGCATCTTCGGTATCGTCCTAAAACTTCATCCCGCCTACAGCCTCGGATTCACCTTCGAACCGGAAGTGCCCATTCATCTGGATGAGAATTTCTTCTACACCAGCGAGGATTCCAGCGTTGCCACCGAGACTGATTATCGCCTGGCCGCGCGATATGGCGCAGGCTTGAGCTATCGTGCATCGCCGACGTGGCTTCTTGCGGCGCAGGCCGTCGTCACCCCCTGGAGCAGCGTGGGCAAGCTTCCCGGCGTTATTTCCGATTATCAGGATTCCTACGATCTTTCCTTCGGCGCCGAATGGGCGCCGGAGAACTGGAAAGCCGAGCGATTCTTCAAGCGTCTCCAGTACCGTTTCGGCGCGCGCTATGAATCCGGCTACGTGCAAAGCGCCGGCCATCCCGTCCGAGCCTATTTCGCCACGTTGGGCCTGGGCTATCCATTCCAGGAAGGGCGCAGCCGCTTCGATATCTCCCTCGAATTTGGCCGACGCGGGGAGCTCGCCGCCAACAACGGCGAGGAGCAGATTCTCAAAATCCGTCTCGGCCTGAACTTCGGCGAATCCTGGTTCCAGCGTCCCAAACCGCCCTGGAAGAAATAGCTCACGATCAATATTGTGTCATTGCGAGCGAAGCGAAGCAATCTCGGTTTATGGTAGTAGGGGTCGCCCTCGACGAGGTATAGGTGTGATTAGATAGTCGGGGTCGCCCTCGACGAGGTATAGGTGTAATTAGATAGTCGGGGTCGCCCTCGACCCCGACAGATTCATCATGAAAATCTCCCTTGCCGCGGACCACGCCGGCTTCGGCCTGAAAGAGCAGATCAAGGAAAAACTCCGCCGCGACGGCCATGAAGTCCTCGACCGCGGCTGCTTCGATGAGAATTCCACGGACTACCCGGACTATGGTGTCCTGGCCGCCCGCGATGTCGCCGATGGGCTGGCGGATCGCGCCGTCATGGTCTGCGGATCCGGCATCGGCATGAGCATGGTGGCCAACAAGATTCGCGGCGTGCGCGCCGCTCTCGCTACCAGTGTCGATTTGGCCGAGATGAGCCGTCGCCACAACGACGCCAATGCGCTGGCGCTCGGTTCACGATTTACCGATTCTGAAACTGCCCTGAAAATCGTGGATACCTGGCTGAAAGCCCCCTTCGAGGGCGGCCGCCATCAGCGCCGCGTGGACAAGATCTCCAAGCTGGGGGACTACTAAGCAGCAATCGCAGGGTCATTGCCCCGAAGGGGGCACTTCGTGCCGAGGCGCGCCACGAAGTGGTCCCTGCGGGACAGCGCCGAAGCAATCTCCAGATATGATCAGGCTGGCCCAAGCGAAATTCCCCCGTACCGTTTTAATCCCGTCCCCGGCGCGCTCTATTTCGAAATTATCCTATGACGCTCTTCCATCACAAAGATGATCCCGAATCCCAGCGCGTGATGCTGGATATTCGTCCCGCCGTCTTCGCCAAGATCTTCTTCTTCCTGCTGCTGCTGGTCGCGGTCTATTTCCTGCGCCAGATCATCGGCCTGATCTTCGCTTCCCTGGTCCTGGCCCTGGCCTTCGATCCCTGGGTGGATTGGCTTCAGAAGCATAAAATTCCCCGCACCCTCGGCATCCTAATCATTTATTTTGTTCTCTTCATTGTGTTCAGCCTCTCCATCGTTCTGCTGATCCCGCCGATCATTCAGCAGGCCTCCGACATCGCCGCCAACTTCCCGGATTATTACGACCGCGCGATAGGCGTCATCAACGCGTTGAATCTGCCCGCCGATCTCAATTTGAAGGAGCAGCTTGCCGCGCAAATCGGTAAACTGAGCAGTCTGGCCGCCGGCGCCGCTTCCGGTCTCTTCGGCACCATCTTGAGCTTCTTCGGCGGGGTGTTCTCATTTTTATTGATCCTGATTCTCACCCTCTACTTCATCATCGCCGAAGCGGGCATAAAAGGCTTTATCCGCAGTATCACGCCTGTTCAACACCAGGTTTATATCATTGATCTGATTGAGCGCATGCAGAGACAGCTCGGTCTCTGGCTGCAAGGCCAGATCATTTTATCGGCCGTCATATTCATTCTGACCTTTGTCGGCCTGCTGATCATCGGCGTCAAGAATGCCCTCCTACTTGCGTTTTTGGCCGGAGTGTTAGAAATCATCCCCTTGCTCGGGCCGATTCTGGCGGCCATTCCCGGCGTCTTTTTCGCTCTTTCGCAATCGTTCACCCACGCTCTGCTCGCATTGGTCGTGTATATTATTGTCCAGCAGGGCGAAAGCAACCTGATCGTCCCGCGCGTCATGAGCAAGTCCGTGGACCTAAATCCCGTCGTCGTCTTCCTCGCCGTGTTGATCGGCGCCAAACTGGGGGGCATCATGGGCGCGCTACTGGCCGTCCCGGTGGCAGCAGCGGGGTCTATCGTGGTGAATGATTTGATAAATAGAAGAGCGGCTGAGGCAGCAAGCGAAACTGAAAAATCTGCGTAGTTCCGCCTCGGCGGATCAGCCGGGGCTGACGGCGGTTCAGAAAAATAAACTGTCTGAATCACCGATTCAACAGATTAAACAGATGAAACGGATAAGCGGGAAAACACGAAATCCGTTGAATCCGTTCCATCCGTTGAATGAGCCGAAGGCCATCCGCCGCGGCGGATCGGCGATTCTGACAATAGGTAGAGCGGCAGCGTGCTGCCGCCAAAAGTCATTAAAGATGTGTACCGAACAAATGCTTGATGTCGTAGTGAAATTTGCACAGGTGGCTATCGCCTTTTTTGCCGCCTTGGGAGCATTTCGATTTTATGAGTGGCTGACAAGACCAAAACTGGAAATACTTTTTGAACCCTACGAGGGCCAAGACATCCAATCCTATTACTACGAACAGGAGGATTATCTGAGGAAGGAGAAATACCAATCGGCTCAAATATCAATTAGAGCTCGCGTTATAAATAGAGGGAAAAGATCAGCTCAGAATGTAGAAGTGGCGCTGACCGATTTAAAAAGAAAGGAAACCGGATCATACCGCAGAGTGAGAGATTTTTTGTTAATTAATTTGCGGTGGTCTCATACGAAAAATCCAGAAATGAAGGAAGTCCAGAGCTTTATTAATCCAATTTATATATCGCATATAAGTCCAGGTATTCCAAAGAATTTCGATATAGCCACCGTATATTGGCAACCTGAAGGACGTTTAGAATTCGATATCTTAACCCAACCAAGTACGAGATTTTGGAGCGTTTCACTTGGTGATTATGAATTTGAAGTTACAGTTGCAGCATCAAATTTATCGAGGAGCCAAAAGAGGCAATTTAGAATTTGCTTCAAGAAGACTTATTCTCCACTTCTCCTCAGAGAATCGAAAGGATTTGATGATTTCTTCGAGATAAAAATGCTATGAACTGTCCGGAGCTGCTCATGCAACCCCTAAAAATCGTTGACCCCGACATCCACAATATCATCCAGGGCGAAATCCGCCGCCAGAGCTACACTCTGGAGATGATCGCCTCGGAGAACTTCACCTCCCGAGCTGTATTGGAGGCCATGGGCTCGGTGCTGACCAACAAGTACGCCGAAGGCTACCCTCACAAGCGCTACTACGGCGGCTGCCAGTGGGTGGATCAGGCTGAAGAGCTGGCTCAGGAACGCGCCAAGCAGCTTTTCAAATGCTCCTGGGTGAACGTCCAGCCGCACTCCGGCTCGCAGGCCAACATGGCCGTCTATATGGCGCTCTTGCAGCCGGGCGACACCGTCATGGGCCAGAATCTGTCTCATGGCGGCCACCTGACTCACGGCAGCCCGGTGAATTTCTCCGGACGCCTCTACAAGGTGGTCGCCTATGGAGTGGGGGAGAAGACCGGGCGCCTTGATTTCGATCAGGTGCGGCAGGTGGCGCGCGAACACAAACCGAAGATGATTATGACCGGCGCTTCCGCCTATCCGCGCATCATTGATTTCGCCAAATTCCGCGAAATCGCCGACGAAATCGGCGCCTACCTGGTGGCCGACATCGCTCATATCGCCGGCCTGGTCGCCACAGATTTGCATCCGTCGCCGGTGCCGCACTGCCACGTCGTCACCACCACCACTCACAAGACTCTGCGCGGCCCGCGCGGAGGCATGATCTTTTCCGATTACAAGGGCGGCGAAATCACCCTCTCCGGCATGCCCAAGCCCAAGACCATCACCGAAGCCGTGGATTCGCTTACCTTCCCCGGCATCCAGGGCGGCCCGCTGATGCACGTCATCGCCGCCAAGGCCGTCTCCTTCAAGGAAGCGCTGCAGCCCGAATATAAAGTTTATTGCGCGCAGATCATCAAGAATGCGCAGGCTCTGGCCGAGGTGCTGATGTCGGAGGGCTTCAACCTCGTCTCCGGCGGCACCGACAACCACCTGATGCTGGTGGATTTGCGCAACCTGAAAGACCTCACCGGTAAGGCCGCCGAAGAGGCGCTGGAAAAGGCCGGCATTACCGTGAATAAAAATACCGTCCCCTTCGAAACGCGCAGCCCCTTCGTTACTTCCGGCATCCGTATCGGCACGCCCGCGCTGACCACCCGCGGCATGAAGGAGGCTGAGATGCGCCAGATCGGAAAATGGATTTCCCGCGTGCTGCACAACATTACCGATGAGAATGCCATCGCTGATGTCAGATCGCAGGTCGAAGAGCTCTGCAAGGGATTCATCATTTACGGTGATCTGATGAGTTAGAGGCTAGGGACTGGGGGCTGGGGGCTGGACGAAAAAGTTAGGGGAGCGATATGGCAGACATAAAGAGCTATCGTGATCTTAGGATTTGGCAGATTGGGATAAAAATCGTGAAGGAAATCTACGCTATTACAAGAAGATTTCCCAAGTATGAGCTTTTCGGCTTGACAATTCAGATGCGCAGGTCTGCTGTATCGATACCCTCGAATATTGCCGAAGGCCACAATCGTGCGCATCGAAAGGAGTTTGCCCAGTTTCTAAATGTGGCTTTGGGATCTTGCGCGGAACTGGAGACTCAAATCACTATTGCGATGGAATTGGACTATCTTCTTCAAAATGAGGGCAATAGAATTCTGGAAGCCTTGGATGGCGAAGGGCGTCAAATTCGTTCACTGATCGCGAAACTTGCCAGCCCCTAGCCCCTAGCCTCTAGCCCCTTGCTGGGGATTTAATTCATGGTTCAGACAAACAATTCCTGCTCCTGGCCCACCACCGACCCTATGATGATCGTCTACCACGACGAGGAGTGGGGCGTGCCGGTGCACGACGACCGCCTGCTATTAGAGGCGATTATCCTTGACGGCGCGCAGGCGGGCCTGAGCTGGTCCACCATTTTGCACAAGCGCGAAAACTACCGCAAGGCCTTTCACCAATTTAATCCCTTAAAGGTCGCGTCCTATAAGGAGAAAGACGTCCAGCGTCTCTTGGCTGACGCCGGCATCGTCCGCAACCGCCTGAAGATCGCTTCCGCCATCAACAACGCCCAGCGCTTTCTCGAAGTGCAGCGCGAATTCGGCACCTTCGATAAATATATATGGTCCTTCGTCGGCGGCAAACCCATCGTCAATAAGTGGAAAACGCTGAAGCAGATGCCCGCCACCTCGCCCGAATCCGACGCCCTGAGCGCCGACCTGAAAGAGCGCGGTTTCAAGTTCGTCGGCTCCACCATCATCTACGCCTTCATGCAGGCCGTCGGCATGGTGAATGACCATCTGGTGACGTGCCATCGCTATAAGGAGGTCGGTCGCTGAATGTCCGACTTCATCCACACCACCCTGGGCCGCACCGGCCTCTATGTCCACCGTCTGGGGCTCTCCGCCACCTACCGCCCGGGTCAGAAGGCTATTCATCAGGCCCTGGACGCGGGTATCAACTACTTCTTCTGCTTCGGCATAGACAGCCACATGTTGAAAGCCCTGCGCGATTTGTCTCCCAGCGTTCGGCAGAATATCGTCATCGCCTCCGGCTCTGGAACATTCCTTTTATTTTATCAGAATCTGCGCAAGGGCCTGGAGCATCGCCTGCGCCAATTGAAAACCGATTATCTCGATATCTTTCTCTTCCTCGGCGTCACCCACGAAAAATACTTTCCCGAGAGAGCTCGCGATGAACTCCAGCGCCTGAAAGATGACGGCAAAGTCCGCTTCGTGGGTATGTCCACTCACGACCGCCCTTTCGCCGGAAAGATGGCCGCGCAGGGCGATCTGGACGTCATCATGATGCGTTACAATGCCGCTCACCGCGGAGCCGAACAGGACATTTTTCCGCACCTGGCGGCTCACAATCCCGGGATCGTCAATTTCACGGCGACGCGTTGGCGCAACCTGATGCGCCGCCATAAAAACTGGCCGAAAGACCGCCCCATCCCCACGGCTGGCCAGTGCTACCGCTTCGTCCTGACCAACCCCCATGTCCACGTCTGCCTGAGCGCGCCGGCGAATGGCAGGCAATTGCAGGAAAACATCGCGGTTTTGGACCAGGGGCCGTTGTCCGCCGAAGAAATGGACCTCATGAAACAATATGGAGACTTGGTGCATCATACGAAGAAGTGGTTTATGTAAAAGGCATGCCTGTTATTCAACGCGAATTTATCGGTGGTTTCCGGTCTGAAACGCTATCGAACACAATCGCGCCATAAATGTAGCCGGGTGCCCGGGCTGAAAGGAATAGTCCCAATTCGTTCTTTCGAATCCCATATTTCACTGAAAGGAGTCCTACCATGGCAACAACTTTCCGTGTGGCGAGCTTCAATGTTGAGAATCTCTTCAGTCGAGCCAGCGTGCTCAACCTCCAGGATGAAACTGTATCGAACGATGCGCTGCAGAAGATCGACAAGTTGCGAAATGCGCTGAGGAAGGAAGCATATTCAAACCAGGATAAGGAACAAATCCTGGGCTTGTACGGGGAATTAAAGGATTATGTCCTGATTCGGGAGCATAGAGGAAAGCTCCTTAAGAAAAGCGGCGGAAAATTGCAGGTTGTGGCCGAGGGGGTGCATTCCTGGGACGGTGATATCGAGTTCAAGCGTGCGAAAATCTCTAAAATGGGCCGCAACAACACCGCCAAGGTCATTAAAGAGGCGAAGGCTGATGTGGTTTGTATCGTCGAAGCCGAAAATCGTCCGATGCTCTGCGCTTTCAATTCGGAATTACTCGCCAAGCAGAGGTTTGACTATGTCATGCTGATTGATGGAAACGATGACCGGGGGATTGACGTGGGTCTCTTAACCCGATTGCCGATAGTTAGCCTGCGCAGCCATGTCTATGATAGGGACAATCAAGGAATCATCTTTAGCCGAGATTGCCTGGAGGTGCACTTGGAGCTGTCGGATGGCAGGTCCCTGGTGATTTTGTGCAACCATCTCAAAAGCAAGGGGTATGGCTCCGCGGCGGACAGCCAGGAGAAACGCCGTCGTCAAACCCAGCGCCTGGCCGATATTCTCGCTGCCTATGATCTGACCCGGGATCTCGTCATAGTGGCCGGTGATTTCAATGACACGCCGGATTCCGGTGCCCTCGCGCCCATTCTGGGCGTCCAAAACTTGCATGACGTTCTTGAGGTCCAATTCGGCAATCAACCGTCGAAGCGCGGCACCTATAGCTATCAAAACAAGCTGCAGCAAATTGACTACATCCTGGTTTCGGAACCGCTCAAGAAGGCTCTGCAGAGCGCGGGCGTCGAGCGGAGAGGCATCTTTGAGCTGAAGAAAGTGACCGATGGCGCCGAAACTGAATTCAAGACGGTAACTTCGCTCAGCAATACTGCCTCAGATCATGGCGCAGTCTGGGCCGAGTTTGGTCTGTGAGAGCTGAGCGCAGCTTGCCCTCAATTGATGCGATGCCGGGGCGGTTGTGATCGAAACCGCCCCGAAGATGTCTTTTTCCTGGCGGTTTCTGCACCTCATAACGGATAACGGAAATGCTCATGATTCGACCCAGTTGGGACGACTACTTCATGCAAATCACCCACATGGTGGCCAGCCGAGCGACCTGCTTGCGGCGCAAGGTCGGAGCCATCCTGGTGAAAGATCGGCGCATTCTCACCACCGGTTACAACGGCCCGCCGGCGGGCATGCCTCATTGCGACGAACTGGGCGGCTGTCTGCGCGATAAACAAAATATCCCCTCCGGCGAACGCCACGAAATCTCGCGCGCCGTTCACGCCGAACAGAACGCCATCATTCAGGCCGCGGTGCACGGTTTCTCGATCAAAGGTGCCGTGCTGTACTCAACCAATCAACCCTGCTCCACCTGCACCAAAATGCTGATTAATTCAGGCATCCGGGAGTTCGTCGTCTCGGACGGCTATCCCGACGAATTGGCCCTCGAATTGATGGAACAGGCCGGCGTTCTCCTGCGCTGTGTAACTTATCCCCCCACACCGGCGGACCAGCCATGAGATGCCCCCGATGCGATAAACTGGGCGCGCGCGTCCTCGATAGCCGCCCGCTGCGCGACGGCAAAGCCGTCCGCCGCCGCCGCGAATGCGAACACTGCGGCGCGCGCTACACCACCTACGAGCAGATCGAAGTGCGCCTGCCCGCCGTTGTCAAACACGATGGCCGCCGCGAGCCTTTCGACCGCCTGAAGCTGATACGCGGCCTCGAACTGGCCTGCTCGAAACTCAGCATCCCGCGCAGCCGCCTGGAAGAGATGTGCGACGAAATCGAAATCGCCATCAGCGACCTGGGGGCCGATGAAGTCACCAGCCGCCAGATCGGCGAAAGCGTCATGGATCGCCTGCGCCGCCTGCACCCCGTCGCATACGTGCGCTTCGCCAGCGTCTACCGCCGCTTCGAAGACGCCGGCCAATTCCGCGATGAGCTCGACCGCCTCGGACCCGCCTAAAATGCTTGCGCCCGCGCGATATTGCGACAATTCATCCCCCCCTTTTCTAAAGGCGGGCGGGGGGGATTACAATCTCTCCAACAAACCAATCATCCCATTATCCATATTTTTCTTCGCTCTGCTGATTCGCCTGATCTATGTCTGGCAGATCAGCGACAACCCTTTCTTTTCCTCGCCCATCCTCGACGCCGAAAAGTACGACCAGGATGCCTGGGCCATCGCTCAAGGCGATTGGATCGGCCATGACGTCTTCTTCCAGGCGCCGCTCTACAGCTACTTCTTAGGATTGATTTATGCGCTATTCGGACACAATTATCTGCTTCCCCGCATCGTGCAAGCCGTCCTGGGTGCGCTATCCGCGCTGTTCGTCTTTCGTCTGGGTGCCCGCGTATTTGACCGCCGGGTCGGGACTTTGGCTGGCCTGATCTTCGCGCTCTACGGGCCGCTGATTTTCTTCTGCGGCGAACTGCTGATTCACACCCTCGATATCTTTCTTGTCTGCCTGTTTCTCTTGGCGCTCGATTCTTTGATGGATCGCCCCACTCGATGGCGCCTGCTCTCCTGCGGACTTATCTTCGGAATATGCGCTCTTTCGCGTCCCACGATCTTGATCATTTTCCCGATTGCCCTCCTCTGGATCTGTCTTCGCCTCAAAGACCGCGGTCACGCTGCTGCGCTGTTTGTGCTCGGAAGCGCGCTCGCCATTCTGCCCGTCACTATTCGCAACTACGCCGTCGGCCAAGATTTCGTCCTGATCTCCTCCCAGTCCGGTGTCAATTTCTACATGGGCAACAACGCCCATGGGGATGGGCATACGGCCTGGGTGCCCGGCACGCCCAAGGACTGGTGGGCCGAAGGTTATCCCGCCACAATTCGCATCGCCGAAAACGCCGCCGGACGTGAATTGAAGCCCTCCGAAATTTCCGCCCACTGGTGGCGTCGCGCGCTGAACGACATCAGCCAAAAGCCCGCCCACTGGGCGGGCCTGCTGCTGACGAAAACGCGTTTACTTCTTTCTGGCCACGAAATCAGCAACACTGAAGATATCTATTTTCAGACCCGATGGTCGGGCCTGCTTTCGCTCTTGCTGTGGGATCGAATCATCGCATTTCCCTGGGGTATCGTCTTCCCGCTGGCGCTGTTGGGTCTGGCGTTGCAGCCGTACTGGCATCGCCAGTGGCACTTGAACCTCTTTCAGGCCGCCTACGCGCTGTCCATCGTGCTCTTTTTCGTCATCGCCCGCTATCGCCTGGCGCTGGCGCCGATCCTCTGCCTTTGGTCAGCGGTGGCCGTCATCGAACTGCTTCGTATCATTCGGCGAAAGCAAGTCAAACCCTATGCGATAACCCTTGTCAGCGCAGTGCTCTTGATTGTTTTGGTTAATCGAAATCCCCTGAAGGGCATTGAAATCCCCAACTTGGACGGCAATATCAACCTGGGTAACAAATACCTCGAACTGAAACAATACGAAAAGGCTCTCGGCGCTTTCCGTCAGGCGGAAAGCCTGAGTCCGCAATCATCTCGCCCCTACAACGGGGCCGCCACGGCGCTGATCAACCTCGGCCGAGCTTCTCAGGCCAAGAGCGATCTGGAAAAAGCCCTGCTCTATGAGCCGTCGTTATTTCCTGCCCGCAATAATCTCGCGCGCCTTCTGCAACAGGAAGGAGATCTGGAGGGCGCGAAGCGCCATTACCGGCAGGTGCTAACGCTCGACTCGGCCAACGTCTTCGCTCATCAAGGCTTTGCCGACGTTGCGCTGGCGGAGGGCGACGATTCCACCGCTATCGCGCATTACCAGCGCGCGCATGAATTGGGCGTCTCCGACCGCCAGCTCATCTCGCGCTGGTCGCTGGCCCTCCTGCGGCAGAACCGTTTTGCTGAAGCCCTGCAAGTCAACGCCGGGCTGCTGGCCTTGGAACCGAACAACGCCCGCGCCCACCACAATCAGGCCCGCATTTACATCGCCTGCGATTCGCTCGAGCAGGCCGCCCGCGAACTCGAAACCGTCCTGCGCCTCGCCCCCGACACCAAGGAAGCGCAGGATCAACTGGACGAAATCCGCCGCGGGAGGTGATTTTGCTGGCGCGGGGAAACAAATTAGGGCGCACTCCCGTGCGCCCCTAAAATCTTTGCCCCTTTGCCCCTGTCTACTTCATCTTCCACAACTCCGCAAAATACTCGTACTCCTTGATCAGCAGCGGCTCGGTGTCCAGCAGTTTGATCAGTCGCTCGGGCAGATACTTCTTATTGACGATGGCTTCGATGATGTAGTCATCGAACCAGTTGTCGTACATGGCTAAGTAGCCGGACATGCCCACGTCGGTTCCCCAACTGTTCTCCACCTTCCACTTCAGCGGCTTGTCATCCACCACGTCCACGCCCACGAAGACCATGGCGTGGTTGGTGGCCGTTGTCAAGAAGAGAATCCGCTCCTTCTTGGTGAATTTGCTGCTGATCCCGTAAATGTCGTCATAGCGGTAGAGTTCGCTGTTCAGGACGCCCGTCTTGTTGTCCCGTTGCGGCCCGATGTCCGCTCCGAACCACACCGGCTCGTCCGACAGCACCGACTGCAAGACCGCCAGCTTGAGATCCTCGATGCTGACGTTCAGGAATCCCGCCCACTCTTTCTCAAACACATTGCGGTCATTCTCGATCACCCAGCGTCGGTTCAGATCGCGCGACGGATCGTTGCCCAGCACCACGTATTCGTCCAACTTCGCCTTCACGTATTCATCGGCGAACGATTTGGGCGTGTAGGTTTTCACCAGGCTGACCTTCTCCTTCGCCATATCCTTCAACGCCTCGGTCTCGGAAAAATCGCCGCCCCCCTTGCCGTTGGAGATCGAATTCATCACCTTCACCAGCTCGTTCATCTTCTTCTCTTCGTCCACCTTGGACTTGTAGCGGAAGGTGAACTCCTGCGGCGGGGCGCCCAGGTGATACACCAGGATCTTGTAGATCTCCGGCAGCATCTCCTCCTTCTTCTGGCGCAGTTGGCCCTCTGAGGCTCCCTTGGCCGACATATCGCGCAGGATCGCGGCGAATTCGCGCAGCCGCTCGGTCAGAATTTGATCCATCATTCCCGAGCTCTCCGTGCTCTTCGTCTCCGGCATCGCCGCCGCCGGCGCCACGCCGTATTTCTTCACCAAATAAGCGAAATACTCCCACCATCCGCCGTCGCCGACTGGATCCTTCAGGATGCGCTGGAAATTCTCGTCGCGCAGATCCAGCTTGCGCCGCGCGATCACCTTCTCCAAGAACGTATTGGACTTTTCGATTTTGTCCCAAAAGAAAATATAGCTCTGGGAAAACTCGAAGCTGTCGTCGTCAATTTTGTCAATCACCGCCGGCCGCAGGATGTTCAGACCGGCGTACAGCCAGCACCGCCCCGAACCTTTCTGATCCGTGATCTTCCCCGTTTCGATTTCGTGCGAAAAGTAGGGATTGTGATCCTTCAGCACCGCATTGTTCATCGCGATGGCTTTCAGATCGTTCTTGATGACGGCGTCCACCAGCCGCTGCTGCTGAGCGTCCGGCTTGAACGAATCCATCATCCGCGCGATGAAGGTGCTGTCCAGCATCCCCGGCGTGGCTTTGTCCTTGTCCGTCGCCGCGCCCGGGACGGTGCAGAGTGTTAGGCTTAGAGCGATGCCCCATAACCAGTTTCGCATGACCTCTCCCGATGTTGGAATTATAGCTAGCGATATTATTTTTCTAAATTTCCTATGCCTGAGCTGCACGCACCAGCTTGAACACGTCTTTATTAGGCATCCGTGGGATGATCATCTGGACAAAGTGCGTCGTATTCCGCTGCAGCCAGCGATCTTTTTCTTCTGCCTCAACGTGAATCGGAATCAACTTCTCGGCCCCCACCTTTTCCTGCTCGAAGTAATTGACGTTGGGTCCTGGAGCGGCGGCGGAGATGGACAAGTATAGCGCCCGTTCCGTTCCCCGCGGAAGCTGCTGGGTATAGTACCCTTCCATCAGATCCGTCCGATCAATGAAGACGTTACGGCGGGCGGCGCTCTGCGAGTTCACCTTGACGGCTTCGATGACTTTGGTATGCAAATACACATTGGCCTGTGTATGGCTCTTGGTTGTATCTGAAAAAAATTCAAGAAAATAATCGGTTACCGGCAGACCCTGGTCGTCCGTGACATAAAAGTTAGCCTGCATGTACTGGTGAAATATCTCGGACGCCTCCCGGCCGGGATTCGTGTGGCGATCAGCAGTTGCTTCCGAGATTTTATGCCACTCGCTCTGCAAGGCCCGATAGTCGTCGAAAGATTGACAGCCCAGCGCCTCGAGGATAAGCTGACCCAGTTGCGCTTTCTCATCACCCGACTCGTCCAGGGATTCCTTATTGTCGGAGTCGGCTCGATCCGGATCTACAATGGAGCCGTGCGTGCGGGTGGGCAGCACAGCCAGCGGGACGTCGCAATCCAGCCGCGATTCCCATTTCGTAAAAAGCTTGTCCGGATCAGACTGAGTGAAATCAACGGACATGCCGCGAGCATTCAGGTTGGCGGCGCAAACGCGCACCGTCCCATCGGCGCCGTCTTCGTTGACGATCTGCCGCAGCAGATTGGTGTACGGATGCGTGCCGACAATGACGAAGGGCCAAACCCGGTCCGCGCCGTAATAGGTTTGTGAGTCAGCATCCGGCGCCCGCAGAACGTCGCGCTGTGCCAGCTCCCATTGATAGGGCGAAGCCAGCTCCAGATCATTCAGCATCGCCGTGCCCGTCTGGAACCAGTTGTCGTAGCCTTTGAAAATGCGCCCCAGAAAACTCTTGCCGGAAGCCGCCAGCTTGGATCCGTAGTTGGCCGGGGCCAGCATGATCAGGCGTTTCATCGGACAGGTTTCGGCCTTGCCCCGATAATGCGTCGTCAGCCATTCCCGCGCTACCAACCCGCCCGTGCTGTGCACGATCATGTCGAAATTGGCGGCCAGTTTGCCGGATGCGATCATCTCGTCAATGACCTGCCCCATGCGCTTGCCCACATCGGCCACGCGCACGTCGTCCTTCATGGAAATGTAATCCCCCAGCCACAGTTCAGTCGGCTCATATCCGTGCGCGTTTAGGAAACGGGTAAGCGAGCGAAAGGACTTGGAGCTCGCGCTCCAACCATGCACCATCAGAACCTGTCTTGAAGGCATGATCACCCTCCGCGAAAAGCCGACATTTCATGCTCGGGGTCGCCTCGACCCCGACAATTCCTAGCGTTTTCTGTGGCGGCTGGCGTCCTTGCTATCTCTGTGGTGTCAGGCGTCCCCGCCTGACACCCTTCAGCCTCACCCTGAAATTTAAAAACAAAACCGCCCCGAAGCAAGCCTCAGGGCGGAGATTTATTATGTCACACCGATCGGGAAGGGGCACCTTACGCGGCGGCGCTGCAGAGATATAACGAAACAAAAAGATCCGCCGCGGCGGATCGAAATAATCCGTGAAATCCGTGTCATCCGCGCCATCCGTGGTTCAGACGGAATAATCTGTTTAATCCGTTTAATCGGCGATTCAGACAACTTCCCCCGCCCTGAAGAATAACCCAAATAAGCCTATGATTCATCCGATAATATGCGTATCTTATAGCGTTGAAGATTGTCATTACACTTTATAAAGAGGTTTGTTTCCCCCTTCATTAAGGTATCGTGACATTCTGATAAGGTAAAAAGGTTCAATTCAAGAGGAGTACAGAAATGTCACAAGGTACTGTGAAGTGGTTCAACCCGCGTAAAGGGTTCGGTTTCATTACGGTGGACGGCGAGAACAAAGACGTCTTCGTGCACGCCAACGAAGTATCCGGCGGCATCGAGCTGTCCGAAAACCAGCGCGTGGAATTCGAAATTGAGCAGGGGGCCAAAGGGCCCAATGCCAAGGGTGTTCGCGCCATTGGCTAAGCTTCGCTAATCGAAGTCAACTACAAGCCCGGCTCGTTCGAGTCGGGCTTTTCTTACCCTGAAATTCATATTGTGGTGGATGGCCCGGACAGCTTGCCGGCCGGGTCTTTTCTATCATGATAAATCCGGCCCTCAAGGGCCGGGTCACCCGGCCGGGCAGTTTAGGGAGGAAGTGGAGAAGTTGGGGTGAGGTAAATTGTGCTCAGAAATAATATCGTGCCCGGAATTCCAATCGCAGGTTGTACATTTTTTCACCAAACTCGCTGTTATCAACCCCGGATATCAAGCTGGTTTTCAGCCGTAGTTCAAGATTGGTGATGCCGGTGTAAAGAAGTTCAGGCGTCAGGTTAAAGCTATTGTCATCGGCGTTGAAGATTGCAGTGATCGCTGGAGTGAAATAGAGAATATTGAAAGGCTCGCTTTGGCTGATGCGCAGGTACAAGTAATCCATCATGGGATTGATTCGCCCGTAATTGCCCGAAACTCCGAGGGCTTCAGTCATCAACGAATCGCTTCCTGTGCTGATAAATGAACTGTAAGCCTGGTCAACCAAATTAAAGTATAAATTCATCTCGTTCGGCGTAAAGCCATCCTCATTGTGGTAGTACTCCAGGATATAGGTCGTATTCAATCCGGATAAGTACCTGATGCCCAGCAGCCAACTTGTCCCCTTGCCCGGCTGAATTTGAGAACTTTCGCCACCCGACAGCACCTTCCTTTGCGCGGAACTGAGGTAAGCGAATTCGCCGTGCACCTCGAAATTGGTCGTCAGGTTGCGGGAAAAATCCATTCCATACCGGGCGGACTTACTTCCGCCGCTCAGGGCGATGAAATCAAGGTCGGTATCATAAAGCAGCAAGTATAGCTTGGCCGCAAAATTCAGCCGGTTCAGCGTCCCGAAAGAATCATTGATATCGCTATAGACCGGCACAAGGACGGGGGTTAATGAGACGGTTTTCAGCGGTCCATCAAAACTGCGGGTGAAATCCGCCGAAGCGAAAATCAAGCCTTCCAGGCTGAGTTCAGGATCGTCGGGGTTTTTAGGTTTGTCCAGGAAAGCCACCGGGTTCCAGGCGTACCCCTTGCCCCACTTGGGGGCTTTTTTCCCCAAAGTGACAGCCAGAAGCGGCGATGGTTTAAGCGATAAGTACCCATCATAGATTTTAGTCGCGCCTGACCAACCCCGGTAGGTATGCGCCAACAGGGAGTTCGTTCTTACGAACAACATGGCCGCGCCTTTCTCCAGACTGCCTTCCAATTGCAGCCGGGAGTTATATTCCTGTGCGACGTCCGCCTGCGGTGAATTGTAGAAGTTAAGCCTGTAAAGGGAAGCCTCTTTATCCATCCATCCCCAGAGCGGAGCGAATTCCGCGTACCCGCCGAGGCTGTAGGGCTTCTTCTCGATCTCGGACAAGTCAATATCATAGTCTCCGGTTCTTCCCGCCGCAGGAGCCAGGAGAATGAGAATAAAAATAATGAGGCCGGCGCCCATCACGAAAGGCGCAACCTCATGGGGTCTCATCTGATCATATCTCGCCTGAATTGCCTTCATCTATCGCAACGACTCCAGATGGGGCATAAAAGTCAGCGTGAAAACCTCATCTTTCAAGCTTTTAGCTTTTATCTGGGCATAGATCATGATGGACTTGTAACCTTTGTAAAGCGGGCTTTCCGTCTCGATGACCGAAGGTCGCACGATGCCTCCGCCGAAGTCCTTCGTCTCTTTGTAGTAAAGAGTCTTGATGAGCATGTCGGCATTGGTGCGGCACTCTATTTTGCTGGGAAGCTTGGTGCTCTGGCTCACCCACATATTCAGACGGTCGTAGGCCACATTATTCGTTTTGGCTTTCAGATGCAGCAGGTATTCAGTCCCCAAGTCCTCAACCTGTTCAACATTATATTCCACTGAAAAATCCAATCGCATAATGTCCGAGTTGTTAAACACCCCGCCAATGACCGATTGCATGCTTGTAATCCGGACAGGTTTGCCGACGTTCGGGATGTAAAGCCACATATTCTCGTCCAACCGCAGCGTCGTTCTACCTTTCTCGCTGGCCGGAGCTATAAACACCCCGGCGATTTTATCCTGGCCCTTCTTCACCATGTAGAGTGTATATTCCTTTTTAGCGCCCTCCGGGTCAATGTTGATGAACTTTCGATACATTTCATACGATTCCGGTTCCAGCTTTCGATCCACTTCCTTTAAAAGCTGGTTGCCGTCCAAAGCATAAGCGCATAAGGGAACCGACCATAGGAGCAGGCAAAAGACAAGTGAGCGATGGATTATCACGAATCACCTTCAGGTTAAGTGGTTCTTAACGCTTTAATGGGGTCCAGCCTGGCGGCTTTGAAGGCTGGTTGCACGCTGGCGATCACGGATATCACGATGACGATCAGTGAAATGGCCGTTACGCTCCAGGGGTCGAATTTGGGATCCAGCACCAACCCTTCACGCATACCAAAGGAAAACGTGATGTGCATGGATTGCAGGATGCGGACAATGATGTAGCTGACCAGGTTTCCCAGCACGACTCCGCTTAATCCGAAGAGCAAACCTTCCGTGATGAACATGGCCAGAATTCTGCTGGGTAGAGTGCCGATGGCCGCAATGGTGCCGATCTCTCTGGTCCTTTCGTAAACCGACATCATCATCACGTCCAGAATGCTGATCACCACAATGGTAACCAGCATGATCTTGACAAACACCGTCATAAGATCCAGCATTTTAGCGATGTTGGCAAAGGGTGACAGTTTTTCCCAGGTATGGATTTCAAAGGCGGTCTTACCTTCCTTGTTCAATTCTCCACCCAGCTTTTGAGTGAGCTGAGCATACACGTTGGGTATGTCTTTGAAGTTCTTCAAATGCAAAGCGATTTCGCTGATTTCCGCATCATCCAGGCGCAGCAATTCCGCCGCATCGCTGATGTGGATATAGCCGTCGCGTCCTCCGGGGCCGGGAGCTGCTTCCAGAATTCCCCCGACGACGAACTGCTTGCCATTGACAGAGCCATCCTTGTTAGTGGCGATGATGACTATCAGATCGCCGACTTTCAGATGCATGCCCTTGGCCAGCGTGGAAGGCACTAAAATTTGACCAGATTCAAGTTCGGATTTCCCCTCAAGAATTCTTCCGGGCAATAGAGGAGCGGTTTTATATTCCTGCTTCGGCTGAATCCCAAACAGCCTGATGTTGGTTGTTTCCGTAAAATTGCTGATCATTCCGCCCAGCCTGAGGCGCATGGAATAGGCGTCAATCTCCGGGATAGTCTTCAGGCCCGCTTCAATCTTCTCCACTGCGTGAGGCTTCAAGTTCAAGTTTAGAGGGACATTTTCGATGGAAACGAGGTAGCCTTTCTTGTGGATTTGGATATGGCCCAGCATGGCATCGGTAATCTGGCTGATGATGATATTTTTATAAGCGGCTGTGCCGGAGATGAACACTTGAACAAAAATTACCCCAATGGCAATCAGCAGTGAAACAAGCAAAGTGCGCCTCTTGTATCTGAGCAGGTTTCGAGCGGCGATTTTAATGACGTTAAGCACGTTTGTCGCTCCTTTCCTGACTGCCATTCAATTCGCCATCTTCCAGCGTGTAGATAGTCTCAGCTTCCCCCACGATTTTGGGGTCATGCGTTGAGAAGATGAAGGTCGTATTCAGCTCATCCCTCATCCGCTTTAAAAGGCCGATAATCATGTAAGCGGTTTTGTGATCCAGATTGGCGGTGGGCTCATCCGCCAGTACGATCTTGGGATTGGTGATCAGCGACCGGGCGACGGCTACTCGCTGCTTCTGCCCGCCGGATAATTGGTCGGGAAATTTGTCCTTCTGATCCGTCATTCCCACTTCTTCCAGAAGTTGCAGCACACGCTTCTTTCGGTCCGCCGCCGGGGTTTTTCTGACCATCAGCAGAGGGTATTCAACATTCTCAAAAACGGTGAGAACTGGGAGAAGGTTAAAATCCTGGAAAATGAAGCCCAAGTTCTCGCCCCGGAAGAGAGCGCTCTGTTTTCTGTTCAAACGGGCAACGTCAACTCCGGCGACGCTCAAGACGCCCTGCGTAGATTTATCCAGACAGCCGATGAGATTCAAGAGCGTCGTTTTTCCGCTCCCGGATGGACCGACAAACGAGACAAACGCTCCGGAACCGATGGAAAAATTCAGGTTTTTCAGAGCGTTGACTGTCAGTTTTCCAACCTGGTAATCCTTGCTCAATCCGGATGCGCTGACTGATTCCATTGATCGAACCCCTCCCTTGGCTACTTTTTCTAATGGTTAAATGCGTTAGGACGATGAACGCTTCCCATTTTAGACACGGCAACAGAGCCAACGTTTAAGGCTTTATGAGTTATCTTTCACCGCCAGAAATTGAACGTATCCAGAATTTCTAAGTTCCTTTGTCCCAGTCTTCTTGGCCAATCGCCCCCAAAGCGACTCTCTGGATTGCTTTGACCCGTGAGAATTCAAAAGGGCGCACAGCCATGCGCCCTTACAACTCTCCTCGAAATAGCCCTTGCATTCGTGCAATCTTGGTCGTATATTAAATCAGTGTCGGCCCATCGCCGGCGCTTTGTTTTTGTCTGCATGCTGAAGATCAAATTCTAAAATAGCTGATCGCTGTTAGCTGAAAGCTGAGTGAGAAAAACTTGAAACAAACCTGTCCCGCCCTGCGCAACGTCGCCATCATCGCTCACGTGGATCACGGCAAGACCACGCTGGTGGATGCCATGTTGCACCAATCGGGCATCTTCCGCGACAACGAACAAGTCGCCGAACGCGTCATGGATCGTCTCGATCTGGAGCGCGAAAAGGGCATCACCATCATGGCCAAGAATACGGCCCTGCAGTATCACGACACCACCATCAACATCGTGGACACGCCCGGACACGCCGACTTCGGCGGCGAAGTGCAGCGCATCCTGAAGATGGTGGACGGCGTGTTGCTGCTGGTGGACGCCTCAGAAGGGCCGCTGCCTCAAACCCGCTACGTCCTCTCCAACGCTCTGGCCTATAAACTGGCCACCATCGTGGTCATTAACAAGATAGATCGGCCGGACGCCCGCATCCATGAAGTCGTGGATGAGGTGTTGGAACTGTTCCTGGATCTGGATGCCGCCGAGGAGCAGTGCCACTTTCCCACGATTTACACGGACGCTCGCCGGGGCACGGCCACGCTGGATCCCGCCACCCCCGGAACGGATCTTCGCCCGCTCTTCGAAATGATCCTGGCCGAAATTCCCGCGCCCACTCATGAAGAGGGTCACCCGCTGCAACTCCAGATTACCACGTTGGACTACAGCGATTACCTGGGGCGCATCGGCATCGGGCGCATTACCAACGGCGATATCCGCGTGGGTCAGACCGTGCTCATGGCCGGCCCGGCAGAATCCAGCGCCGCCAAAGTCACCCAACTTTACGGGTTTTCGGGACTAAAACGCGTGCCCATCGAAAGCGCGGGCGCGGGCCAGATCGTGGCCATCGCCGGCATCGAAGGCATCAAGCTGGGCGACACGCTGACCGACGTCAAAGACCCCAAACCTCTGCCCCCTCTGAAGATAGATGAGCCTTCGCTGGAGATGATCTTCTCCATCAACACCTCCCCCTTTTCGGGGCGCGAAGGGAACCTGCTGACCACTCGGCAACTGCGCGACCGCCTCTTCAAGGAAGTGATGGGCAATCCCGCCTTTCAGGTCGAAGAGACCGACTCCTTCGACCTTTTCAAGGTGGTGGGGCGCGGCGAACTGCAGTTCGCGATTCTGATCGAAACCATGCGCCGCGAAGGCTACGAGCTGACGGTCGGCAAACCCACGGTGCGCACGCGCCGGGAAGGCGATAAGCTGCTGGAACCCTTCGAGCACCTGGTCATTGACTGTCCCGAAACGTATATCGGCGCGATCACTCAGGCGCTGGGGCAGCGCAAGGGCCGCATGACCCGCCTGGTCAACCACGCCTCCGGCTGGATCCGTCTCGAAGCCGACATCCCCATGCGCGGCTTGATCGGCCTGCGTTCGCTGCTGATGGTGGAAACCCGCGGCACCGCCATCCTGAATCATATCTTCCTCGGATGGTTCCCGCATCTGGGCGAAATGAATGGCCGCCAGGCCGGCTCCATCGTCGCGGACCGCCTCGGCCGAGCCACCGCCTACGCCATCGAAAACTTGCAGGAGCGCGGCGAATTGTTCATAGCTCCGGGGGATGAGGTCTATGCCGGGCGCGTGGTGGGAATCAACTCGCGCCCGGGAGATATCCGGGCCAATCCCGCCAAGGAGAGGAGGCTGACCAACGTGCGCGCTTCCGTTTCCGAAGAAAGTTATCGCCTCTACTCCCCGCGCCTGCTTTCCCTCGAACAGGCCTTGGAATTCATCTCCGACGACGAGCTGATTGAGGTCACTCCCAAAGCGATTCGGATACGGAAGCGGGTGTTGGGGTAGGGGGTGTAATCCCCCCGCGCTACGCGCTCCCCCCTTTAGAAAAGGGGGGCAGTACAGGAGTGGCCCAGAATTGTGGCCCGATGCTTTAGCATCGGGTTTATTTTATTTGTGCATTGGGGCGGCCGGAGGTGACTCCTGCCGCCACGGGAAAAGGCGAGAACTCGACGAGGTTGCCAAGCTTGCCGAGAACTCGGCGCTCAATCGGGAAGAGAACTCGGCAAAATGACGAGAAGTCGACAGTTGATAGTTCCTAGTTCCGAGTTGCTAGTTGCCAGTTGCAGGTCGTTGGTGGTTAGGGGGCAGGAATGAGGAAAAAGAGGGGCGAGGCGACGGAAAAATTGGAGGGATGCGAAAAAAGTGAAATAATTGTTGCATATATCAGATATTTTATGTATATTATTAATAAAGGCCATTAATGCCATCAGCGCAGGCACAGCTACGCAAATATAGTTTCACGCAGATCCCGAAGGGACCCTTGCGGGGACGCAGAGACGCAGAGGGGCAAAAAATTTTCACGCAAAGACGCAAGGGAATTGTCCCAGCCTTGAAAGGCTGGGCTATTATCTCGCTGTCCATTGAAATGGACGCTCTCTTCAGTGATTCTCTCGAGCGTCCGCTTTAGCGGACTGAAAGATAGCCGCCCGGGCTTTTAACTCTGGGTGGCCTAAACCAACCTACGCACGCCCAGCAATCGCGCGATGGGATACCGGGCAATGTTTACGGTATCGGATTGATTGCCTCCCAACACGCTGAGGTAGTCACCCTCGCGTCCCGCAAAAAATCCGACGTGTCCTTTATAATCCGTAACTTCCGGTCCCGGATCCGATTCGTTGCGTTTTAGAACCACCACGTCAAATCCCACCTCGGCCTGATCCAGACTGATGGAGCTGCCGATTTGCAGCCAGGAGCGGGCCATCAAATTCTTGGAGCGGGGCAAGCGCAACAACCAGGAGACATAGTTCATAAAGGCGGAACACCAGGAGACTTCATCCCCTTCCGGCCAGGATTCGTCCAGCCGCAGCATGGCCAGGATTTGGGGATTGGACGAGGCGCCCGCGATTTCCTTGATGCCGGAAAAACGTTGGGCGAGATCAAAGGCGCTGGTTTCAATTTTTTTCATAATAACCTCGGATTTTGAATGGGCTTGGACTTTTGCGTCGGCGCCGCCGGGTCCGCTTTGACCGCGCGGCCCGACCTTGAAGTGTTGGGGGTGAGTGTAATAATGGGTGCATGTCCAGGGATATTCCTACAGCGGAGCCCAGGAAGTTAATTAATTGTCTCACGCAAAGACGCTCCGACGAAATGGCGGCAATGAGCGACATCAATGGGGCTGTCGGTTTTTGTTCCACAATTTTTGCAGCAGGAAGAAACTGCTCAAGATAATTATATATAAACCCAATGAAACGACAAGCACCAACGTGACCTGGGCGTGGTCATAATCCAATAATAGACTGGTAATCGCCCAAGCCGCGAACCCGGCAAGCACTTGAAGTGACCAATGCTGGTTGAATATTTTGTTGGGCATGGGTTATGGTACTTTTGGGGCGGCAGGAGGCAACACCGGCCGCCACAGACATTTTCCCTCCCGCGGCGGGTGGGGTGGGGGGAACTAGGATTGTTGGGTCGCGCCCCCAAAAGGGCTTGACCCAACCTACATTACTGCAATTACTGTAATGGATTAGAGCAATTTCATATCTCTATCCCCGTACTCTCGTAAAATCTGGCCCTACTAGTTTTCGTCGCCCAAAATGGGAGTGTACCCCTTCGAGTAATTTTGAGAGTTATGCAGGCGTCTGCATCCTTATTTACATAATGCGCAAAAATAAGTTCTCCTTTTTCCCTCATTTCATGTCGCGTTTGTTTCGTGAGAACCAACAATTGGAGAATCTCGCCTGGCGCGATTGCGCGCAATCCCACCAGGTCATGGGTTTTTCCCTCTGCATCATGAATAGCAACATACCCTTCGGCTGGAATCTTCGAGCCCGATGAATCGTGAATAAACAATAGCCGCGCATCCGGCCAAAGAATCATTGGTGCAGCACCATAATTCGACACAATTACCTTACCAGCCCATCGCACGGATTGTTCTACAACCGGTTTGCATGTTTGAATAAGCCTATTATGCAATTCTATTTGGTCCTTTAGGATGGGTTCAAGTTTTCTGAAAATTTCGAGAATCGAATCACGGTCAAGCTGCTGCAAAAAGGGTATAATTGGATGGATTAGATCCTTTTTCCATGGATTATTTTTGAAATCACTACCAAAGGTTGAAGTTGCGGCTTCCCATAAAATAAGGTAGCAACCATCATCTTTTTCTGATAAGGTAATCTTCAAAGGCGGCTTCTGGGCATAGTTCCTTGGATCTGGTAGCTTAATCCGTGAGCAAAGCAATGCCGTCTCCAAGACGTCTGAAATGGCACGGCTGACAATTGCTCGCTTCAAACCCATGAGCGTGGTAGTTTCATCAGTTGATCTGGATAATATCTCAATTGATTCGTGTAATTCAGTCGGCGCATTTCGGCTTCTCGCAATGAAAACCTGCGCAATCCTGTGCGCATTGACGATATTGTTCATGGTAGTATTGCCAGCTCGCAAGCGCTGAATAAAAAAGGAGTTTTCGGTCAGGCCTGAGAGCTCATTTGATACTTCTGCCTCTTCAACTACTTTTGACGTTGTTGTGAAGCCCTGGATTGTAATAATTGGTCGAGCCCGATCCCACCATCTGGTGATCAGCGCACCGAAGACGAATGAAATGAAGGCGACCACAAAGCCTGAGGATAGTTCATTCATTCTGACCCCTTCCTTTGTCCAGACAAGTTCTAATGTAATTTAAGCAATGGCACTTCCCGCTGCAGGAGTTTAAAAAGGAAATCATAATATGAACGAAATTCCAAAATATAAAAGTCCTCCATTGATGTGCCGTCGGGTCTCAGCACCCGACAGCTCCTCTAAGGTGTTAGGTTCGGAGACCTAATCACCACCTTTCCCCAACATCCCTTCCAACCTACAAAACAACTTCCGAAAAGTCAATCAAAAAGTGAAGAAAAACGCGAAAGGGGGGCGGGGAGGGGTTGTCCCAAAATGCAAGGGCACATATAGGCTATTATGATAAACCCGGCCATCAAGCTGGCCGGGCCACCCGTCATTGGCCCATTTATGTGCTGTCGGGTCTCCTTCTCCGCCTGCCACGCTTTCCCCCAACATCCCCCAACCTACAAAACAACTTCCGAAAAGTCAATCAAAATGTGAAGAAAAGCGCGAAAGGGGGGGCGGGGAGGGGTTGTCCCAAAATGCAAGGGCACATATAGGCTATTATGATAAACCCGGCCATCAAGCTGGCCGGGCCACCCGTCGGTTTCCGCGGATTTTTTAGCGTCATTTGGCGTTGACCAATCCCATAGGCAGTGTCCTAAGTTTTTTATGATATTCTAAATTTACAGCCGCCCTAACGCAAAGTCAAGCGCTTTTGGCGATTCTTTTGGCGAAAAAGCAAGGGCGGCGGCACCCTCCTGTTTCCCCCTTTTTTAAAGGGGGATTAAGGGGGATTAAGTAAGCGCCTCGTAATCCCCCCAGCCCCCCTTTAGCAAAGGGGGGTGGGCGCTGGCGCGCCGTGCCCCTACACCTGCGATGCGTCAGGTCTCCGTCCCGCTTTGGCGGGACTAAGGACCTGACGCAACGTCAAGAGGGGGAGGCCGCACCAATGATAAGGGCGCACGCAGTGCGCCCCTACATGGTTACCGGTACACTTGGCTACTTGGTTACATCATCACATGCCATACATCTCAATAATTTCCTTCTTCCCCTTGCCGAGAATCTTATACTTCGCGCCGACTTTCTTGAAGGCCGCAATGGCCTTGTCCAAATGCGCCTGGTCGTGAGCGGCGGAAAGCTGCGTGCGGATGCGCGCCTGGCCCTTGGGCACCACCGGGAAGAAGAAGCCCACCACGTAAATCCCTTCGCCGAACAGGTCGCGGGCCACGTCCTGAGCCAACTTGGCATTGTAGAGCATCACCGGCACGATGGGGCTTTCGCCTTCCTTGATGTCCAGGCCGGCCTCCTTCAGGAGCTTGCGCCAGTAGAAGGTGTTCCATTCCAACTTGTCGCGGCGTTCGGTGGTCTTGGAGATCAGATCCAACACGCGCAGCGCCCCCGCGACAATCACCGGAGCCACCGTATTGCTGAAGAGATAGGGCCTCGCCTTCTGCCGGCACATCTCGACCAGCTCCTTGCGCCCCGACACGCACCCGCCCGACGCTCCGCCCAGCGCCTTGCCCAGCGTCGTGGTGATGACGTCCATCTTGCCGTAGACGCCGCGAAATTCGTGCGTCCCGCGACCCGTCTTGCCCATGAAGCCGGAGGCGTGCGAATCGTCCAGAAAAACCATGGCATTGTATTTCTCGGCCAGTTCGACGATTTTGTCCAGATAGGCCACGTCGCCGTCCATGGAAAACACGCCGTCGGTGATGATCATGCGGTGGCGTTTATCCTGGTGCTCTTGCAGTTTCTCCTCAAGATGCGCCATGTCGGAATGCTTGAAGGTGTCGGTCATCGCCTTGCACAAACGCATCCCATCAACAATCGAAGCGTGCACCAGCCGATCCGAAATCATCACGTCCTGCTCGGTCAGAATCGCCTCGAAGACGCCCGCGTTGGCGTCCATGCAGGAGGGAAAGAGCAGGGTGGCCTCCGTCCCCAGAAATTCGGTCAGCTTTTTCTCCAGCTCGCGATGGATGTCCTGCGTCCCGCAGATGAAGCGCACGGATGACAGGCCGTAACCGCGATGATCCAGCCCCTCATGCGCCGCGGCTATCACGTCCGGGTGGCTGGACAATCCCAGATAGTTGTTGGCGCAGAGGTTGATCACCTTCTTGACGGGCGATCCCGCCGGAAACTCCACCTCAATGTCGGCTCCCTGCGGAGCGTGGATGTAGCGCTCCTCCTTGAAAAGCCCGGCCTCTTTGATTCCTGTTAATTCCTGCTGATACTGCAAACGAGCTTTATCGCTGTAGGACATTGTTGTCTCCCATATTTCCCCATTAGGTCATTGCGAGTCCGCCTCGGCGGACGAAGCAATCTCATAAGGCTTTGCCCGGAAATGAATTTCCGGGCTACTCTCTTGCAGTCCACTGAAGTGGACGCTTTCTCTTTCGTCCTTCTGGCGTCCTTCTGGACTGAAGGATGGTAGCCCGGGAATTTATTCCCGGGCAGGAGCGGGCAAGCCGCAAGGCTACTTTTTGAACCGATTCACCAGAACCACGATGCGATCCACCGAATCGAACGCCTCCGGCGACGCTTCGGCGTCCGGGATCTGGATATTGTACTTCTTCTCCAGGAAGCGCTTCAGCGACACCATGGAAAACGAATCCACGATGCCGCCGGAAATCAGCGGAGTGGTCTCGTTCACTTCGCGGTCGTCGCCGTCTTCGATGTATTCCCGCCGCACGTAATCCAGAATCGCCTGCTTCATTTCGTCCATAATTCATCACCCGATATTTTCGTTCTTTG
>Ga0315284_10001833_pt1 | contig 30284 bp, 27 predicted proteins | sample YL17G09_16_MG_FD_203696 | JGI IMG/M metagenome (GOLD analysis project Ga0315284, IMG submission 203696) | Sediment microbial communities from Yellowstone Lake, YNP, Wyoming, USA - YL17G09_16 | ecosystem: Environmental > Aquatic > Freshwater > Lake > Sediment | place: USA: Wyoming | collected...
CCTACTATTCGACAACTATAAGCTATGTTATGTCAAAGAGCAAAGAGGTAGTGCCAAGAACCTTTTTAACTAACTTATGTGCTTAATATCACTGAACTATTTTTTCGTAACTGTCTAAGATCAGTTTGACTCATCTTCGACAGTTTGCTGATAAAAAACAGGCATAAAGGGCCATAACTATTTGAAAATGAGAGGAGGGACTTGACAGGGTATCTGGATAGAGGGACAGGAGTTTCTTTTTTAACAATCTAGTAAATTATTTTTTTCTATGTTATTCTTGGGGGTGTAACCTCAGGATGTTTTGTAATATAACGTTGTTGAAAACTTTCACTTTAGAAGAATTGAGGAATTTGAAAGATTCCACAGGGGTGAGATTTATCCCTGAAAGGTGATAAGGCCCCACCTCAGCCTGATTTTTTTCTCAAGCCAGCCAAAAATTTGTGTATCAGTAATAACTCCCAGCGCAACGATTACTATCATCACCGCCATAACCCTTTTTATGTCATTGAGTTCACGCCCCACCATTAAGAGTTGACCAAGTCCTAAGCTCAGGAAGAGCATCTCTCCTGCCATCAGCGACCGCCAGGCAAAAGACCATCCTAGTTTCATACCAGTAATAATGGAGGGAAGTGCGGCGGGGAAGATCACGTAGTAGTACCTGCGAATTCCTCTGGCGCCCATAGTGGAGGCAGCTTTAAGGTAGAGAGGAGGTATATTTTTTACCCCATCGTCAGTTGCCAAGGTAATGGAAAAGGTAGCACCCATAATGACTACGAAGAGGATGGCGTTTTCATTTAGTCCGAACCAGAGTAACCCCAAAGGCAACCAGCAGATACTGGGAAGCGTTCTCAAGCCTAGCAAGAGGGGTCCTATGGTTTCATCGAGTATCTTCATGCCCCCAATGAGAAAACCAGTTGCTACTCCTATGACCAGAGAGATGCTAAACCCAAGAAAAATCCTCTTCATACTTATGCCAATCCCGATAAGGAAACTCGTATCATAAAAACCGATGGCGATGGTTTTAAGTACATCAAGGGGAGAGGGAAAGAGATATTCTGGCCAGAGGTGTAATCTAAAAATTCCTTCCCAAATGGCCAAGAGGAAGCTATAACATACTATGGTTCTAATAGCTCTATTCATCCCGCAACTCCTCTCTCAGTACCGTTTCGATCTCGCTTCTTAATTCTTGCATGATAACGTTGGAAACCTTTATTAATTCTAGGCTTCCGAGCTTTCTCGGCCTCGGCAATTCTATCTTTATTTCCTTTTTAATCCTTCCAGGACGTGCACTGCATACCAAGACCCTATCTCCTAAGCACACAGCCTCACGGACGTTGTGGGTTATAAAGATGATGGTTTTTTCTGTGAGCGCCCAGATTTCCTGCAGATCTGCCTGTAAAATCTCCCTGGTTTGTGCGTCGAGTGACCCAAAAGGTTCATCCATGAGGAGGAGACGAGGGTTGATAGCCAGTGCCCGGGCAAGCGCCACCCGCTGTTTCATCCCTCTGGAAAGCTCATGGACGAAAGAGTGTTTGAAGGTAGATAAATGAACCATGCGCAGAAATTCTAAGGCAAGAGCACGCCTCTTGTCTTTAGGGGTATTTTTCATTTTCATGCCGAATTCGATATTGTCAAGAACATTTAGCCAGGGAAAGAGGGCATCATCCTGAAACATTACCACCCGATCAGGACCTGGCCTATTGATTATCTTGCCATCAATCAGCACTTCTCCCCGGTCCGGCTTCTCCAATCCCGCGATAATATTGAGCAAGGTGGATTTCCCACACCCTGAGGGCCCAATGATGCATAGAAATTCCCCCTCTGCCACCTCGAAGGAGATATCTTCTAAGGCGGTGACCTCTAGATTCCTTGAATAGAAGGTTTTCGATACACTTTTTAGTTGGAGTTTCATGGGTAGTAATTGTATTTCTACTACTAAAGTACTGGTTCTCGGTTTAATTCTTTTAACACTTCGTTGAGGAGGGAGAGATCATAGATGGAGGAAAGGTCCGGTTTTTGGTCCCCCAAGAAACCAGCTTCATAGGCCCACTGGGCGGATTTAAGAAGAGAACTTTTAATCGGATCGTAGGTGATGGTGGTTCTTGAGAAGGCATCATCTAATACGTTCCACGGGATGGCCTTCCCGGTGATATTTTTTATGTCGAGATTGACGAGTTCTTTTGCCTCAGCAGGGTGTTGCGTGATCCACTCTGTGAGCTGCACATGTGCGCGTATCCACTGTGTGACCAGTTCACGATGCTCTTTTAAAAAACGGCTACTCACGATGAGATGAGCGGTAACAAACTTTCCCTCTGGCCAAAGGTTCCTTTCATCGAGGAAGAGCGTTCCATTGCCTTCGATGAGCAACCTCGCTACCCATGGTTCTTTGGTCCAGGCGGCATCAATCTCTTTTTTAAGAAAAAGGGTGAGCTGGTCGGGATTTTTCATGGGGATCACTTGAACGTCCCCCCCTTTTTCCGTGGTCTCAAACCCATTTTCTTTGAGCCAACCCCGACAAGCAACATCTTGGGTGTTGCCCAGTTGGGGAGTTGCTATTTTTTTTCCGTGAAAATCATTTATTGAACTAATACCCGCATCTTTTCTTACCACGAGCCCTGCACCGCCACTGGCTGCACCACACACAATCCTTAACGCCTCCCCTTGTGATTTTAGGTAACCATTAATAGCAGGGTTAGGGCCGATATAGGTAAGATCAAGCTCTCCAGCGAAGAGTGCTTCGATGGCAGAGGGCCCTGCATTAAATACTTTCCAATCTATTTTAACATTTGGCCCGAGTGTGTGCTCAAAGGTTCCTTGCGCCTTTCCGACCATCACCTGGGAGTGGACGATATCGGGGAAATAGCCTGCGCGGATGGTGAGGAGTCCCTCGGACTTCTGTTTTTTACTACAACCGGGGATAATGACACCACATAGTAAGATGATCAATAAGATTTGCCTTTTCATAAAGTGCTCCTTAAGTAATTTTTATTGATCTTCATTCATTCTAAATAACCCAGTCCTTTAAGTTTTTTCCTGATCATCGCCCGCTTTTCTTTACTAACTGATGCTACCTCCATCTCTTCTGCAGCGAGTACTTCACGCACCACTTCCTCTACATAGCTTGAGACAGAGGTATAATTTGAATTTTTAATCTTTTTTTCAATTTTTTCAAAAAGGTCAAGGGGTAGGATGATAGTTCTTAATTCTTCTCCCACGACAGGCACCTCCCATGATATTAATAATATTATTGTAGTATAATTGTAGTATTATAAGAGTATAAAATTTACCTGTCAAGAAAATAAATTACTTGATATTTAGCAGTAACCATCATTTAAAATCGTAGGGATTTATCCCTAATTTTTTCAGTCTATACTGAAGCGTTGGTCTTTTCACTCCCAGCAAACGAGCTGCTCCCTTTTGCCCGCTTACTACCCCTTTGGTTTTTCTTAACATAGATTCGATATGTCTCTTTTCTGCTTCTTCTAAAGTTAAAACATCTTTTTCATATTCAAAGGAGACACTAAGGATGGCTTTCACGTCCTTTTCAGTAACCATCTGACGCGACTTCAAAATTATTATTCTTTCAATAAAATTTTCTAGCTCCCTTATATTACCCAGCCATTGGTAGCGCATGAGGGCATCTATTGCTTCATTATCGAAGTGGGGAGGCATTCGATTTAGTATGGAACATAATTTTTTAACAAAGTGATCAACTAAAAGAGGTATGTCTTCTTTACGTTCACGGAGGGCAGGTACATGAATGGGGAATGTGCTTAATCGATAGTAGAGGTCGTCTCGGAACTTCTTCTCTTTCACCAATTTGCCAAGGTCTTGATTGCTTGCCGCAATAATTCTTACGTTGGTGCTCAGTGTTTTTGAGCCACCCACTCTTTCAAATTTTCTATCCTGCAATACTTGGAGGAGCTTTGCCTGGGTATTTAAAGGAAGTTCACTGATCTCATCCAGAAAGAGAGTACTATCGTTGGCTATTTCAAATCGACCTATCTTTCTAGAGGCAGCACCGGTAAAGGCACCTTTTTCATGTCCAAAAAGTTCACTCTCGATTAAGGTGGAGACTAAAGCTGCACAATTTACCTTGATAAAGATGTTATGGCTTCGCGTGCTCATTTTATGGATATTTTTTGCAATGAGGTCCTTGCCTGTTCCAGTTTCACCGGTGATTAAGACGGTGGTGTCGGTGAGCGCTACATTTTTGATATCGTCTACCAGATGGCTCATTAAAGGGCTCGCGTAGATAATATCCTCAGGCTCTACCAGTGAATCTATTTTTTTTTCAAGATATGACTTCTCTTCTGCGAGCTTTTCTTTGATGCCTTCCAATTTTTCATACGCCAGCATGTTATCAATGGCAAGGGCAAGCTGCTGCGAAACCTTTTCAAGGAGATCAATTTCACATTTGGTGAGGGGAAAGCTTTTTTTATAGGAGAACTGCACAGAGCCTATTACCTCACCTCTGTTGATGAGAGGGGTACATATCATCCAGTTCAATCCTACATCAGTCAGTGATTTCACCTCAGGAATCGGTGGCTCCTTGGTGAGATCAACAATTACGGTCTTCTTCCCACTCATCGCTTTATAGGGTATCATGCCTTTGGTAATAGGGAGCCTCTTATCACTCGGTATGCCTGGTATGGCAACGCCTTTGGCGGGAGAAAAATAGTACCAGCTATCCTCACCTGGTTGGATGATCAGAATACTGATTCGATCAAAGCGAAAGACAGGTTCCAATACATTAGTAATTTCTTGGAATAATCCATCCCTTGTCCTTTGATTAATGATGGCATTATTGATTTTAAGTATGGTTTGATACTTTTTTAATTCTTCTTTTGACATGTTTTATTAATCTGGCACAAGAAAGATTTCTTTATATATATTTTATATTTTTTAAATATTCAAGACAAATATTCATCACCATGATTAATAGTAATCAAATAGAGCAAAGGCAATTAATTAAAAATTATTAAATTATATATACTTATATTAAAATTCTGGTTGGTATAATTGTTGCTGTTTAGATAGTGGGAATGAATAGATGCCACAAAGGTAAAAAATAATAGTTATTCAATTAAATCAACAACTTGAAATGTATTAATGCAGGGATTTAAATAGAGGGGAAGGGGATACTACGATTAGGAAGGTTCGCAAGGAAAAGAGTAAGCTTTGCATGGTATAGGGAGAGGGAAAATGCCTGGAACTAAGTCCTTCGATTCATAAATTCGGTTACGAATTTATTTACTCAGGACTTAGTGCTGAGTGAGCCATTGCCTATATAAATTCTCCAGAAATACGTCACTGTAATTGCGAATCGAAGCACTAAGTTATTAAAATTAATGGAAGATACTGAATCAAAGCAGGAGTTTACCCCTTCTTTTGTGAAAGAAGAGGAAGTGAGTTTAATTGATAAAGTAGGGGAGTTTAATACGGATAGTCTTCTCCCCGAAGAAGGTGGAAGCGATGTACTCTCTATCTACCAAAGGCAGATTGGATGCCACTCATTTCTTTCAGCTGAAGAAGAAAAAAATTTATCTAGGGAAATAAAACAGAGAGAGAGAGAGAGATAGTAAATGCAATCGCTCATTTATTTGAAATTCTCGAGAATCGATTCACCCTCAGAGGCACTATGACTGTCTCCGGGGAAGACTCGGGAGAGGTGGGAGCTAGCGGTAGCGGGAAGGGGAATTTTAAACTGAGGGGTATTCTATTTCAGTTTTTGAGGATCAATGAGTTGATGAAGGAAATGAAGCGGATAAAATCTCTGCTTAGTGGTAGTGAAGAAAAGGCCCCCCATCTCAATGTATGGAGAGAGGCAAAGGAGAAAGGTGACGCTGAAATCTCAAAGCTCATCGCACATATTAAGCTCGATCGTGAAAAGATAGAGAAAGTTATTACCCAGTTGAAGGCAGAAATACCAGCGAGAATGGGTACAGACCAATGGAATGATGAGAGAAAGACGCTGGAGGGGCTTTTTCACCTCATCTCTCAGAATTTACAGTTGATTAAAAGGGAAAAGAATACCTTGGTGAAATCCCACTTAATCCTGGTTCCGCAGGTAGCCAAGAGGTACTGTAATCGTGGTATGGATCTTCTTGATTTAATTCAGGAGGGAAATCGGGGGCTGATGCGAGCAGTGGACACGTTTGACTACCGTAAGGGCACGCGATTCATTTCTTATGCTATTTGGTGGGTTAGACAGTCTATGATAAGAGCTATTCATAATCAATCCAGGACGGTAAGGATTCCTGTATACCTCTTTGATCGCCTCAGCAATTTTCTCAATGCCTCAGAGCGGGTATCTCAAAAGGAGGGGAGGGAACCTACGCTGGGGGAGATTGCCAAGGAGATGAGAGCGGGGAGAAGTGAGGCGATGGAGATATCTACTATTTTTAAATCTACCGTTTCATGGGAGGATTTCACTCAGGGTGAGACGGAGGGGGCGAGGAACAATGGCAAGAAGGGGTCTATTGTAGGTATGACTATTCATGCTGATTTGAAGAGGAAACTCAATGCGGTTCTTGCCCACCTCTCTCCCCGCGAGGAAGAGATCATTCGACTTCGCTATGGTGTAGATGGGGATTGCGATGAACAATCGCTACAAGAAATCGGTCAAAAATTTAATCTCAGCAGGGAAAGGATTAGACAGATCGAGAGGTCTGCATTAGCGAAATTGAGGAAGATGAGAACTATTCATGAATTGAGGGAGTTTCTTAACTAACTAAACAAATCCTTATCTCATAGTGGCATAAAAAACAGGTAACTTACATGGAGAACATTTCTTATTCCCCTTTAAAAAGCAGATCCTCTGGGAGAGGGAGAATTTTAACGGGGGTATTTAAAAGCGGAGAAGGGGGGGTGAACAACTGTGAGTTCTTTTCTAAATTTCTCGCAGCCGGTTTTGAATTATGCCACGTGGGTATTAATACCCACTCCTCAGAGTTCATCCAGAAAATAAAGAAGTTTTCTCCTCAGGTACTTGTTCTTCTCTGCCAGGGTAATACCAAAGCGGTGAGGGAATTGATAGAGATGATTAAAAGAGAGCAATTGCGATCGATGGCTCGCATCATCCTCTACGGTTCTGGCATCAGGGAATCCATACGAGACAAGGTCCACGCTGATGCCTACGCTGAGAATGAGCAAGAACTTTTCGATATGGTGAACTCAATAGTAAATGAGACGTATATATAATTTTACACTACCATTCCGCCTTCTATAATACACAACCATCTTTTCTAAAAAACATCCTTGTACCTATTCTGAGCTTCCCTCACTACTCGCCATAGCTTACTTTTTCCTGCGTGTTCCCTCTCTATTTTCTTGCGCATTTTTTCACTTGCTGGTATATCCTTTTTTGTAACATAGCACCTAAAAAATGATTTAAAAGACCTCTGCCCTGACAAGTGTTTGGAAAATAACCTATTCTGTAGTATAGTAGGCATCATGAGGAGCACTGCTCAAGTTTTAAATCATACGATCACTATCACCATGTGCGTGGGCAGCTCCTGCCATTTGAGGGGAGCATATGAGATGCTGAATTGTCTTAAGGAGCTCATTAAATTAAATGCGCTGGAACAAAAAGTTACCCTCAAGGGAAGTTTTTGTATGGAGCGATGTACAGAAGCGGTAACTATAAAGATTAATGAAGAAGTATTTTCAGTTGCTGCAGTTGGCGAAATGAAAAATATCTTTCAACGCAAGGTGATTCACCCGCTGAGCTCAGAACAATAGATCCACAACCTTAATGCTGGAGGAGTTATGGCACGGATGGTTACTCTCACCATTGATGGCGTGGAGGTAACAGTTCCAGAAGGGACTACGATTTTAGATGCAGCAGAGACAGTCGGGCTTAAAATCCCTGCCCTTTGTCATGACAAGAGATTAGTTCCTTTTGGTTCTTGCCGTTTGTGTGTGGTGCAGCCGAGGGGGAAGAGGGGCAGACTGATTCCCGCCTGTTTTAATCCAGCGAGAGATGGGATGGACATTCTCACCTCATCCCCGGAAGTGATAGAAGCCAGGAAGACGCAGCTTCAACTAATGTTGCTTCACCACCCGCTAGAGTGTCCTACGTGTGATCAGGCAGGTGCGTGTGCACTGCAGGATTTTGTCTATGAGTATGGTGTTGCAGAGAACCCGCTCAGACAGGCAGGTACACAGGGGAGTCCCCCACGGTTTAAGGAGAAGCTCTTGATTGGTTCTATGGCGGTGAAAGAGAGAGGGAGGTGTATCCTTTGTGGACGCTGTGTGAGAATATGCGAGGAAGTTCAGGGGGTCAAGGAGATTGATTTCATTGGTCGAGGGTTCTCGACTAAAATCGGCACGGATTTTGATCGCGATCTTAATTGTGAATTTTGCGGTCAGTGCGTCTCCACCTGTCCGGTGGGGGCGTTAACCACTACCTTGATTAAACACAAGGCACGCCATTGGGAACTGAAGAAGCATCTCTCGGTGTGTGCCTATTGTAGTTGTGGGTGTGCCCTTCTATTAGGGGTAAAGAATAACCAGGTGAGGACCATTGTCTCCCAGTACGGGATAGGGGCTAACGAGGGAAATTTATGCGTTAAGGGTAGGTATGGGTGGGAATATATTCACAGTGAGGAGAGGTTAAAAACACCTTTAATCAAGAGGAATGGAACACTGAGCGAGAGCACCTGGGATGTAGCGCTTAAAGAAATTATCGGTACCTTTAAACATGTCAAAAAAACCTACGGTCCTGATGCGTGTGCTGCCATCAGTTCTGCCCGCCTCACCAATGAAGAAGCCTTTCTGTTACAGAAGTTCATGAGAGTGGCGATTGGAACCAATAACATCGATAACTCCGGGAGGTATACCTATGAAGGTTTAGTGAATGGGGTAAAAGAATCTCTGGGATACCCCGCCATGACCAATTCTACTAAAGAGATTAGAAGTGCGGATGTCATCTTTGTTTTAAGGGGTGACTTAAGAGAAACCCATCCTCTGATTAAAAATGAGGTAATCATGGCGCTCAATCGAAACAGGGCTGCATTAATTACTGCCAATGATTACTATACGTGGTTAGATGAAAAGGCTCATTGTACCCTCACCTATCAGCCAGGCACGGAGGTGGCCCTGCTCAATGGGATGATATATGTGATTTTGAAGGAAGGCCTAGAAGACAGGGCTTTTATTTCTTCTCGCACCGAAGGGTATAATGATTTGGAGAAAACAGTTACACCTTACAGTCCGGCTAAGGTTGAAAAGGTAACGGGAGTGCGTGAGGAATTGATTGTTTCCTCAGCAAGGATGTATGCCAAAGGGAGGAAGGCTACTATTCTCATTTCCACGGGACTCGGCGTAAGAGGAGATGAGGTGGGGCTTGCTAAAGCAGCTACCAATTTAGCCCTCATTACAGGAAATGTGGGCAGGGTATCGACAGGGATACACCTCTTGGGGGAGAAGAACAATTCACAAGGCGTAATTGATATGGGACTAACCCCTGAGTACCTTCCTGGGTACCAAAGGATAGCTGACCCAGAGGTGAGAAAAAAGTTTGAATTGACTTGGGAAGAGAGGCTCTCTCCCGAACCCGGACTCAACGCACTTGAGATGTTGAAGAAAGCAGAGGAAAGAAAAATAAAAGCGCTCTATCTCGTGGGAGAAAATCCTTTAGCTACCTATCCTGATCGGACTCAAACGTTAAGCGCATTAGCATCATTAGACTTCCTAGTAGTACAGGATATCTTCCTCTCAGAGACCGCAAAGCAGGCTCAGGTGGTACTGCCCGCAGTGAGCTTTGCCGAAAAAGGGGGGACCTTCACCAGTAGTGAGCGAAGGGTACAGAAGGTACAGCAGGCGATTGAACACCCAAAATGGGTGCGCAGTGATTTTGAAATCATCCTGAGTTTATTGGAACTGATGGGATACAAGGCAAGCCATACCTCGCCCATTCAGGTGATGAGAGAAATTAATCGCTTGGTGCCGCTCTACGCCGGTATCACCTATGAGCGCCTGGGGGAAAAGGGTCTCCAGTGGCCCTGTGTTTCGTTGGAAGATAAGGGAACCGAAGTGCTCTATGAGGATGAGTTTCCTCATGGAAAGGCAATCTTGCTGCCCGTGGATTACGTCCCTTTAAGGGGGGCTGATCAGAAGGAGTTTCCCATGGTCCTGATCATGGTTCACTCACTTTTTCACTCAGGGTCCTTTTCTCTTAACGCACCTGGTTTAATGGAGCTCTGTCCTGAAGGCTATGCTGAGCTGAACCGAGGGGATGCCGAGCGCTTGAAGGTTACCTCTGGTGAGTTGGTAATTATCAAATCCCCCAAGGGGGAGATAAAGGTAAAGGCAAAAGTAACGGAGAGGACTCCTCCGGGGCGAGTGCTTGTTCCCTATCATTTCCATCATCTGATGGTTAATTTGCTCACCGATAAAGACCAACCATTGACCCGGGTGAGCTTAAAAAAGGCGTAAGCAGGTTACCTATAGGCTCATCGGACATGAGCCTGAGAGAAAAGATCTGGAAGATAGGCGGCGAGGGTCAGCTCATTAGAAAGATGGGAAAGCGATGATTGCAAAGTGGTTACGTTTTTTACCGCTGAGGGCTAGTATTTCCGCAGGGTTTATCTTAGTAATCCTGCTTTTAGGCTTCATCTCTACCTTAAGTGGTAACAAGTTGATTGGGGATACTATACTGAAGCAAGCCCAGAATAAGGTAACCCATGATCAAGATGCGGCTTGGATGGTCTATAATAACTACCTCAATGAGGTAAGGATGATTATTGACTTTACCACCAAGCGGGAGGATATCAGCCTTTTACTTAAAAATAATCAGAAGGAAATGCTCTATAAAAGTTTAAATGAGGTAAGGGAGCACTACCTGCTGGATTTCTTAAGCCTCACTGACCAGCAAGGAATTGTGCTGATGCGGACAAGTAACCCGGAAAAAGTAGGGGATGATAAGTCCCAGTGTGATCTGGTAAAGCTTGCGCTTGAGGGAAAAAATGTGAGTGCCACTCAAATTTTAAGCCGCCAGGAATTGCTTAAAGAAGGTGGTACTGCTCTTGCGGATTGGGCCTTTATTAAGATTATTCCAACCCCTAAGGCAGCTCCTACAGACAAACAAGAGGAAACTTCAGGGATGGTACTCAAAGCGGCCTTTCCTATTAGGGATAAGGGCGGGAGCATCATCGGGGTGCTCTATGGGGGGAAGCTTTTAAATCGCAACTATAGTATGGTAGATACTATCAAAGAGCTTGTCTACAAGGGGGAAAAGTATAAGGGAAAAGAGATCGGAACTGCTACTATCTTCCAGGGGGATTTGAGGATCTCTACTAACGTCCAGATGGCGAGTGGCGAGCGGGCAATCGGTACTAGGGTTTCGGAAGAAGTGTATCAAAAGGTATTGCAGGAGGGAAACCCTTGGATAGATCGGGCATTTGTGGTTGATGACTGGTATATTACCTGTTACTCACCCATTCGAGATATGGCGGGAAAGGCCATTGGGATACTCTATGTGGGCATTCTCGAGCAACCCTATCGAGATTTGAAACGGGAGGTGATTACTACCTTTTTAACCATTACCGCCATGGGTGTAATTTTAGTAACTTTGATATCCTTCTACATCGCGGGAAGGATCACCAAACCAATAAAGAATGTGGTATCGATTACCAGAATGGTGGCGAACGGGGATTTCTCTCAGGAAGCACGCGTTAATTCTCGAGATGAGCTGGGGTATCTGGCGAGTTCATTCAATCAAATGATTAAGAGGCTCAGAGACGCTAGAGAGGAGTTGGAGAAGTGGGGTAAGATGTTGGAGGAGAAGGTGGAGGAGAGAACAAAGGAACTCCAAGCGGCACAGGATCAAATTCTCCGCTCGGAGAGATTGGCCTCTCTGGGGAAGCTCGCTGCAGGAGTGGCTCACGAAATGAACAACCCTCTCTCAGGTATCCTTCTCTTTACCCAGAGCTTGCTTAAGAGAACCAAGGACAACGCTTCCGTGCAAGAAGATTTAAAGGTGATAGAGCAAGAAATAATTCGTTGTTCTCGTATTGTTCGAAGCCTACTTGATTTTGCTCGGGAGACGAAACCCGAAAAGGTTTCCACCCAGATCAACCAGGTAATTGAAAATACCCTAGCCTTGGTGGAGAACCAAGCCGCCTTTCAGAATATCCGTATTGTGAAGGAATTGGACCCCTCTATTGTTCCCATTCCCCTCGATGCCAATCAAATGCAACAGGTGCTCATGAATATTATTATCAATGCAGCTGATGCGATGCAGGTGGGAGGAACGCTCACTATAAGAAGCGCGCACACACAGGAGAATGGCTTTGTAGAAGTTACCATTGCTGATACGGGGTGTGGGATACCTGAAGAAGTAATTAACCGTATCTATGATCCCTTTTTCACTACTAAAGAGAGTAAGAAGGGAACAGGACTAGGACTCGCGGTGAGTTATGGCATTATTAAAAAGCACCAGGGATTCATTATGGTTGAAAGTACGTTAGGAAAAGGCACCACCTTTACCATTCGCTTACCCCATAATCCCCACGAGGAGAATCACTCTCCTGGTGCGATGGGGGGCGTGGGTGAAGGAGTGGTGGCATGAACACTGCTCGGATACTGGTAGTTGATGATGAGAAGGTGATCTGCGCGGGCTTAGAGAAGATCCTGGGAGAGGCAGGGTATGAGGTACATACTACCCTCAGCGCAAAAAGAGCACTGGAGATCCTTAAAGAAGGACCGGTTGACATTGTGATCACCGATCTTAAGATGCCTGAGGTGAGCGGCATGGAGTTGCTTAGGATCATCCGGGAGATGTATCCACCTATCACGGTGATCGTCATCACCGGATACTCAACAGTGGAGACGGCGATTGAGGCAATGAAGCTGGGGGCACTTGACTATCTCCCTAAACCGTTTACCGCAGATCAGGTAATGGTGGTGGTAAACAAGGCGGTAGAGCGGAGGGCATTGCTAGAGGAAACCGAGAGGGGGAGGAAAGAGATTGCTAAGGCGCAGCAGATTTTTGAAAATCTTCCCATAGGAATCATCGTGCTGAATAGAGATAAACAGATTGAGTACACAAACCCCAGCTTCATGAAAATGATTGAGAGTAGTGAAAACAGGAGTGTGATGAGGGGAAGAACACTCTCATGTCTGGGAAACGAAGATCTTATAAGGATTTTTGAGCTTCAGGAACCGATTGATGGAAGAATATGTCTTCCCACTCACAACCTCATGGTGCATGTGATTACGGTTCCACTCCACGGGGGAGAGGAGTGGGTGGGGATACTGATCGATATCTCCAAGAGTGAACAACAGCGGGAGGAGATTCTCAAGCTCAAGCGAGAACTCTTGGAAAAATCTCAAGAGGTGATCAACAAACAGATGCGGGTTGCCCAAGAGATTGCGGGTCTGCTGGGTGAAACCACCGCAGAGACCAAGACTACCCTCCTTAAGTTAATTGCATTGGCTAAAAAGGAGGAGGCCCTGTGAGTGAACTCTATTTTGATATTGGTTACAATTTTTTGAAGAAGGAAGGGGAAGAACTCTGTGGTGATTCGTTTGTCTTTATCCGACATCCCCACCAGGTCATCTTGGTGCTTTCTGATGGTTTGGGAAGCGGAGTGAAGGCAAATATTTTATCAACCTTAACTACCAAAATTATTTCGGTGATGTTGGAGAAAGGGGCCAGTGTACATGAGGTGACGGAGACCTTAGCTGACACGCTCCCTTTTTGTAAAATACGAAAGCTCGCCTACAGTACCTTTTCCATTGCCCAGTGTCTTCCCACCGGAGAAATCTACCTCACCGAATGTGATAATCCCCCTACCATTTTCATTAGCGAAGGCAAGGTGCATCCCATTGAGTACCACACCCAGGAGATGGGAGGGAAAATGGTGAAGCAGAGTTCCCTTCACCTTACGCAAGGTGACATGCTGGTCTTGATGAGTGATGGCGAGGTGCACGCGGGGATAGGAGGAGTGTGGAATCTGGGCTGGAGTTGGGAAAGGATTGCTGCCTATCTTGAACTGAGGTCGGCACTCCCTTTCTCTGCACAGCAATTAGCTGATGATCTCATCACGGTAGCCTACAAGCTCTATCAAAAAAATCCGGGCGATGATGCCACCGTGGGGGTGCTTAAGGTGAGGGAGAAGAGGGTGGTAACACTTCTCATAGGAGCTCCCCTCGAGAGAGAGGATGATGCTAAGGTGGTCAACACCCTCATCCACGCACGGGGTAAGAAGATTGTCTGTGGTGGAACCACCGGTAACCTCGTTGCAAGAGAATTGCATCAAGAGATTGAGGTAGATATGAAAACGGCAACCGCTGACATTCCGCCTCTCGGCACTATAGAGGGGGTAGATCTAGTGACCGAGGGAACGTTAACCCTCATGAAAACCTGGGAACTGTTGAAAGATCCGTCCTGCATAAACGAGTTGAGCTACAGAAGGGATGGGGCGAGCAGGCTTGCACTCGAACTCTCTTCGGCTGATGTTATTGAGATAATGCTAGGTCGCACTATAAATCCTGCCCATCAGAATCCAAACCTCCCTGTTAATTTAGGACTTAAATCAAAGTTTGTTGAGGATATTACCGCATTGCTCAAGGGCAGGGGTAAAGAGGTAACCATCACCTGTTGTTGACCACACACTATCCTTGGGGAGAGCATTCTTAAGCCCTTTTTAAGAGTATAACCATGCGCTATGGTAGAAACGCCATTACCAGGATCTATCGTTAAGGATTCTTTGGTAGTAAGGAGCTTGGGGATGGTTAAGATTCGATTAACCCTTCAGAGAAAGATAGTCTTTTTCTTCCTCATTGTGGTCGTTGCGGGAGGCTCAGTCTCATTAGCACTGGGAATAATATTATATGGAAAAACGGTACTAGAACGTGCTCAGAATCAGGTAAAGATGGATCTCCATGCAGCCTGGATGGTGTACAATCAAAAGATTGAGAGCATTCGATTTCTCATTCAACTCTCCGCCAAAAGGGAAGTTGTCTTTGAAAGCTTGCGAGAGCACAATAGAGCGTTACTGCAACAGATCCTTGAAAAGGTAAGACTCGACAACAACCTTGACTTTCTCTCCCTCACCGATGAGAAGGGCGTGGTACTCTTGAGAACAAGATCTCCCTATACGGTGGGGGATGATCAATCCAATGATGAAATGGTGAGCAGAGCCCTTCAGGGGGAGCCTCTCTCTGGTACCCAAATCCTCTCCCAAGAAGACTTAGTAAGAGAGGGAGAAGGATTGGCTGAACAGGCTTTCATGGTGTTTGTAGAAACTTCTCTGGCAAAACCGCGCCCCCGCGATCGAGAAACCTCCGGTATGATTATTAAGTCTGCCATCCCCATACTCGACAGAAATGATATGGTGAGAGGTGTGCTCTATGGTGGGGTGTTGCTCAACCGACACCATGAGATCGTGGATTGCATTAAGGATACCATCTATCGGGGTGAGAGCTATCAGGGGAAAGAGGTGGGTACTGCCACCATCTTTCAGTGGGATGTGCGGATTTCTACCAATGTTAAAAACGCAAATGGGCTGAGGGCGATTGCTACTAGAGTGTCCCGGGATGTGTACGAAAAGGTCTTAGAGAATGGAGAACCTTACCTCGGCCGCGCCTATGTGGTGAATGCAGACTACATTACTGCCTATGAGCCGATTAAGAACGTAGTGGGACAGATTGTTGGCATCCTCTATGTAGGGATTCTGGAGCAGCCTTTTATCACTATGCGAAATCAGGTAATTTTCCTCTTTTGCAGTATTGCCCTGATAGGGGTAGTGGTAGCATTGCTTTTGGGCTATTTCCTCGCAAGAAGTATTAGCAAACCTGTGGAGAGGCTGGTGCAGGCAACCCACGAGATATCGCAGGGGACCTTTCCCACTACTCTTGATATCTACTCAGGTGATGAGATTGGGAGATTAGCTGATTCGTTCATTACCATGTCTCGGAACCTCCAAAAAACCATGAGTGAGTTGAGAGAACTCAATAGGAGGTATTTAGGGCTTTTAGGTTTCACTACCCATGAACTTAAACAGCCCTTGGGAGTGCTTAAAGGATATCTCATTATGCTCCAGGATGAAAAGTTAGGAAAACTTACCACCCCTCTCCAGAGAGAGGCCCTTCTGGAGATGAGAAGTAGCGTGAACACGCTCCAGGATATGATTCAAAAATACCTTCAGCTCACTAAAATAGAGGCAGGTCAGTTGGTGGTAGAGAAGAAGAGGATTAGCCTTTTTGAGGAGGCACTGCACCCTGTGCTTGAGGGAGAAGCACCTCACCTTTCTATCAAAAAGATGCGGGTGGAGATTGAGGAGAGGGAGAAACTGGAAAAGATGGAAATCGTTGCCGATCCCATCTTGATGAGAATTGTATTTAGTAATCTGATTACCAATGCTATAAAGTATGGGAGAGAAGAGGGGCTGATCACCGTGGGGTTCTACGAAGAAGCTACCCACTATCGATTCCACGTGAAGAATGAGGGACCGGGTATCCCTGTGGATAAGCGAGAAGCCATCTTTGGTAAATTTGTAAGGATCGATATTAAAGAGCTTGGAAAGCAGCTGGGAACAGGGCTTGGTCTCTATAATACTAAGGAGATTATAGAAAAGCATGGCGGGAAAATTTGGGCAGAGTCTGAAGAAGGAAAGTGGGCTGATTTTATTTTCATCTTGCCCAAAGATGAGAAGCGAACGTGAGTAATAAAGAGAGGTTAGAAACCTAGGGGAAGGGGCAAGACTATGGAGAATGTTCGCTATGATGAGGGAGCTAATAGATTTATGGTGGATCTGGCGAAAGAAGACTATGAGCAATTGCATGAAATTGTCACCCGCTATCGGGATAAACCAGGTTATCTCATCCCTGCGCTTAAAGATGCCCAAGAGCTATTTGGATTTCTCCCCCTGGAGGTGCAAAATTATTTAGCCCAGGGACTTAAAATTTCACCGAGCCACATTTACGGGGTAGTTACCTTTTACGCATTTTTTACCATAGTACCACGGGGACAGCATGTAGTACGGTGTTGTATGGGAACAGCCTGCTATGTGAAGGGGGCAGCGGATATCGTAAAAAAGGTTGAAGATACCTTGGGTATTAAGGTAGATGAAACGTCACCGGATCTCAAATATTCTCTGGTGGTGGTTCGATGTGTGGGTGCGTGTGGTTTAGCACCGGTGATCTTTATCGATAGTGATGTCCATGGGATGTTAGAACCAAAAATGATTGAGGACATTTTAACGCGGTATTGAGAGAAGTAGGTAATTAGTGTCTGAACGAAAACCCCTGTGTTGGCTCTATTGTCATTTCGACTGAAAGGAGAAATCTTTGAATTTGCATGAGATTTCTCAGTCGCTTCACTCCTTCGAAATGACAGCCGATGTGGTGTGTGAGGGTTTTCGTTCAGACACTAATGAGTAGTTTACCACCTGATGGCAGGGAGGGGTACATGAAGAAGTCTCGATCACAGATTTTGCTATGTTCTGGTACCGGGTGTATTGCCAGTGGCACCAATGTAGTCAAGAAGGCTTTGGTAGAAGAGTTGGCCTATCGTGGCCTTCACGATGAAATCGAAGTCATCTTAACGGGGTGCAATGGCTTTTGTGCTCAAGGACCAGTGATGGTAGTGTATCCAGAGGGTATATTTTACGTGCAGGTGAAGCCAGAGGATGTGCCTCATTTGGTGGAGGAACATTTCTTGAAGGGGAGGCCGGTAGCAAAACTCATGTACCAAGAGCCCCTGAAAGAGAGACATATTCCCCTGCTGAGTGATATTGACTTTTTTAAACATCAGAAGCTCATTGTCTTGAGGAATCGTGGGCTCATTGATCCGGAGAGCATTGATGAGTCCATCGCCCGAGATGGATATCGTGCACTGGGTAAGGTGTTAACCTCTATGACCCCAGAGGAGGTTATCGAAGAGGTAAAAAAATCAGGCTTGCGGGGCAGGGGAGGGGGTGGATTTCCCACGGGGAGAAAGTGGGAAGAGGTAAGGAAGTATAACCGGTTCCCCAAGTATACTATCTGCAATGGGGATGAGGGAGACCCGGGGGCTTTTATGGATAGGTCGGTGATGGAAGCTGACCCCCACTCGGTTCTTGAGGGGATGATTATCTCTGGGTATGCGATGGGGGCACACCAGGGATTTATCTATGTAAGGGCAGAGTATCCTTTAGCCATTGAGCGGTTGGAGTTAGCCATCCGCGAGGCGCGGGAGTATGGTCTTGTGGGTAAGGATATTCTCTACAGTGGTTTTGATTTTGATATTGGTATTTACCCTGGTGCGGGGGCGTTTGTCTGTGGAGAATCTACGGCCTTGATGTACTCCTTGATGGGTCGACGGGGGATGCCTCGCATTAAACCTCCCCGCTCTGCCGAGGCAGGCCTGTGGGGTCAGCCTACTAATCTCAATAATGTTGAAACCTTTGCCAATGTCCCTCCCATTATTTTGAATGGTGCTGAGTGGTTTGCGAGTATTGGCACTGAGGGAAGCAAAGGAACCAAGGTGTTTGCGCTCACGGGGACTATTAACAATGTGGGGTTGGTGGAGGTGCCAATGGGAACGACACTTCGTACCTTAGTGTTTGATATCGGTGGAGGCATTCCTCACAAACGTCAGTTCAAAGCGGCGCAGATGGGAGGTCCCTCAGGTGGCTGTGTCCCTACGGAGCTTTTAGATACCAAGATAGATTTTGACTCACTCACCCAGGCAGGTGCAATGATGGGCTCAGGAGGGGTGGTGATCATGGATGAGCGTTCCTGCATGGTGGATACGGCAAGGTTTTTTACCGAATTTTCGGTGGACGAGTCATGCGGGAAATGTGTTCCCTGTAGGGAAGGACTAAAGGTGATGCTTGACAAATTGACTGAAATTGTAGATGGTTTAGGAAAAGAGGGGGATCTAGAGTTCCTGGAGAAGTTGGGAAGACATATTCAGGATACCTCTCACTGCGGACTGGGGCAAACAGCTGCCAATCCGGTGCTCTCAACCATTAGGTATTTTCGCGATGAGTATCGAGTTCACCTTGAGGAAAAGAAATGCCCTGCCTTAGTGTGTACCAGGCTGATTGAATTTAAGGTGAACGAGGAAAAGTGTAAAATGTGCGGACTCTGCTTCAAGGCGTGTCCGGTGAACGCTATTACCTGGGAGAAGAAGAAACCCGCGGTGATTGATACCACCATCTGCAACAAATGTAAGACCTGTATCCGCACCTGCAAGTATTGGGCTATTGAGTGAGCTGAAGAGCAATGGGCAGAAAAAAAATTCTTAAGCAGATAGGGGTGAGCTTTAAGAACCTCTCACTGGGAACCAAGCTTGCCTTTAGTTTCATTTTAGTGGTGGTAGCAGTGGGGCTTACCTCTTCCCTCATCGGTATCCGTTTGGTGGCAACTGACGTAGTAAAGCGGGCACAGCAAAAGGTGCAAATTGATCTCAACTCTGCCTGGATGGTGTATAATGAGCGATTGAGGGATATTGAATCGGTGGTACGCTTAACCTCTGAGAGGTTCTTTCTCAAAGAGGGGTTTGCCTTAGGAAACGTTGACCTACTCAAACGAGAGCTTGAACGAATTAGGATTACCTATAACCTCGATGTTCTCAGCTTAACGGATAACAATGGAAAGGTGCTGGTGAGGACAAGGAGCCCCTACACGGTGGGGGATGATCAATCTAATGATGAAATGGTGGAAATTGCGCTCAGGGAGAAAACGGTTGCAAAAGGTACTCAAATTGTTTCCCAGGAGGAGTTGAGTAAAGAGGGAAGAGCGCTGATGGATCAGGCCTTTATGGTGTTCATCACCACCCCCAAGGCGAAGCCGCGGGTAAAAGACCAGGAGACTGCCGGCATGATGCTTAAAGTTGCTGCACCCGTCTTTGATGCAGAGAGAAAATTGCTGGGGGTCCTCTACGGAGGGCACCTCCTCAACCGCGATTACCTGATTGTGGATAGGATCAAGGATATCGTGTACCAGGGGGTTAAGTATAAAGGGAAAGACATTGGGACCGCCACCATCTTTCTATGGGATGTGAGGATCTCCACTAATGTGAAAACATCAGAGGGGCTGCGGGCAATCGGTACCAGGGTGTCCAGTGATGTGTACGAAAAGGTTTTGGAAAATGGTGAACCCTTTATTGGTCGAGCGTATGTGGTAAATGCAGATTACATCACCGCCTATGACCCGATCAAGAATGTGAGGGGCGAGGTAATAGGAATGCTCTATGTGGGCATACTAGAGGCACCCTATATAGATAAGCGAAACGAGCTGGTGTTAAGTTTCTTTCTTGTTGCCATTCTTGGTATCATTTTAGCTCAGTTGATGGTCGTGTTTGTTACCTCACGGATTACCAAACCGCTCAAGGGTCTGGTGTTTGCCACTGAGCGAATCGCCCAGGGGGACCTTGACTATGAAGTCCCAGTGGCATCAGCTGATGAACTTGGTAATTTGGCTACCTCTTTTAATAAGATGACCAAGACCCTTAAATCTTCAGATGAGGAGATACAGAAGCGGAGCACTGCACTTGAACGTGCCAACCAGGAGCTCAGGGAAACCCAAGTGCAGCTGATCCAAACAGAGAAGTTGTCTTCGCTGGGTAGGCTTGCTGCGGGGGTTGCCCATGAGTTAAATAACCCGCTTACCGGGGTGATGACCTTCTCTCACCTCTTATTAAAAAATGCTCAGGATGAGGCAACTAAAAGGGATTTAGAAATCATCATAAGAGAGACAACACGCTGCCGGGAGATTATAAAAGGTGTTTTGGATTTTGCCCGTCAAAACCCGCCCCAGAGGAAGTTATGCTACATCAATGGTGTGATTGAAAAAACACTTTCCCTCCTCCAGCATCAGGCAGTCTTTCATAATATTACCATTGAGAGGAAACTTAATGAATTGCTTCCCCAGATCTGGATTGATGAGAATCAGATTGAGCAGGTGGTAATGAACATTGCGTTAAATGCGGCGGAAGCGATGAATGGCCAGGGTATCCTCTCCGTCTCAAGTGGGGTGAGTCAGGGCGGTGATTTTGTGGAGGTACGGGTAAGCGATACCGGAATGGGGATTCCCCAGGAGAACTTAAGCAAGATCTTTGATCCCTTTTTTACTACCAAAGACCCTCAACGGGGGACAGGGTTAGGACTCTCGGTGAGCTATGGCATCATTCAAAAACACCATGGAGATATTATCGTAGAGAGTGAGGTGGGGAAAGGGACTACCTTTACTGTAAGGCTCCCTGTGGAGAAGAGAGGAAACTAGTACTACTTATGGTAAAGATGAAATGAATAATAGCGCAAGGAAGGGAGGGTATTACTATGGAGGGAACAAAAGCCAAACTATTGGTAATAGATGATGAACAAATTGTCCATGACAGTTGCTACCGAATCTTAACCGCAGAGGGTTATGAGATTGATAAGGCATTCACGGGGCAAGAGGCCTTAAAAAAGATGGAAGAGAAAACGTATGATCTGGTGATTAGTGATCTTATGATGCCTGGCATGAGCGGCATGGAGGCGTTAAAAAAAATTAAAGAGGAAAATTCCGATATTGGTGTTATAATGATCACCGGTTACTCAACGGCAGAGACGGCAGTGGAGGCGATGAAGCTGGGGGCGTTTGATTATCTACCCAAGCCTTTTACCCCCGATGAGTTGACCGCCGTGGTCAGCAGCGCACTGGAAAAGAGAGAGGTGTTGCTTAAAACAAAACACTTGGAAAGTGCCTATCGTGATGCCACTGCTGCCATCAGTGCCTCTCTCAATCTGAATGATGTCTTAGAGTTGATTGTAAAAAGTGTGGTAAATTTACTCAAGGTGAAGGGGTGTAGTATCAATCTGCTGGATGTGACGAGAAAAAATTTAGAAACCAGAGTTTCCTTTGGTCTCAGCGAAAGATACCTCTCCAAAGGTCCCATCGATAGTGACGGGAGCATGAAAGAATCCATCGAGGGTAAGACTTTATATATTAAGGATGTGGTACTCGATCCCCGTATTCAATATCCCATGGAGGCAAGGGAAGAAGGAATATTTTCTATTCTCTCCATTCCCCTCAAGGCGAAAGAGAAGGTGATAGGGGTGCTGAGGGTATATACCGCAGAAACTCGTGAATTTACCCGTACCGAGATGGATCTCATGAGTAGACTTGCAGAACAGGCAGGAATAGCCCTAATGAATGCTAAATTCTATCAGGTGGTAAGCGAGGATTATGAGAGTTTAAAAAAAGAATCACCATCCCATCTCTCAGATCGCCGCTCTTCTTAACGCACCATCTCATAGAAGAGCGGGGAGGGAGATGCGTCTCGTAGTGGGGAAAGGAGGCACTCTCTATGGAAAAGCGTAAATTTACAATTTTAGTGGTGGATGATGAAAAGATCATCCATGAGAGCTGTGGCAGGATATTGCGTGATGAAGGCTATACGGTAGAAACCGCTTTGAGTGGACAGGAAGCGTTACTGAAGCTGAAAGAGAAACAGTATGATCTGGTGCTGAGCGATATAAAAATGCCAGGCATGAGTGGGGTTGAAGCGTTAGAAAAGATGAAGAAAGAGGTACCTGATATCACCGTGGTGATGTTTACCGGCTACTCTTCAGTTGAGACCGCCCGTGATTCTATGAAGCTGGGTGCGGCTGACTATTTGCCCAAACCCTTTACCCCCGAGGAACTGCTCAGGGTGGTGAGGGAGGCTTTGCAGAAAAAGTTGCGGTCTGAAGAGAACAGGGAAAGAGAAGGAAGGTTTCAAGAGATTACCAGTGCAATCCACTCCACCTTAAATTTACGAGAGGTGTTAAATCTGATCGCAACCGGAGTAGTGAAAGTGATGAAGTTAAAAGGGTGTGCCATAAGCCTTTTAGATAAGAAGAAGGAATACTTTAAAATCTGTGCCGCCTATGGCTTAAGTGATAACTACCTTAAAAAAGGGCCCATCGCAGCCGACAAAACCTTATCCAAGGTACTTTCGGGCAAACCAGAGAGTGTATTAGATATAACGACCTCTCCCCACGCACAGTACCTGTGGGAGGCGAAAGAGGAGGGTATTGCCTCAATCTTTTCCCTTCCCCTCAAGGTGGGAGGTGAGGTGATCGGAATGATCAGGATTTATACTGCTGACCCCAAAGAGTTTTTTCAAGATGAGATGGAGCTTCTTAGTAGCTTTGCCCAGCAGGCTTCTATTGCTCTGGAGAATGCGCGTACCTATGAGGATGTGCGGGAGAAATATGAGAGTTTGAAAGATGATTTATGGGAGTGGTGTGAGTATGATTCGATGAAAATTCGTTGAGCAACCGCGTAAGGAGGGAAAGTGCATGGCTGCCAACCAGGAAAAGATTCTCATTATTGATGACCAGCCGAGTGAGGTCAAGATGGTAAAGATGGCGTTGGAGGGGGCTCACTACGAGGTGAGTTACGCCTATAATGGGGAAGAGGGGATTGAAAAAGCCAAAAAGGAGAAGCCTGACCTCATCATTTTAGACATCATGATGCCGGGAAAAGATGGGTTCATTGCCTGTGGTGAGTTGAAGCGGGATCCTTCTACCTCTGTCATCCCTATCATCGTGTTAACCAGTCTTGAAAGTAGTACGCTGCTTTTCCCCGATATGGAGTCCGCAGCCGATGCTCCCCACGCTGATGAGTATATCGATAAACCAGTAGACCCCAATTTCCTTTTAAAGCGGGTAGAGAGGCTTTTAAAAAAGGCAAAGTCATAGCGTAAGCGGTGGTGAGTTAAAGCAAATAGGTTATAGTGAAGAGCTGGGGAATTCTTGGCCCTTTATTTTCATCTCCTGAAATTCCTTAAAAAATATTCCTGTCATAATAATATAGAAATCATTACACTATTTCCTGCCAACAGATAAAAAGCATTAGCTTCCCTTTGACTGTTATAATAAGCTGAAGAAATATGATAGTATTTAGTAGTTACCTTAAACCATTGAGTATAATTTATTGTGGTTGAACAGAAAAATTTAATAACAAAAATCGTTGAACTATGGATCCTGGGGTTTGAGTTAGTAGCTCCAGTAGTAGTGACCGCTCTTGTTGGATATTACCTAGATTGTAGGCTCAACAGTACACCATGGTTAATGCTCTTGGGAACCGCAGGTGGTTTTTTCTGTAGTCTTAGGGTTCTGTGTACTATGTAAAAAGGTTTTAATCAGGTCATGAGTGATAGCGTAAAGGAAACCTTGTGGAACCATAAATCAATAGAGAGAGGCACTTTAATAACTGCAGTAGTGCTCTTGGTTGGGTCTCTTTTTTTTAAATCCACAAAACTTACATTAGGAGTTTTCGCTGGGGGATTTTTTGCCTTTATAAACTTCGTTATACTCCAAAGAATTGTGATAACACTAACCTCAACAACCTCTGAAAAGAAGATTCTAGTAGGTTTACTATCTTTGCTTAAATTCATACTGCTGGCTCTCGCACTTTTTGTTCTTATCTATTCTAAAAAGGTTGATCCCATCGGATTGATTATTGGACTGTCATCAGTAGTGATAGTCCTCGCTTTAATGAAACTGGTTAAATTTTTTGGTTATTAGCTCATGAAAAATAGATGACCCCTATGAAAAGACGAAAGATAGTATACCTAGTACTTCTGGTTACCTTTGTTTTTTCTCTTTCATCATCTCTAGTCTTCGCTTCAGAGGAGGAAGGATTCATCTGGATTTCACTGCTTCCTTTCTGGAACTATATGACGAGTCTGGAACACCATACCAATAAAGTATGTGACTTTAGAAACATAGATGCAGATGCGATCACCCATGCTTTTATAGTGAGTATTATTTTAATCTGTGTATGCATCTACGTTAAACGTAAGTCACCTCCCCAAGTGATCCCGAGCGCTAAGGTGACACTTGGGAACATTGTGGAGACTGTAATCGAATTTGTTTTAGGTCTCCTCGAAAAAAATATGGGAAGAAATGGCAGAAGATTTATCCCTGTTATTGGCACAGTTTTTATCTTTATTTTAGTAAGCAACCTCATAGGGTTGCTTCCTGGCTTTTTACCTCCTACGGAAAATATTAATATTAATGCAGGTTGTGCTTTGATTGTATTTCTTGCGTATCAAGCAATAGGATTCAAGGAGCATGGATTATCTTATCTCAAACACTTTTGTGGACCTGTCTGGTGGCTTGTCCCATTCATTTTTGTCATGGAAATCATCGGACATTTAGCACGACCCTTCTCGCTTTCAATTCGTCTATTCGGGAATATTATGGGAGATCATAAAGTATTAGAGATTTTCTCTAACCTCGTACCGATGGTTGTTCCTGTTTTTAATCTTGCCCTTGGTACTTTTGTTTCTATAATCCAAGCATTTGTGTTCTCTTTACTTTCCATTATCTATATAGGTATAGCCGTAGGTAATGGTAAACATTAAGTTTCAAACCAACCATCCTGGAGGAGGTGCAAAGATGAAGAACAAGAGAAGTTTTTTAGTTATGGTATTTCTTGGAATGCTTCTTGTCCTGGCTTTTACTCAACTGGTGTGGGCAGAAGGAGAAGGTGGTGAACTTCTTCCACTGACCAAAGGCCTCATTGCGCTGGCCGGGGGCCTTGGGATTTCCTTTGCTGCGGGGGTCGGCGTAATAGGTCAAGCGATATCTATTGCAGCTGGTCTTTATGGAATAGCGAGAAATCCTGGGGCATCGGATCAAATTTTAACACCGTTAATTATCGGATTGGCTTTTCAGGAATCATTGGTACTGTATGTGCTAGTCGTCGCATTCACGTTGATTTTAAAATTCTAGCATGTGCAGAGCTATTCACTATAGTTCGTTTTAGGAGAGTTACCAATGCTCCAAATAAACAGTACCCTTCTCTTGCAGATGGTTAACTTTGTTATGCTGATTTGGATACTCAATCGACTTATTTTCAAATCTATACTCCGGGTAGCAGAGGAGAGGCGGAAGAAAACATCGGAGACACTCTCCCAAGCTCTCGACGTAGAAGTTCACACAGAGCAATTAAAAAAGCGTTATGAGTCTGATGTGGCTGAGTCAGAATCTCGCGGACTATCTGAAAGAGATGCAATCATCATACAAGGTCGAGCTCAAGGGGGGAAGATCTTGGAGGAGGCGAGATTGACGAGTGCGGATGATATTACCAATGCAAGGAAGGAGTTGGAGGCAAGCATGAATGAAGCGAGGAGAGAATTGAAAAAGCTCTTAATCAACTTCTCCGGAAAAATGGTTTCAAAGATTCTAGGGAGATCGGTTAGTTGAAAAAGAGACATGTTCATTTAATAATTTTCCTTGGAGTGGGAGCAGTGCTGTTCCTTATTCCATTGCCTAAGCCTCTCAAGGATATTCTTTATAAAACTTACAATCTAATACTTTTCATCTATATTATCTATGCAGTTGCTGCAGCTAAGGTAAAAACCTTCTTTATGCAAAGGGAAAAGCGAATTGAGAAAGAGATTGCCGAGGCACACAAGATTAAGGAAATGGCAGAAAAGCTGCTCACCCAGTATCAAGAACAGGTTGATGCTTTAGAGAGGGGAAAGGCGGCGATCCTAAGGAGATTTCAAGAAGAGGGGGTCAGAGAAAGGGACCGAATCATTCGAGAAGCTGAAGAAGCGGCGCAGAGGATTACTAATCTTGCACGAACGATCACCCTTCAAGAAATTAAGATTGCTCGAGATCTTCTTAAACAGGAGATCATTCTTGACTCTATGCGGATTGCCAAAGAGTCGATAAGGAAGTGTTACAGCCAAAAAGACCAAAAAAAGGCAGTTGATGAGATGCTCATCAGACTCAGGGGTGTGAGACTATGAGCTGGATTGCTGCGAGACGATATGCCCGGGCACTTATGGATAGTGGTAGAGACCGGGGAAAGTGTCAGCAATATGTCAATGAGTTGGCAGAAGCCCAAGAGATGATTCAAAAGGTTCCCACGCTAAAAGCTTCCCTTTTAAATTTATCCTTTTCTATTTCCTCGAAAAGGGAATTGCTAGAGAGAATTTTTAAACAGAGTGGCCTATCTAAAGAGGTGATTAGTTTCCTCATCCTATTAGTTAAGCGGGATCGCCTGCCAGTGCTACCATTAATTATCCAACATGCTCAGAACATTATCAATGAGAGGGAGGGGAAAGTCCGAGCGTATGTTTATTCGTTTCTCCCCATCGATTACGGGCAGATGGATGAACTGAAAGAAAGTTTGCAGGAAAGCGTGGGTAAGAAAGTTATTCTCGAAAACAAGGTTGATAAGAAGATACTAGGCGGAATTGTAATTACCATTAATAATGTCCTTATTGACAATTCTATTCGTACTCAATTCAGCCAGATAGCGGAAACCTTAAGGAGAAGTGAGTAATGGCAGAATTAAAAGCAGATGAGATTAGCCAAATAATTCGCAAGCAGATTGAAGGGCATGAGAGACAGATTGAGATAAACGAGACAGGAACAGTTATTTCTGTGGGAGACGGTATTGTCCGGATTTATGGTCTTGAGAAAGTGATGGCCGGAGAACTGCTAGAATTTCCGAAAAATCTTTTTGGAGTCGTTCTCAACCTTGAGGAAGACAATGTAGGAGCTGCCCTTCTCGGAGAAGACACCTTAATTAAAGAAGGTGACCTGGTGAAGAGAACCCACCGCATTGCGCAAGTTCCCGTGGGAGAAGAACTGATGGGGAGGGTTGTTAACGCAATAGGACAGCCCATCGATGGAAAAGGTCCTATTCTGGCAAAACGCTATGGGCCTTTGGAAAGGAAAGCTCCCGGGGTAGTCCGCAGGCTCCCGGTTAAGGAAGCCCTGCAAACGGGATTGAAGGCTATTGATTCGATGATTCCTATAGGTCGAGGTCAAAGAGAGTTGATAATAGGAGATCGACATACAGGTAAGACGGCTATTACTGTTGATACTATTATTAATCAAAAAGGGGGAGATATATTTTGTATCTATGTGGCCATCGGCCAAAGGCGATCTACGGTGGCGAGGGTAGTGGATACTTTGGAGCAATTTGGTGCAATGAACTACACCACCGTGGTGGCAGCTACCGCCAGTGAACCAGCACCTCTTCAGTATATGGCCCCCTATGCGGGTTGTGCCATAGGAGAGTATTTTCGTGATACAGGACGACATGCACTTACCATCTATGACGACCTCTCGAAGCATGCCGTTGCCTATCGACAGATTTCACTTCTTCTTCGCAGACCGCCAGGGAGAGAGGCTTACCCAGGGGATATATTTTACCTTCATTCCCGCCTTCTGGAGAGAGCAGCTAAGTTAAATGACAACTTAGGAGGCGGATCGCTTACCTCCTTGCCTATCATTGAAACTCAGGCAGGAGATGTCTCTGCCTACATTCCGACCAATGTAATCTCCATTACCGATGGGCAGATCTATTTAGAACCAGGGCTCTTCTATTCAGGAATAAGACCGGCTATCAATGTGGGGCTTTCAGTTTCTCGAGTTGGCGCAAATGCCCAGATAAAAGCCATGCGTCAGGTGGCGGGAACGCTCAGACTAGACCTGGCACAGTACCGAGAGATGGAAGCCTTTGCCCAGTTTGGAAGCGACCTTGACAAAGCCACTAAAGCTCAATTGGCTAAGGGAAGTAGGTTAGTTGAAATTTTGAAGCAACCACAATATAAACCACTTCCGGTAGAGAAACAGATTGTGATTATCTATGCAGGAACTCATGGCTATTTGGATAACCTTCCCGAGTATTCATTGAGGCGGTATGAGGAAGAACTATACGCTTTTTTAGATGAACAGTTTCCCGCTCTAGAGCAAGAATTGAAACAGAAAAAGGAAGTGGACTCATCCCTGCAAAATAAGATAGACCAAGCTTTGGTAAAGTTTAACTCTTTTTTCAAGCCCTCATAAGATACGGTAGTAACTATGGCAAGGCTCAGAGACATAAAGGGGAGAATTTCCTCTGTCCGCAAGACACGGAAGGTTACTAGGGCTATGCAGATGGTAGCTGCTGCCAGACTGAGACGAACCCAGGAAAGTGTTATGCAGTGGCGAACCCATGTCGAGAAGATGACAGGAATAGTAGAACGGCTCCTGAGCCGAACAGATCCTATAGCTCATCCACTGCTTTCCTCGAGGGAGGCTCGGAGACTTGAAGTAGTGGTGATTACCCCAGATAGAGGTCTTTGTGGAGGATTCAATCTTGCTATTTGCCAGCAGGTTGAACATTTCATTGCGCAGAATCAATCTAGATTTGAGGTCGTCTCTTTAACTATTGTAGGGGAAAAAGGATGTGATTATTTTAAGCGAAGGCCGGTAACTATTAGGCAGGAGTTTAGAGAAGTTCCTAGTAAACTCGATTATGAATGGATTAGCTCATTCACCAAGAATCTCATAGGTGACTACCTCGCGGGAACGTTTGATGTCCTTTACTTCTTCTACCATCGATTTAAATCTGTGCTCCAACAGATTGTGATAGAGGAGAGGGTGATTCCATTTAAAGAAGCATGGGCTCAAGATATCCCTATTGGCTATTTCTTTGAGCCAAGTAGAAGATCCGTTTTGGAAAAGGTATTACTTCACTATCTAGAAACTCGCATCTATGCGGTCTTTGTGGAGTCCGTTACCAGTGAACATGCAGCCCGCATGACTGCTATGAACCTCGCGACCAGGAATGCCCTCGAAATGGTTGAGATGCTCACTTTAGCCTTCAACAAAGCCCGACAAGAGGTAATTACCAAAGAGTTGATGGATATTGTTGGAGGTGCGGAGGCCTTGAAATGACTGAAAATGAAAGCTTGGACATTATGAATGTGGGAGTGGTGACGCAGGTAGTTGGACCCGTAGTTGATTTTAGGTTTGATTCAGGTGAGCTTCCTCCCATCTATGGTGCGATTAAGATCACCAATCAGGCTATCGATGATCAGCCTGACAACTTAGTATTAGAAGTGGCTCAACACCTTGGTAACAATACGGTTCGCTGTATTGCCATGGACATCACCGATGGTCTGGCGAGAGGAGTGGAAGGCACCTACCGTGGGGAACAGATTACTATGCCTGTGGGAGATGAAGTGCTAGGACGCATCTTGAATGTGGTAGGAAATGCGGTTGACGAATTGGGCCCGGTACTAACCCCTGAGCGTTACCCTATCCATCGTCCTGCACCCAGTTTTATCTCCCAGAGTACTACCATCGAGCACTTCGAGACCGGTATCAAAGTCATCGACCTTCTTGCCCCCTACTCTAAAGGTGGCAAAATTGGCCTCTTCGGGGGAGCGGGGGTGGGGAAGACGGTTATTATTATGGAGCTGATTCATAATGTTGGCACTTATCACGGTGGATTTTCTGTGTTTGGTGGCGTAGGTGAACGAACACGGGAAGGGAATGATCTCTGGTTGGAAATGAAAGGCTCCG
>Ga0315284_10001834_pt1 | contig 30283 bp, 25 predicted proteins | sample YL17G09_16_MG_FD_203696 | JGI IMG/M metagenome (GOLD analysis project Ga0315284, IMG submission 203696) | Sediment microbial communities from Yellowstone Lake, YNP, Wyoming, USA - YL17G09_16 | ecosystem: Environmental > Aquatic > Freshwater > Lake > Sediment | place: USA: Wyoming | collected...
TAGTCTCGAAGTTTTCCTTGACGTTGGGAACTCGGACGGTTTGAAGGATTCCGCCGAAAGTGAGGGTAATGGCGCCGGTCGGACAGACTTCCACGCACTTCGCGTGTCCGACGCAACGCTCAGCATGGCTAAGGATGGCCTTGCCGTTCAGAAGTTCCAGCGTCCCAGTCTCGGGGCACTCGTGGACGCAGCTTCCGCAACCCACGCACAGGGATGCATTGATCGCCGGCTTGGGCTTGCCATTCGCCGCGGAACCGTTGCCGCCGGTCTGCAAGGAGGCACTGTGCACACTCCACATGGCCAGCGCCGCCCCACAGTGCGGGCAGAACGCTGTGCCGCGAGCGATGGTCTTGGCGCACCGCGGACATGGCCGCGTGCCCCCGGGTTCGCCCCCCACGCCGGCCGCCTGGCCAGGGGTCGGATTGGACCGCTGCGTAGTGGTAAGCTTCTTGAGGTAGCCCCTCACGAAGAATAAGGTGATCCCCGCAGCGATGATGGCAGCAAGCAGCGTGTCCATCGGCCCTCTACCCTAACGCACTCCGAAAAGCATGACGACGAGTATATGAATTGCGGCCAGCACGGCAAATGAATAGCTGAAGGGTTTGTGAACCACATGCCAGAGGTGGAAAACCTGCTGCGACTTGGAAAGGAAGAGAATCCGCTTGGAAAGCGCCGCCTGTCCGCGCGCCGTGTCAATCACCCGTTCCAACTCCTTGTTCTTCGCTGGAAACAGACCACCCAGCGTGGCCAAGGCTCCCCAGAAACTGAGGGCGCGCAAGCGCAATCGGGCAATGGTGATCGTGCGCTGGACATCGAGGGCAACCATCACGAAAAGAGCCAGCAGCTTGGGCTCCGATTGCACCTCCGCCGCGCTGGGAAGTCGAAAGAGAGGAGTAAGAAGAGCAGCAGGAATCCACTGCTGCGCTGCCAGTTGCTCGGTGAGCTGGGCACGCAGGGCCTCGAGTTCCTTCAAGGACAACTCCGCCGCGTTGAGGCTGCGCGGAATCTGCGCGTAGAGATACCGGCCGATGACTCCGCTGGCCGCCACCGCACTCATAATCCAGAACGCCATCCCCGCCAGGCCCCGGAATTTGAACGCTGCGTGGTAGGCGATGACAAAGGGCGCGGTGATGCCCAACACAATATGAAAATCCAGCCAATGCTTCGTGTTGCCAATGCGCCTCAGCCATTCCCAGCGCTTCCGCAAAGGATAGAAAAAGATGCCAAGAAAGAGCGTGACCCCAAGGACACCCAGCCAGAGGCCCACCGAACCGTTGGGTTTCAGGATGAGATGCTTGGGCGAAAATGGGCGCTGGGTCGAACCCAGAGAGTAATAGTCGAAGCCGTACAGAGTCAGGCCGAGGATCAACGCAACGGCGAGCGCATAACAGACGGCCACACGAAGGCGATGATGCTTTTCAACATCGAACTTGGGGGCGTCAAAGATGGAAATCGTGGCGGAGGTGTTCATGGGTTTCCGGCGATCGTGCTCTGCACACTCGTTGAGAACCGCTGGTAGGCCGTAAAGCGGTGCAGGTTGCGCCAGTGCTGGCGCGGCGTCTCGACGTCAATCGTAGCCGAGACCGGCAGCCAGTATGCTTCCTTGGCGCCGAAGAAACGAATCGGAGCGTACTGGACTTCGCTGCGCAACGCGCGGAGTCCAACGTCCTCCATGCTGGATTCAAGCTCCGCGCTCATTTTCACAATCTCTCCCGAATCCCTGTCAACCCAGGCGAGGCCCGCAAGGTCGAGAGGATACTCTCGCCCGCGCAGGAGCAGCACGGCCGTCGAGCGCATCCCCGGGACATGGCGAAAGCCCACTCTGGCATAGCGTTTGCCATCCAGGAACTCGTCTTCGAGTGAGGTGAATTGAAAACTTGCCTGGTAGGACGGATGGAAAACGAGGAGGAGTGTTGAGAAACCATTCGTGACCAGCAGTGGGAGATTCTGCTTGTGCCGCGGCGATCGTTCGGCCAGCCGTGACTCCGCCAGCGTCAGATCGCCCCCGGAAGCCTGCAGCAACACCAGGTAGTCGAAGGTGGAGTCCTCCTTGTACTCCGGTTTTCCGCCCTTCCCCAACTTGGCCTGCGAGACCTGTTCGGTGCACTTGACCTGGGATAGCTGGTCGAGAAACTTCGACACCACGCTGCCCGTCCGGTCGAGGAGCTGGTCAAGAGATTGTGACGTGGGCTCAGCGCTGCGCGCCGCGTCGCCGAAAAGCATCCCCGAGAACACCAACGCCACGCCCACGCGGCGGGCGAGTACGAGGGCGGAGCGTCGAATTTGTTTCTTCATGGAACCACCGTCCTGGAGCGCTGCTTGCTGAGAGAATCAAAGCGGTAGCCCATCCCCATGAACCACTGATTGTAGTCCTGAATGGTTCCGCGCTGCCGGTTGAAACCGCAATCAACAAAGAAGTGCGCGCCCGGAGACCAGTCGAGGGTCGTGCCCAGGTTCCGGTAGCGTGTGTCCCGTGTGAGGGGCGAAGTCAGGCTCTGCATTCCTGCCGACACCTCCCACCGCAGGCTGTCGCGGAAGTTGCGGGAGAGAGACAGCAGGGCATAGTCACCGCGCCCAAACGAACTGTCGAATTTCGAGATGCGCACGTCGCCTCGAATTCCCGTGCGCCAGATCCGGCCGACCGTCAATCCGTACATCTGGTTCCACGAGCTGCGGGCATCGCCGGTTTTCGTATTGCGCCCAAGAGCGTTGTACACGGCGATGTGGCGGGGAAGTTCCAGCCGCATGCCCGCGCTCAAGCCCTGGAAAAGCAGCTTGTCCACCAGACCCGTGCTGACCAGGCGAGGATCGAACGTAGGGAAGTCCCGGAAGTAGTTGTGATTTATGTCCAGGGAAAGTCGCGGTGTGGGCTGAATCCTCACCGTCAGGAAACTGCGGCTGAGGCCCGCCGTGTTGGTCCTTACTCCCTGGGCGTCACGGATTCGTGGGTTATCGGCCTGCAGCGAGTGGTAGAGGGAAAGATAGGTTTTGTAGAAGATGCCATTCTCCGTGAAAAAGAACTGCCGGTCAGCCTGCCAGCCGAGGGTGCTGACGCCCACGCCAAACGTGCTCGTATAGCGGGTTGACTCATAACTCCCACTCTCGAAATTGATGAACGTGCCGGCAATACGACGATTCGGGTTGTAATTCCACGAGCTGGGGTCAGGGGTCGTTCCGGCAAAGATGCCTGTCGTCGCGACCTTGCTCAGGCGACGGCCGAAATACCCACCGTCGATGGTCTCGAGGCTGCTGGCCCAGGGAAGATAGAGGCGGCCAAATCCCGCCACCCAGTGCGAATTCGGATTCGCGTAGGTCATACCCAGATGGTACGTACGATTGATCAAGTCGTTGAGCGTCTCCTGCCCCGTTCCGGTCGTCCGGGAATTCATTCGCCCGCGCCAGTAACCGCTGAGATTCCAATACGATCCGCCAATGCGCGTGACGTCGGCCCTCAGCACCAGGCCGACTTGCGAACTCTGCGCCGGAGTCAAGCCTCCGCTCTGCAACCCTCCGTACTCGAACCCGATCCGCCCACGCGCGCGGTTGATCTCGGGGAGGGGAGGGCGCGGCACCGACTCGCGAGCCTCTTCATCGAGCGGATCCCCTTCGGTGAAGGTAATCACCTGAGGATACTTTCGGACACCGCTGAGGGCGCTCTGCTGTGCGAGCACCTCGGCGTCCTCGGCCTCCAGGTAGGCGATGTCGCCGCGCTGGAACTCTTCCGTTTGAGAAACCAGTTCGCACACGGCGGAAACCTGGGCAACCGAAATGACACGGACTTGGCCGATAACCGCCGGGGCCTTCTGCGGCCGGCTCCCTTCGCCGGTGCCGGTCGCCACGCGCTTTACGGTGAGCTTGGTCCCTTCCCTTAAGCCGGCGTTCCGGCCAGCGTCCAGGTACACCACACCGTCCGCCACGTACTTCACGTGGAATTCGGTCCGGCTTCCGATTTCAACCGCCTGCCCCCTGAGCACGCACAGGCTCAGACCGAGCAAGGCAAACAGTATTGACCTTGGCCCCAACTTGCTAATCCGTTTGCCCCGTGGGGTGGCAGGAATAGCAGTTGGCGCTGTTATAGACATAGCCCTGTACTTCCCGGTGTTTGTCGTCCATCGTGGTCTTCTCGTGCGCGTGACACGTCACGCAGGAGAAGACGGCAAAGTTCGATGGATTCACATGACAATCATTGCAGGTGGTCCATTTACCCTGATGCGCCCCGGAGTAAATCGGAAACGCGGTATGCTCAAACGTGGCGCCCAGCCAGGAGGAAGTCGTGTGGCACTGAGCGCAATTTGTCGGAAAACCCGCGGCGATATGGTTGGGATTGGTCACCGAGAGAAAATCGCTTTTGTGGCAGGAATAGCAGTCCGTGGGAGTTCCTGCGTAACGGCCTCCGATGTGGCAACTGGCACAGGGCGTGGTCACGTGCGCACCTGTGAGCGGGAATCCCGTGCGACTGTGGTCAAAACTTGCCGGGGTCCACGCCGTCGTCGTGTGGCAGACCTCACACTGCTGTGGGAATCCGGCGGCTTTATGGTCCGGGTTGGTTGTGGTGTTGTAGGTATTCAGATGACACGAGACGCAGGCCTTGTCCAGACCCGTGTATTTCCCGCCCACGTGGCAAGTCGCGCAGGTAAGCTGGAGATGCGCTCCGGTCAGGGGGAACCCGGTTAATGCGTGGTCGAACTTGGCTCCTTGCCATTGGCTCGTACTGTGACAGATCGAACAATCGGTGGGAAAACCTGCCGCCGCGTGATTGGGGTTGGTGGTCTTTTGATAGTCAGCGAGGTGGCACGCGGCACAATCCCGGGGCGTGCCGGCGTACCGCCCATTCACGTGGCACTGCGCGCACGGAACGGTGGCGTGCGCGCCGGTCAACTGGAACTTGGTGAAGGTGGTGTGGTCGAATTTTGCCCCGGCCCAGCTTGCCATCGTATGGCACAGCACACAATCCTGCGGGAAGCCAGCACTCACGTGGTCAGGATTCTTCGCCGAAGTGAAATCCTTCAAATGGCAACTGACACAGTTGGTGCTGGCCCCCTGGAATTTTCCGCCAATGTGACACACGATGCAGTCCAGCTTCGCATGCATGCCTGTAAGCGCGAAACCCGTGAATCGTCCGTGATCGAAGGCCGCCCCGAGCCAGGTGTCCATGGTGTGGCACTGCTGGCAAGTAGTCGGCAGTCCCGCCGCGCGGTGATTCAGCACCATTGTCTGCAGGAAGGCCTGAGCGTGGCAGGCAACGCATTCCGTCGAGAGTCCCTGGAACTGGCTGGTGGCCACGCCTTTGTGGCAGGCATCACAGGTGACCGCGGCATGCGCGCCCACCAGGGGGAAGCGGTTCTGATGCTCGCGCACGGCCTGCAGGGAAACTCGCCAGCCCTTCACCGTGTGGCATTGCTCGCATTGTGCGCCGAACTGGCGGCGATGAATGTCCGCATGGCAATCCGCGCACTTGGTTCCGACGTTGGTGAACACGAGGCTGACATGGCATTGCGTGCAGGAAACCCCCCGATGAAGTCCCCGCAAAGGGTAATGCGTCTTGTTATGATCGAACTCGACAATATTGCGGAGGGGTTTCCAAGCCGTGAATGTGTGGCAGTTCTCGCAGGAGGTCGTCAGATTTCCGTGCGGGCTGCGCGTGGAACGGCGCTGATTAGCTTGCTCGCCGGACACAAGTCCAGCCGGCAACAACAATAGGCCGACCAAGAGTTCCGCGGCGAACTGCATGCCCGTGGCTTCCTGAAGATCCTCGATTAGACCCAGCAGACGCGTGCGAGCAATTTACTATCCCATCCAAACAATTCGAAACGACTTTCGTCACACACCTTCACTTGCGCTAAATCCTAAGACTTTTGATGTAAGCTCAGACCTCGCGCGATTCTCGGTCACGCAGAATTTTCTGATCTATGTCAAAGATTCTGGTGCTGCCAGCGGTAAATACTACCGAAGGATCAGAACTTTCTACGCGGCGACCACTGTTCAAGATTACAGCCCCGCTGGGCGAAGATGAACCCGCACGAGCAAGCCGCACACGGCGCTAGGCCGGCCCGTGGCATACGGCGCACTCGTGTGGAGTGGGCTTGTAGAAGAGCACTGTCCCTTCCTCGACCAGACGTGCTGTTTTGTGGCAGGCATCGCAACGGACGTTCAGATGCCCGCCTCGCAGTGGGAAATCCGTGCGCGTCTCGTGGTCGAACAGGGAGGGTTTCCATTTGTTGGTGTTGTGGCACTCCGCGCATCCGGGGCTCCGGCCGTCTCTGGCAAACTGGTTGGCGTGAGGATCTTCGTGACAGCCCTCGCAGCGGGTGGACGCCGACGTGAAAACCACATTCTTCATTGTCAGTTCCAAGTTCGGCGGCTTGTGACAGCTCGCGCAGGGAACGGCGCGATGCGCTCCCACGAGCGGGAACACCGAGATGGCATGATCGAATCGGACGATGTCCGTCCAGGCTTTGGTGGAATGACAGGCTTCGCAGCCGGCCGCTTTGCCATCCGGTCCCGGCTTTTTCATCCGCTCAGAGAACTGGCCGTTGTGCGGGTCGACGTGGCAGCCGACACAGCTAATGTCGTCGAAGCGGTACGGAACCGACAGTGAAGTGTCCGGAGGCTTCCTGGCTTGATGGCAGTCGAAGCAGGCCACGGCCACATGCCCCCCGGAAAGGGGAAATCGCGTCGTGCTGTGCCGGCTGAGAGGGAAGGTCGATGGAGTGAACCCCTTGACCGTATGGCAACTCTCGCAGCGATTGTTGTATCGCGGGCTGGCGAATTGGCCTTTGTGGATGTCCGCGTGGCAGTCCAAACACTGGGTGTGTTTGATCCGGTAATTGGTGCGCGGCCCGGCGGGGACATGACACTTCGCGCATGGGACGGCCGCGTGCCTTCCTTCCAGGGGATAGGTGGTGGTGGCGTGCTCGGCCACGCCAAATTTCACGGCTTTGAATCCCTCCACTGTGTGGCACGCCTCGCAAGCGCCGCCGTCCTGGCGTGCGTGGAATTGCCCGCGGTGGGGATCCGGAGCGTGGCAGTCGGCGCATTTCCCGTGAGCCAGAGGCACATTAAACGCCTCGCCATGGTGGCAGGCGCTGCACCGCATGTTCGCGTGCTTGCCCAGCAACGGATAGTCGGTTCGGGAGTGATCGAAGATAGCGCTCATCCCGCTCCATGAAACCTTTTTCCACGCCACAGTGTTATGGCAGGACTCGCAGTTGGCTTTGAAGCTGCCACGATGCGGGTCCGTGTGACACGACGAGCACTTCTCGAAGGGCAGTCCGACATACCTGGCAGCCTTTTGCTCGGCGCTCAGCGGCTTGTGACACTTCTCGCAGGCTACCCGGACGTGAATTCCAATAAGAGGAAATTTGGTTTTCGTGTGGTCGAATCCGGTCGCCCGCTTCCACTCGATCAGCGTGTGACATCGCAGACAGTCTTTTCCCAACTGGCCGCGGTGCTGGTCAGTATGACAGGAGAGGCATTCACGCGACAAGCCAAGGAAGGTGCGGTTCAGATCTTTCTTCTTGATGGAGGCCCGTTCGGGCTCGGGAATATTGCGGGCTTTGTGGCACTGCTCACACGAAAGGTCCGCGTGCTTGCCCTCGAGCCCATATCCCGTCTTGCGATGGTCAAAGGCCTTCTGCGACGGTTCCCAATGGATCAGGAGAAAATTCTCACCGTTGTGCTCGGAATGGCAGGTAACACAGTCCTTGTCCGTGCTCGTAGGGCTGACGACCGCGGCATGATATCCGCGCCGCAAGGAGAGCCTGTGGGCGATGTCCGTGTGACACTCCGAGCAGCGGAAGATCCCCGAGCCAGCCGCGAGTTTGTGACAAGACGTGCACTGGAGAGGGCCGCTCAACGACTGGTGCGCCCGGGAAAGCGGGCCGGGGGAGATCTGCGCCGTGACGCTCTTGGTACATAAAAGGATAATCAGCGTCAAGGTAACAGGAGCGACGATCAGAGGGGGCCGATTCGCGGGTTCCATGAGTCAAGTTACTTACGGTCACAAATGGTGCCGATATCTCTCATACCGATGGCCATGAAGGTCTCTGCTGCGCGCCATCGCAGAGCAATCAAATAGCCAAACCATGGGCTTGAAATCGGCACGCCATCGTGGGTCGGGGCGAGGTTTTTGGAAGGATTCCACCGCGTTGCTTGCACTATCTCGAACGTTTCAATATTCTTACGAGTGCATCTTATGGCCGATCCCTGCCGCAAATGCGGTGCCGAGAAGACCGAAACTGTTGGTCACGGTCTTATGTACTCGATAGCGAAGTTATTTGGCTATCGATTACGCATCTGTTCCCGTTGCCATCGCTATCGCCTCCTGCCGCGGATTGCCAAGCGCCCTGCGGCCTCGGAGTCAGGATCCACGCCCACCCTACCCGGCGCCTGTCCGAGCTGCGGCCAAAAGGATTTTCGCAGGTCACGGCGGTATCTCTGGGAACGCCTTCTGTTGAAGGGTCCGATGGTGCGCTGCCGGGCGTGCCGCACACGATTTCCCAAACCCCGTCTCGGGGTTTAGATCTCGTGGCGAGCTGAGCCTCTCCACCTTTATCTTCCTTTCAGGCAAGTCGTTACAAAAGGTGACAAATCAACGATAATGGCGCCGATGACGACCCCCAGCGCTATCCGGCGAATCGCACTGGCCTCCGGCATCATCATGGCGAGCGTGCTTTTGAGCCGGGTGCTGGGCTTTCTCCGCGACTGGATGGTGGCCCACCAGATTGGATCGAACGCCGTCACCGATGCCTACTACGCGGCCTTCACCCTTCCGGATTTCCTGAACTACCTGGTCGCCGGCGGCTCGTTGAGCCTCACGTTTATTCCCGTCTTCGCGCAGTACGCGGCTGAAAAACGCGAGGAAGAAGGCTGGCGCGTTTTCTCCACCGTAATTACCGTGATGGGCCTCCTGTTGGTTGCCCTGGTTGTGCTGGGAGAGCTTCTCGCACCCCGTTTGGTCACGCTCATTGCTCCGGGATTCAAGCCCGACCAGAAGGCCCAGGTGGTCTTTCTAACGCGGCTGATGCTGCCTGCGCAACTTTGCTTCTACCTGGGCAGCATATTGAGCGCTGTCCAGTACGCCAAAGGCCAGTTCGTCATCCCTTCGCTGGCACCGGTGATTTACAACCTCGGCATCATTCTGGGCGGCGTCTTACTTTCGTCGCGGTACGGCATCACCGGCTTTGCAGTGGGCGTGTTGGCCGGCGCGATGGCAGGGAACTTCCTCCTACAAATCTACGGCGCGCGTCGGGCCGGAGCACGTTTCGCTCCCAATTTCGCGCTGGGCCATCCCGGCTTTCGGCTCTTCATCAAGCTGACCATCCCCATCATGCTAGCACTCTCGCTGGTCTTCACCGACGACTGGATCATCCGCTGGTTCGGCTCCTACCTGGAGTCCGCCTCGATTACCTGGTTGAGTTACGCCAAGACGCTCATGCGCGTCCCGCTGGGAGTGGTCGGACAGGCCGTGGGCGTGGCTTCGTTTCCCTTCCTGGCGCAGCTTTATTCCGAAAAGAAATTCGAGGAATTAAACCGGACGCTGAATTCCACCTTGAAGGGCGTAATCATGCTCCTAGTGCCGATTTCGGCGCTTACCATCGCCCAAAGCCGCCCACTCGTCTACTTCGTTTTCTCCCACACGCGTTTACGCGGGCCCGACCTGGAGGCGACGGCGGCGACGCTTGTCTGCTTTTCCCTCGGCATGTCCGCCTGGGGTGCGCAGAACATCCTGGCGCGCGGCTTCTATGCCACTCGCGACACGATAACCCCGGCGATCGTTGGAACCTTGCTTACCTTCCTGAATCTGCCTGTTTACTGGCTGCTGTTCCGCGACAGCCAGCACCTGGGATTGGCGATGGCGAGTTCTTGCGGCGTCCTGGCTTACACCGCAGCGCTTTTCGTCCTTTTGAATCGCCGGACTCAGAATCCGGAGTCCATCAACCTCGTCGTCTTCTTCCTGAAAGTTTGCGTCGCTTCGGGCTTGGCCGCCGTGGCCTCGTACGGAATCGTCACTTGGCTCAAACCACTCCTCGGATGGCAGACCACCGGAAGCGCCTGCCTGGTGCTTTTGATAGCGAGCGCCGTCGGATTCCTGCTGACGGGTATCTTTTCAAAACTCCTCCGCATCCGTGAACTCGATTCTTACCTTGCCAAGCTGGGACTATAGGGATGCCCTAACGACCCCTCTCCCACGAAGGGATCGCCCAGCGGGCCGCCTCTACTTCCCCACGCAAAACGTGGAGAAGATGATGTCGAGCAGGTCGTCGACGTAAGTGGCGCCTGTGACCGAGTCAAGTGGCCGGAGGGCTTCGTAGAGGTCGAGAAGGACCATCTCGTGCGGGACGTGTTGCTCTGTGGAATGGCGGGCGCGGGCGAGCGCGGCGAGCGAATCCTTGATGAGCTGCTGGTGGCGGAGATTCGTGATGAATTCTCCTTCGCCTCCGATCTCGCGCGCCGGCGCAGCGAGGGCGAGGATTTTCTCTCTTAGCTGCGGCAGCCCCTCGCCCGTCAGCGCGGAGGTGCAGACGGTATCCAAGAGCGCGGCGGCCTCCCCGGAACCGCGCGTGAGCAGACCGGGAACGTCGGACATTGAAACGCGGGATGGCAAGTCCGATTTGTTCAATGCCACAAGCAAGGCGCCCAAGGGCCGGACCTTCTCCAACAAAAGCGTGTCTTTCGCCGACCAGGGCCGAGAAGCATCAACCACCAGCAGCCGCAGGTCGGAATCGACGATAGCCTGAAACGATTTCTCGACACCGAGGCGTTCGGCCTCATCCTGAGTTTCGCAGATTCCTGCTGTATCGACGAAGCGCAAGGGGATGCCGCCGATGTTGGCACTCTCCGCTACGAGGTCGCGCGTCGTGCCGGGCGTTGCCGTCACAATCGCGCGGTCCTCATTCAAGAGGCGATTGAACAGGCTTGACTTGCCCACGTTGGGGCGGCCCACGATGGCCAGGCTCAAGCCTTCGCGGACGATCCGGCCATATTCGTAACCCTCCACAAGCTTTTCTAGATCCGCCCGGATGGCATCGAGCCGAGCGAGAATCTCCGCCCAGTCCATCACGGCAACATCGTCCTCGGCAAAATCAATGCCCGCTTCGAGCCGGGCGATGAGATCCATCAACACTTGCTTGTGGGGTTTCAGGCGAGCGGAGACCGAGCCCTCCATCTGCTGCGCCGCCACGCGTGCCTGATAAAGCGTGCGGGATTCGATGAGGTCGCGGATCGCCTCCGCCTGCGTCAGGTCGATGCGGCCGTTCAGGAAGGCCCGCATCGTGAATTCGCCGGGTTCGGCGGCGCGTGCCCCGCGTTCGAGGCACGACTCGACGAGGAACTTAAGGATCACCGGCGCGCCGTGGCAGGAAATCTCCACCACGTCATCAGCCGTATAAGAATGCGGCTGGCGAAAGCAGGTGACCACCACTTGGTCGAGGATCCGGCGCGACTTCGGATCACAGAATTCTCCGAGCGTGGCGCGCTGCGTCTCGAGGGGCAGCTTCGAGAACCGAATCAGTTCCGTGGCGATTTCGATGGCCCGGTCCCCCGAGAGCCGCACCACGCCGATGCCGCCGCGGCCGGGCGCGGTCGCGATGGCCACAATGGTGTCTTCGCTCGTCATGAGAGAAACTCGGAGGACGCTACGGACGGCGGGGCGGAGGTGCAGCAGGCCAGATGACGACCTTGCGCTCGGGTCCGAAACCTTCGCTCACCGTGCGCACTTGGGACTGATCTCGCAAGGCTAAATGGATGATGCGCCGCTCGCGCGGGTTCATGGGATTCAGGGTAAAAGGGTCGCCGGTTTCGATCACCCGCTCGGCCGCCACCTGGGCCGTGAGCTTCAGTTCTTCGTTCCGGAGGCGTCGCCACTCCTGGCAGTCAAAACTGATTTTGCCGAAGTGGTCTTCCTCCAGGCGAACCGCCTTCAAAACCATATGCTCGAAGGCGTCCAAAAGTGCCGCGTGTTTCTCCAACAGCAGGTCCGAGTCGGGGCCCGAGAAATCGACCAGATATTCGTGAGCTTCCACGTCGTCTTCCGTCGCCGCGGCCTTGCGAATCGCGACCTTGAGCTCGAAGCGCCCCGCCCGAATCAGCTCCTTGAGGAGGGATTCGATCGCCTCCAGATAGGTTTCGAGTGGCCGAGCGGGCGACGGTGCGGGTTCAGCGTTCATAGCCACCTAATCTGCTGCCTTCGGATTCTTCTGCGGCCCTGGAGCCTTCTGAGGCGCCGGCATCATGCGATTGATGAAAACCTGCTGCGCGATGCCCACCACGTTGCTGGTCAGCCAGTAAAGCACCAGGCCACTGGCAAACTTGAAAAACATGATGCCAAAAACCAGCGGCATGATCATCATCATGCGCTGCTGGGCGGGATCGGCCGTCGCCACCGGTGTCATCTTCTGCAGGATAAACATGGTGACGATCATCAACACCGGCAGGATGTACATGTGATCCGGCGCCGAAAGGTCTTTGATCCACGCGAACCACGGCGCGTGACGCAATTCGATGGAGAGATCAAGCACCTTGTAAAACCCGTACAGAAACGGAAGCTGCAACGCCATGGGCAAACAACCGCCCAGCGGGTTGACGCCGTGCTCCTTGTAGAGCTTCATGACTTCCTGGTTCATCTTTTGCTTGCGGGGGTCGTTGAACTTGTAGTTTTTGTACTTGTCCTGGATCCCCTTGACGATGGGCGCGATTTTTTGCATCTCCTGAGCCGAGCGGATGCTCTTCAGTTTCAGAGGGAACATCGCCAGGTTAATGACCAGCGTCAGGAGGACGATCGCCCAGCCATAGTTGTGAGTCCAGTGGTCATGGAGATAGCGCATGGCTAGGAACAGCGGTTTGGCGACAAAGCTGAACCAGCCAAAGTCCACGACGTGATCGAGCGGAGGGTTCGCGGCCCGCAGCACGTCCAGGTCTTTGGGCCCCACGAATAACCGGAAGGCGAGAGGTTTCGACGCTTGCCCGCCGAGGCTGACGAATGTCTCTTTGGGTGGATTTTTCTCCTTCCAATCAGGGGGATTCCATACTCTCCGGCCGAAACGAATAGAAACCACGTCGGGAGCGTCGGGGATGAAGACGCTGAGGAAGTAACGATCGTCCAGCCCCGCCAACTGGAGTGGGCCGGGCAGTATCTGGTCTGCATCAACTTTCCGCTGCGGCACTCTCTCAACCTTTTCCGACATGCCGTAGAGAACGTGATCGAGCGATTCCTTGACCGCCGGGAGCAACGACTGGTCCCCAAACCCGCCCGGCCAAGTGACTTCCACCGGCAGGTATCGCTGCCCGTCGAAGGCGCCTACTTCCGCGTGGACCTCGTACCCGGGCCCGAAAGAGAGCTGCTTGCGTACCTGGATCTTGCCGTCGCTGTAAACCAGTTCCACTTTGGCGGGAGCAGACATTGACGGTCCGCTGGGCGTTGCCACGTAAAGCGCGGTATTCAGCTTCTTGCTCAAATCCTGATCGGCCAGGCTCAGGCTCATCGGGAACCCGAGCTTTTCGCAGGCGGCGCTGTTGACCACATCGAGAGGCTTGTCGTGCTCATCCACGAATTTTTTCAGGACCCAGCTCTTCACCACACCGCCTTCGGTCGACAGGGTCACGCGGTAGAGATCACTTTTGATGACCATCTCCTCGGCCTTGGCGCCCTGCCGCACGGGGAGTGAGATCGCCGGAGCGGGCGCCTCGGCAGGCTTAGATTTCGCGGTCGCGTTGGCAGCCTGAGAAGCAGCCGGAGACGCTACGGCGGGAACGACTTTCCTGGGTGGGATCGGCTCAGGAGGCGGCGGGAAGGCAAAGCGCCACACCATCAATACGGCAAACGAGAGTGCGAAGGCAATCAGGACTCGCTTGTTGGTGTCGTCCATTATTAAGAAGCCGGAGCCAGGATCAAGGATTCAGGATCAAGGAAGAAGCCCGACGACGCTTGCGTTCAAAAGGTTCCTTCGGCTGAGGACCCTTTCGCACCGTCCCAAGCCCTTGCTCCGAGCTCCTTGATCCTGTCTTTCACGGCACCGGGTCATAGCCATGCCCGCCCCATGGGTGGCACCGCAGCAGCCGTCGCAGAGTCATCTTCACGCCTCTCCAGAGTCCCCATTTCTCTACTGCATCATAGGCATAGGCTGAGCAGGAGGGATAGTAGCGGCAGGAAGAAGCCAGCGCCGGGGAAAGGCTGGCCTGATAGAAACGTATGAATCCGAGCGCCGCTGACTTCATTGCTTCTCCCCTCTGGAGATTGGAGGCGGCTGCCTGGGAAAAAGCCGGAGCAATTCCTGCGTCAGGGTCGTAAACGGAACTCTCGCAACCGCTTCCCGTGGGTTCAAAACGATGTCCCAGCCGGCCGGTACGGCCGCGCGATTCAGCCGGAAAACTTCCCGCAGGCGTCGCTTCACCCGGTTTCGGAGCACGGCATTGCCCAGGCGCGCCGGCGTGGTAATGCCCAGCCGCGTCCGCGAGAGTCCGTTGGGTCGGAAGAAGACTGCGCATAGTGATGCACTCCGGCGCTGCCCCTCTTCATAGACTCGCCGGAAGTCACTCCGCCTCAGCAGACGCGAGTCCTTGGGGAAAGCCTGCGGCACCGTCCCGCCTTGCGGGATCATGGGGTTAAGCGGTGGCGGCCCTTCTGGCGCCGGCGCTTCAGGACTTTACGCCCCCCGGGGGTTCTCATGCGCACGCGGAATCCGTGTGTTTTGGCCCGACGCCGTCGGTTGGGCTGATAGGTACGCTTCAAAGGCCATCGCTCCCTAGTAAGAATTTGTGCACAGGATCAATCGTTTACGATACCCCGAGGGCGCAAACCGCGTCAAGCTTCACCTCAGCTCAGTCAGTGCAGGCCCACGGTGCCCCGGACCGAGTCGATCAACTTGGCCGAATCGTAGCCGATGCGACCGTCCCGGCGCGACGTCCCCAATTGAAGTTTCCCTGACCCGGGATCTGAAAAACCGCCCGCTGCTACGGGCCATAGAGCCGGCCCGCTTTACTTGCGCACGATTCGCTGGACCGAGAGCGCGCGACCGGTGGCGGGTTCGGCTTCGATCAACACGGCAGAAAGGCGCACGTCGCCTTTGGCCACTTCAAAGCGCGCGGGAATCTGGTTTAGAAACTTGTGAATGATGGATTGCTTCTCGATGCCGATGACCGAGTCGTACGGTCCCGTCATGCCGAGGTCCGTGATGTAGGCCGTCCCGTTCGGAAGGACGGCTTCATCCGCCGTGGGCACGTGGGTGTGCGTCCCGAGCACGGCAGTCACGCGCCCATCCACGTACCAGCCAAACGCCCGCTTTTCCGAGGTCGCCTCGGCGTGAAAATCCATGATGCGGATCTTCACCTCCGGTGGAATCTTCTCCAGCAGCGCATCGGCGGTCCGAAACGGGCAGTCGATCGAGGGCATGAAGACCCGTCCCTGCAGATTCATGACGGCGTAATCCAGCCCGTCACGGGTCTTGCCCACGTACACCCCGTGGCCGGGAGAGTCACCCGGATAGTTGGCGGGACGGAGCAGGCGGCCGTCGGCGTGCTCGGCAAGGTAGGGAAGGATTTCTTTCTTGTCCCAGATGTGGTTTCCGGACGTCAGAACGGCAATCCCCAGGTCGAGCAGTTCCTCGACCAGCGGCGGTGTAATTCCAAACCCCGCCGCGGCGTTTTCTCCGTTGGCGAGGACGAGGTCCGGTGAGAATTCACCCACCAGCCCGGGCAGCGTCTCTTTGACGATGCGCCGGCCCGGCTGGCCCACGATGTCGCCGATAAAAAGGATTCTCACAAAACCCATCCCAGGGCGCGTTAGGTCGTGCCCACGTGATTCTCGCTGGTCCGTCCGAAGCTTGCTCTAACAGCATACCGTAAATGGAGCTGGAAATGGGACAAGAGGGAAAAGGCACGCGCGGAAACGCGGTCGTCAACCACCTCGGGTCGCCGCGGCGGATGGAGTGAAGTCGAAGGGGTTAAACCGCTTCCTTCAGGACCCGGTCGAGCACTTCGTTGTATTCGTCAACTTTCTTGTCGCGGAATCTCGTCGCCGCTTCGTGCTTCGATTTCAGTTGGTGATATTCGTCGGCGATATTTAGAGCGGCGAGAACGGCCACGCGCAGCGAGTCCACCGTGTGGGTCCGCTCGGCAATCGAGCGCATTTTCGCATCCAGGAACCGCGCCAACTCTTTGATGTACGTCGCGTCGAGTTCCCCGCGCATGAAGTACTCTTGATCGTAAATCTCGACCCGGACGCCGTCGGGTGGTTTCGCCACGATGCTCCTTTATTACGGCCCTGGGCGCGCGACGTGAGGGCCGGCGCTCAAAAATCATTATCCGCCCGCGTCAGTCTTTGTCAAGATGTCGATCTGCTGAAGAATTCTCTCCACACGCACGCGCACGTCTTCGCGTTCGCGCCGCAAGACCTGGAGTTCGCGCTCCAGGGCTTCGAAACGCTTGGCGCCGTCCTTTGAATTCGCTTTGAGCGTGTCGAGCTCCTCCTTCAGAGCGCGCTTTTCCTCCTGGGTCCGCCTGAAGAGCTCAAGGAGTCTCAGCAGCTTCTCTTCGAGTTTCTGGAATCCGTCGTTAGAGTCCGCCACAGTGTTCTCTTTCGTCAAGCGTTCTGCCATCAGCAGTCCGCCGTCAGCACGCGACGCAACGGGAGCCGGTGCACTGCTAGATCCTCAAGTGAATCCCGAGCGGTTCGAGGGCCTGAAGCAACTGCCGGCTCGCCTCAGCAATCTCCTCGCTGGTCAAGGTGCGCGTGTTGCTCTGGAAAGTGACGCGCAGCATGAGGCTGTATTTTCCCTCCTCGATGGCGCCGCCGCGAAAAACGTCCATCGGCCGCACACCCTGAACTTCTTCGAGCCCGAGTGCTCGTATGGCTTGCTCGAGGTGGATGAATTCTGCCCCCTTCGGCACGACCAGCGAAAAATCGCGTTCGACGGCAGGGAACTTGGAGAAGGCGCGAAACGTGCGCGCCTGCAGAGGAAATTCGAGGAGCTTCTCCAGGTCCACTTCCGCCAGCCAGATTTCCGGGCGCAGTTTGTAAAACTGGGTGAACTCGTTCCGAATTCGGCCGAGGTCGGCGAGTGCCTGCTTGCCCGCAACGAACTGTCCGGCCGACCCCGATTCGTAGTAGTGGAGTTTGCGCTCCTCTATGCGGAGGTTCGGAAGCTCGAAGGCCGCAAGGAGCGTTTCAAGGTCTCCCTTCAAATCGAAAAAAACGACCGGCTTCGGTTTGGGCTTCTCCTCCTCGTAGAAGGGCACCGGCATCCGCAGACCGGTCAGGCCGAGCGTCAGGACGCGCCGCTCGTCCGGCAGCCCCTGGGCACGACGCGTATAGGTCTTGCCCACCTCGAAGAAGCGCAGATCGCTCTGACCGCGGTCGAGGTTCCAACGCAGGGCGCGCAGCATGCTGGGGACGGGCGTGGAGCGCAATGCCGAGGCCTCCTGGCTGAGCGGGTTGGCCAGCACCACCGGGGGCGCGTCGGTGAAGCGCGCGTTTTCTTCCGGATCCAGCATGGAAGAGGGGATGATCTCCCGATAGCCCAGCGCGACGAGTCGCGCGGAAATCGTCAGTTCTTTCTCGCGGAGCGTGTCGCGCTCGACGCGTGGCGGCGCTGGGCGCACACGCGCGGACAGGCGGTCGTAGCCGTAGTGGCGAGCGATCTCTTCGATGAGGTCGACTTCCCTCGTGACATCGAGCCGGAACGACGGCGGCTTGACACGCCACTCCGTGCCCCCTTTGCGGGCAACCTGAAACTGTAACGCGAGCAGGATGCGCTCGACTTCCTTGGCCGGCATCTCCGTGCCCAGGATGCGGAGGATTTCGGTCGCGCGGACCGTGATTGCCGGCCGCGCTTTTTTGCCCGGGTAGACGTCCACCACGCCATGCAGAACTTCGCCGCCCGCAAGCTCACGGATGAGTTCAGCGGCGCGATCGATGGCCACGCGCGCCATTTCGATATCTGCGCCGCGCTCGAACCGATACGAAGCTTCGGTCCTCATGCCGAGACTTTTCGCCGTGCGGCGGATCGAGGTCGGCAGAAACCACGCGCTCTCGAGCAGCACGTCCGTCGTCGCGCTTGAGATTTCCGATTCCTCGCCGCCCATGATGCCCGCGAGCGCCACCGCGCGCTCGGCGTCAGCGATGACCAGGTGGTCGGGGTTGAGCGCGCGGTCGAATCCGTCCAGAGTCCGCAGGGTTTCGCCCGACCGCGCGCGCCGCGCGACGATCTTCGGCCCGCGCAAGCGCGCCAGATCAAACGCGTGGAGCGGATGGCCGAGCTCTAGGAGCACATAGTTCGTGACGTCGGCCACATTGTTGATGGGCCGCTGCCCGAGCGTCTCCAGGCGCCGGAGCATCCAGTCGGGCGAGGGGCCGACGCGCACGTTGCGAATCACGCGCCCACAGTAGCGCCAGCACAGGTCGCGGTCGGGAATTTCAATGCGGATGGCGTCTGCGGCCTTCGCGCCCGATTCCTGCACTCGAACCACGGGCTGCCGGAGCGGCTTGCGGTAGAGTGTCGCGGCCTCGCGCGCCACGCCGTAATGACTGAGGCAGTCGGGACGGTTCGAGGTGATCTCGATGTCGAAGACGCAGTCGTCCGCGACTTGCGCGTACGACTCTACGTTCAATCCGATGCGCGTCCATTCGGCCTTCAGACGCCGCGGGTCGGCGGGAACTTCCACGAATTCTTTGAGCCAACTTAGGGCGATCTTCATTGCCGAAGCAACACCAGAAAATTAGGAATTGGAAATTCTAAATTCTGAATTATGAATTGGGAGAACTGTCGCATCATGCAAGGGTGCCGTCAATTCAGGATTCATAATTCAGAATTGTTCTAAGAACCTTACGTCGCTCTGGAAGAAAAGTTGAATATCATTGATGTCGTACTTCAGCATGGCGTAGCGGTCGATGCCCAGGCCGAACGCCCAGCCAGAATATTTCTCCGGGTCGATCCCACCGTGGTGGAGAACTTCGGGATGGACCATGCCGCAGCCCATTACTTCGATCCAGCCGCTCTCCTTGCAGACGCGGCAGCCCTTCGCGTCGCAAAAAACGCAACTGATGGAGACTTCGCCGCTCGGCTCGGTGAAAGGGAAGAAGCTGGGCGAGAAGCGCGTGCGAACCTTCTCGCCGAAGAATTTCTTGGCGAAGAAGTCGAGCGTGCCCTTCAGGTCGGCGAAGGTGATGTCCGTGTCAACGGCCAGGCCCTCGATCTGATGGAACATCGGCGAATGAGTCGAGTCCGGATTGTCGTGCCGGTAGCACTTGCCGGGCATAATGATGTAGAGCGGCGCGCCGCGCTTCTCCATCGCCCGGATTTGCACGGGCGAGGTGTGCGTGCGCAGCACTGTCTGCTCGTCCACGTACAGGGTGTCCCAGTCGTCGCGCGCCGGATGGGTCTCGGGAATGTTCAGCTTGTCGAAGTTGTAGGAGACCGTTTCGACCTCGGGCCCAGTCTCAATCGAGAAGCCGAGGCCGAGGAAGATATCTTCGATCTCCCGCATCACGCGCGTCACGGGATGAATCGAACCCAGCGGGCGGCGATAGCCGGGAAGGGTGAGATCGGGCCTGAGATCGATTGGAACCGCGTCTTGCCAATGCTGGCCAGCGTCGTCCTCGACGGCACGCCGCTGCTGCGCCGGCACATCCTTTAGAAGGCGCTCCAACTCCATCCGCGAAGAAAACTGTCGAAGTTCATTGAAGTGGCGACCAACGACTGGCTTAAGTTCCTTGGGAGAGCGCTTGAGCCAATTCTCATCGACGAGGGAAATGAGCCCGCCCTTTCTGGCGAGCCAGCGATCTCGCAGGGCTTTGCAGGTCTTCTCCCGGTCACCCTCAGGCACCCCCTGGGAGACGAGTGGTTGTCGCTCCGCCTCCATCGCCGCGCGTACTTCAGCGAACAGAGACTCCACGCCCTGCGCGTCGGTGACACCGAGTTCGGCGAGAGTCTTTCCGACTTTCTCTTCGAGAGTCATGGACGAATCCAAAGTCGAAAGTCAAAGATCGAAAGCGGACTACTTCGACTGTCGACTGTCGACCTTCAACTGGCCGCCAGCGCTGTCTTGACCTTGCCCACCAGCTCGGCAAACCCTGCGGCATCGCGCGCCGCCATATCCGCAAGAACCTTCCGGTCGAGCAGGATTCCCAGCTTTTTCAAGCCGTGAATGAGCTGGCTGTAGGTGAGGTCGTTCAGCCGGGCGGCCGCGCTGATGCGGACGATCCAGAGGCGGCGGAAATCGCGCTTGCGCTGCCGGCGGCCGCAATAGGCGAAACGGCCCGCACGGTCCGCGGCCTCCTTCATGAATTTGTAGAGTTTGCTTTTGCCGAGGAAATAGCCTTTGGTCTGCTTGGCGAGCTTCTTCCGACCAGCGCGGCGCACCGTGCCGCGCTTAACTCGAGGCATGGGGTTTTCTCCTTTCGATGAATTTCAGGGCAGCGAAGGCACCCAGCCGTTGGCCTTCCCGCTCCTGGCGGAAGGGAACAGGTTATAGGGTACAGGCTACAGGAAAAGACCGCTCAGCTTCCTGCCGAGGTTTCCCTGTAACCTATCCCCTGTTCCCTGTCACCTTCCGTATGGCAACATGGCCCGGACGTGATGAGCGTCCGCAGCCGAAACCGTGGTGGTCTGGCCGAGCCTACGCTTTCGTTTGCTTGGCTTCGACGTCAAAATATGACGGGCAAAGGCGTGCCCGCGAAGAATCTTGCCCCCGGCCGTCAACTTGAAGCGCTTGGCGGCGCCTTTGTGGGTCTTCAATTTCATCTTGGCTTTAGCCAACTTTATCCTCCCGACGGTCCCGAGGAATCTGAAGATTTGGGCGGCGTGGGTGTGGCCGCTCCGCCCGCCACGGCAGGCGAGGCCGGCTTCGCCCCGACTGGCGCCGCTCGGGATGCTGCACTCGCGCGTGGCGCGGCGGCCGAACCTTTGCCGGACGTCTTCTTGTTGGGTGCGAGTATCGCCGTCAGGTTTGGGCCTTCCTGACGGGGGCGCGCCTCCACCTGGCCCACTTCGCCGACTTCCTGAATCAGCCGCTCGATCATCTGCATCCCAATGCTCCGGTGGGCCATTTCCCGGCCCCGGAACGTGACGGTGGCCTTCACCTTGTTGCCTTCCTGCAGGAACTCGATAATGTGGTCCCGTTTCACACTGAAGTCGTGCTCCGAGGTGCGAGGCCGGAACTTCACTTCCTTCAATTCGATGGATTTCTGATGTTTCTTCGCCTCGTGTTGCCGCTTGCTCAACTGGTAGAGGTATTTCCCGTAGTTGATAATGCGGCAGACCGGGGGATTCGCGGTGGGCGCGACCTCCACCAGGTCCAGACCCTGGCTGCGAGCCATCTTGAGGGCTTCGAAGGGCGGCATGATGCCGAGCTGCTGGCCCTCCTCATCGATTACACGAATTTCTTTGGCGCGAATCCTTTCGTTTAAGCGAACAGATCGGTCAGCGATAAATCATCCCTCCTGGCCCGCTGGGGCCGACAGCCCCAACCCTCGGTCCATCCTGGTCGGCGGACGTCCTCGGTTTGAAGGTGCCCCCAAGCTTACCATGCCGTCGCCCTAGTGTCGATAAGCTGCCGGAGCCACGGGATCAGCTCTGCCAGCGACCGGAAGCCGGTGTCGCCCGTGTCGCGGCGGCGGAGGGCCACGCCATTTCCCTGAATTTCGCGGTCGCCCGTCACCAGCATGAAGGGAACCTTCTGAAGTTGCGCGTCGCGGATACGCGCGTTGAGCTTCTCGTTGCGGTCGTCGAGCTGGACCCGAATGTTGGCCGCGCGTAGCTGGGCCACGACTTCGCGCGCATAGGCGGCGTGCTTCTCGCTGATGGGCAGAACCACCGCCTGCACGGGCGCGAGCCACACGGGAAAAGCTCCCGTGTAATGCTCGATGAGCACCCCGAAGAAGCGCTCGATCGAACCGAGCAAGGCACGATGCACCATCACCGGCGTCTTCGGATGGCCATCCGGCGCAACGTACTCGAGTCCGAACCGGCGCGGCAGGTTGAAATCGAATTGCACGGTGGTGAGCTGCCACGGGCGGCCGATGGCGTCCACCAGCTTCACGTCAATCTTTGGCCCGTAGAACACCGCCTCACCCGGCATATGTTTGTACGGGATCTTCATGCGGTCGAGCGTGTTGCGCAGCGCGCCTTCCGCTAGGTTCCATTCCGCTTCCGTGCCCGCATAATGCTCGGGATGCACCGGGTCGCGGGCGGAGAGCTCCACTTCGTAGCGGTCGAAGCCGAAAGTCTTGAGGACGGCGAAGGCGAACTCGACGCACGCCTGCACTTCCTCTTCGACCTGCTCGGGCATGCAAAAGATATGCGCGTCGTCCTGGGTAAAGCCGCGCACGCGCATCAGTCCATGCAGCACACCGGAACGCTCGTAGCGGTAGACGGTCCCCAGTTCGGCAAATCGCACCGGCAATTCGCGGTAGCTCCGCCGCCGCGACTGGTAGATCAGGATGTGGCCCGGGCAATTCATGGGCTTGAGCTGGTAATGGTCGTTCTCCACATCCATCGCGCCGAACATGTTCGCGCGGTAGAAATCGGTGTGACCGCTGGTCTCCCACAGGTGCAGGCGCATGGTGTGCGGCGTGAAAACCATGTCGTAGCCGCGTTTGATTAGCTCGTCGCGCAGCCAGTCCTCGATCACCTTGCGCACCATGCCGCCCTTGGGGTGCCAGAAGATCAATCCCGGCCCCGCGTCGTCCTGGATACTGAAAAGCTCGAGTTCCTTGCCCAGCCGGCGGTGGTCGCGCTTCTTGGCTTCTTCGATCTTGATCAGAAATTCGTCGAGATCCTTGGGGCTGAAGAACGCCGTGCCGTAGATGCGCTGCATGGGGTGCGAGTGTTCATCGCCCTTCCAGTGCGCGCCCGCCACGCTCAGCACTTTGAAGGCCTTGATGCGACCGGTGGAAGGAATGTGCGGGCCGCGGCAGAAGTCCAGGAACTTGCCGGTGCGATAGGCCGAGAAAACCGGGTCCGCCTTTTCCTCAATCAGCTCACACTTCAGGAACTCGCCCATTTGCTCGAAGAGCTTCTTGCCTTCCTCCTTCGGGTAGTACACACGCTCGTTCGGCACGTCAGCCTTGACGATTTCGCGCATCTTCTCTTCGATTTTCCCCAGGTCGTCTTCGGTGAAAGACTTCTCGCGGTAGAAATCGTAGAAGAAGCCGGTCTCGGTGGGTGGCCCGATGCCGGGATGCGCGTCGGGAAACAGCTCGGTCACCGCCGCGGCCAGCAGGTGGGCGGTCGAGTGACGATAGATCTCAATGCCCTCGGGAGACGACGGCGTGATGATCTGCACCGGCCCGCTCGCCTCAATCGGGGTCGAGAGGTCCACCAGACGGCCGTCCACCTTCGCGGCCAGCGCGTCTGCCGCCAGCCGCTGCCCAATCGATTTGGCTACTTCCAGCGCGGTGACACCCTGGGGAAATTCCTTCGAGGTCCCGTCAGGAAAGGTAATCTGAACGTTCGGCATTCCTACATGTGTTTCAAGCCAGAGAATACAAAGAGCTAAAATAGCAGATGAAGCCGCCAGTGGTCAAACGCCGCCCAGTACCGCATCACGGTGCCATGAGCAATCGCTCTTCCGGGACGACTCGGTTGGGCGTACACTCTGGAAGCCACGGACCGGAAAACGCAAGGATCAGGAGAAGGAAAATGTCACGCAAAGAGTGGTCCCTAACGACTGCAATGGGTTTGTGTTGCTTGTTCTTCCTCGGCGTTGCGGCCTCCGTGCAGTATGCCTTTCCTCCGACGCGCACTGAGGAGAAGAAGCCCTTCAAGTGGCCGGACGGCAAGCGGGCGGCGATCAGCCTCTCGTTTGACGACGCGCGGCTGAGCCAGCCCGACGTGGGTCTGGCGTTACTCGAGAAGTGCGGGGTCAAGGTGACGTTCTTCGTCGAGCCGCGCAACGCCGAGCCGCGCCTCGAAGGCTGGAAGAAAATCGTGGCCGCCGGACACGAAATCGGCAATCACTCGCAAACCCATCCGTGCACGGGGAACTATGCGTTCTCCCTGTCAAACGCTCTCGAGGACTACACCCTCGAACGGATGGCAAAGGACCTGGACGGCGGGAGTGCCGACATCGAGCGCTTGCTGGGCGTGAAGCCCAGGACCTTCGCTTACCCGTGTGGGCTGAAGTTCGTGGGCAGAGGCCGCGACGTACGGAGTTACGTCCCGCTGATCGCCGAGCGGTATCTCGTGGCGCGCGGCTACCTTGACGAGGCGGCGAATGACCCGGCGTTCTGCGATCTGGCACAGGCCATGGGGACGTCTTTCGACGATATGGATTTTGCGGGAATGCAGAAGCTCGTCGACCAAGCGGCCAAAGATGGCCGCTGGGTCATTTTTGTGGGCCACGAAATCGGCACTAAAGGATTCCAGGTCACCGACACCGCGGCGCTCGAAGCGCTCTGCAAGTACGCGAAGGACCCCGCCAACGGCCTGTGGATCGACACGGTGGAAAACGTCGGGCGATACGTCCAGCAGCAACGCGGAAAAAGCGGGAGCTAGGTGCTGGGGACTAGGGGCTGGTGAAAAATCCCCTCGGTCAGTTTAGGGACTCTTTATCATTCGGCGGATTCGCCCGGCCACCCAATCCACGGCGATACGAATCATCGCCTCGCCTTTCTCGGCGCGGGCTTTCAGCGAATCGTAGTAATACCGCCGGTCGTCGGCGGCATCCTTCGGGTCCTTCAGGTTCAGCTTAACCTTCTCGTAGTCCACCCCGTCACGGTGAATGCGCTCCGGAAAAGCCGCCAGCGCGAACGAGGTTTCGAACTCTGCTGAATGGCCCGGAATGTTCTCGACACCGCTTTCCATGTATTTCCGGGCTTCCTCGCGATTCGCGCCCTCCGCAAAGGCATCCCAGTACGAACAGGCGTCAATGCTCACGCTGAGCTTGGAGCGGAATTCCGCCATGTGCTCCTTGAGCGGCTTGTCGTTTCCGCCGTGGCCGTTGACGATGAAAATCGTCTTCAAGCCGTGCTGCCGCAAGCTGTCGCAGATGTCGTAAACCATCGCGAGAAATGTTTCCGGGCGCAGCGTCAGCGTGCCCTTGCGCTCCATCCAGTAGGGCGAGATGCCGACCGGAACCGGCGTCGCCACAGTCACTTGCGGCCACAGCACAAGCGCCGCCTGTTGCGCCACCAACACGGCGCTGGCGGTATCCTGAATCATCGCCAAGTGCTCGTTGTGCTGTTCGGTGCTGCCGGTGGGGATGATGGCCGCCTTCAGCCGTCCGCTCTCGATGCCCTCCCTGATCTCTTTGCGCGTGCTCTCCCAGAGCAGGACTTTTCTCGGATCGATGTAGCCTTCGCCCGCCCTCACGATGCTTGCGGGAGGTAAAGCCGGAGCCTTACCGGGCATCGCGCTGGCCGAACGAACCGCGGCAACGGTAGTCAATGTCGCCAAAAAACTTCGCCGGGAATGTGGAAAAGTCATTGAGGGACCTCCTGGTGTTTCCCCGGCCGGGGGAAGATTTGAAAATCTTCACATTTTGCTTGACAATTCGGAATGATACTACTACATATGGGGTCACGGACGCGCCCGGCCTCAATATATTGGCCATCTCGCGCATCTCAATTCTCTACACAGGAGGGGATTTAACCGATGGCAGCAAAGAAGAAAGCAAAGAAAAAGAGGTAGCACTACCCTATTTCCAGGTTTCCTCCTTTCCCCAGGCCCGCTTCCCCAAGCGGGCCTTTTTTTCGCCGCACAACGGGGTAAGCAAGGCGCGGAGTCAAGGGGCAACTTCACAGGGCTACAACAATCGCGGATGAAGCCCGACGCTATGTGAACTTCACCTGCACGTCTTCGCGGTCAGCTTCTGAAGCCTGGAAGAGCGCGTGGGGCTGGAGGCCCATGAAGCCGGCGACGAAATTCGCCGGGATCTGAGCGATGCGGATATTGAACACGTTCACGTCCTCGTTGAAAGTTGTGCGCTGCCCGGCAATTTTGGTTTCGAGCTCGGTGATTCGCCCCTGCAATTGCATGAAATTCGTGTTGGCCTTCAGGTCAGGATATTTTTCGGCGACGGCGAAGAGCGTCTTCAGCGCACCGGTCATCATGTTATCGGCCTGCATCTTGTCGGCGGGCGTGGTGGCGCGCATGTAAGCGGTGCGGGCTTCGGTGACGGCTTGCAGTGTCTTCTGCTCGTACTGCATGTAGCCTTTGCAAGTTTCGATCAGTTTCGGCAGTTCGTCGTGCCGCTGCTTGAGGATGACGTCGACGTTCGCAAACGACCGCTCGATATCGTTCTTGAGCGTCACCAGATTGTTGTAGATACCCACGATGTACATGATGATGCCGACGACGATCAAGCCGAGAATGACCAAAATCCCGAGGGCGATCACCCATCCGAGAATGAACATGGCAGGCGACATAGGACGCTCCTTTCAGGAACCCGCGACCACCCGAGGCAACCCGATCAGGATAGCTTCACTTCCACATCGCGACGGTCTTCGTCCGAAACCTTGAATAGATCGCGTCGCTGCAGGCTCAGCATCTTGGCGACAAACACATCCGGAAGCTGCTGGATGCGGATATTGTAGGTATTCACGTCGTCGTTGAAGAACTCCCGGCGGTCGGCAATCCGCTCTTCCAGTTCGGAGATGCGCTTCTGAAGCTGCATAAAGCTGTTATTGGCCTTCAGGTCCGGATAGTTCTCGGAAACGGCAAACAAGCTCTTCAAGGCTCCGCTAATCAGATTGTCGGCCTGAGCTTTTTCCGCGACGGTGTTGGCCTTCATGAAGGCGGTCCGCGCCTCGACGATCATCTGCAGGGTCTTCTGCTCGTACTGCATGTAGCCCTTACAAGTCTCGATAAGCTTGGGCAGCTCGTCGTGCCGCTGCTTGAGCAGGACGTCGATGTTCGCCCAGGCCTTGTCCATGTCGTTCCGCAGCCGCACCAGGCTGTTGTAGATGGTGATGAAGTAAATGATGATCCCCACGACGAACAGGATCACCACTAACCCGATCAGGATGGTCAAGCCAATCATCCGCGCGCCCTCCGCTCCCCCTCAGAATCGTTCGCTTGGCCACGAAAGAAGATATCGCAACTCGGTTTCATTATAGTTCAGATTGGCAAGCTCGCCGGGGTGCACCGGGGCCTACAACCAGCCAAACTCGTTGAGCAGAATGCCCAGGCAGACCACAGACAGTGCCGCACCGCCAAAGATGTACTTCAGGGAACGGCGGCGAAGGTACTTCTCCACCTCTTCTTCCGTCCGCCAGGAAATATGAAACGTCGGCTCGTTCTCGCCCTTCTGGATGATGTTCCGGTCGCCCTCATCGCGCGGGTGGGGATTCTCCGCGCAGGTGCCGGAGATGTGGTAGGGCTGGCCCGGGACAAGGCAGTACTCCGTCAGGCGGAAGCGTCCGCTGCTCCCGCCCGAAGAGAGGCGGCGCAGGAATGACAGTGCCTTCGTGCCCGAACTTTGCTGAGCGCGCCTTTCGAGGCGCATTTGGCGGCGGAGAAGCTCCATCTCCTGCCGCGCCTCATCCGGCGTCAAGACCTCGGGAGGGCCGGTTTCGGCCGCCGGGGCAGCGGCTTCGGGCGGCCTCGCCGCGACAAGATGCGGCACGGCTGTGCCCGCCGCCACCCTCTCGATGTAATTGTCACCGTACCGTTCCACTTGGCACTGCCGCTTCAAGTCGAGCTCCGCTTGGCTGGGGTTGACGCCCACCTTCGCTGTTGCGTCCTCGAGATAGAAATGTACGCCGTTCACATCGGTGCCGAGATGCGACCAGCTCTCGCGCCCTTTCGAATCCTTGGTCCGCTTTTCAATCTCCACTCGGTACCAGAAGCACGGCGTGTGGCTGACGGGGCTCGAGACCTGCTGCTCTCCCCGGGCCGTGCCGTAAATTTCGACGAGGCCCATCGCCATGCTGCGAATCGGGATGACGGGTGTGTCCGCCATAAGGCGATACTTGCGGAACTCGCGAAAGCCTTTGAAGAATAGGTAAATTCCCACGCCGAATCCGATCGTGGGGTAGAGTACGGAATCGCCGTCAGAAGACATGGAGCCCCTATTTAGTGGCCGCCATCCTACGCGCGCGCGCGCCGAATGTCCAGGAATCGTGTCTCCTGCCACGGCTCGAAGACGCCGAAGCTCCTCGCGCACGCGGGCTGGCAATGCGGTGACGGTTCGGAGATAAAGTCGCGAGAACCCGCGTTAAAATACCTCAAAGCAATTCAAGCTTCCAGAGAAGAAGCCCGAGGCAAACCGTCGCCAAGGGTGCCCCCACGAAAATATACGTGATGGCGCGCTTGCGAAGCTCTCGCTCAATCTGCTGCTCACTGCGATAGGAAATCACAAAGGTGGGCTCATTTTTTCCTTTGGCGATCATGTTCCGGTCGTGCTCGTCGCGGGGTTTGGGGTTTTCCAGGCAAGTCCCGGTCACGTCGTAGGATTGACCGGCAAGGAGGCAGTGTTCCGTGAGCCGATAGCAGTCGGTTTTCTCGGTTCGTCCGCCCAGAATGGAGCCCGATGCCAGGTTTGCTACCAGCCCCATGGAGTCCACTGAAAAGGCAGCGCCAGAGAGCGCCGACTCCAGGTATGCCTGGAGGCTGCCCACCGGCGTGGTGGTTGTTTTGCCGTAGACGAGCCGATTCAGAATGCCTCCTCCGGCGCGAGTGATTTCCGGCTTTGCTGTTACAAGCAAGTCGAAGTCAGCGCCTTCGGGGTCTATCAGCACCTTGCTCGTCGCATCCTGAAGATAGAACTTGAAACCCTTCGAGTCCGTCTTCACTTGATACCAATGCCCGCCCGCTTCATTTCCTTGCTTGTCTTTATCGATGACATACCTTTCGATCAAGACCTTGTAGTAGAAGCAGGGGCGGCGTGAGACGGGGCTCGTGAGGGGCGAGTCGCCGCATGCGGTGCCATGGATTTCGACCAGCCCCATGGCGATACTGCGGATGGGGAGTTCGGGCGTGTCCGCCAGCACACGATACCGGCGATAGATGTGAAACCCATAGAAGAAACTAATGAGACCTCCAAGAATGCCCAGTCCAAAGGCGGCGGCAAACAGCATTCGGTCAGGGTGAGCGGTCTCCGGGGGTTTCTGCGGGGGAAGGGTGTTCCGGGCCGCGGCAGAAGCTGCGGCGTTGGCTGTCGCAATCCGATCGGCCGCCAGCGCCTTTTCCGTTTTCACCCCCGATACACTGCCGGGCTTGGCAATCGCCGCGGGCACTCCGGACTTCAACCAGCAGCGTTTGAACCCATTGGGCGCGGGGGGCCAAGCATAAACGAACGCCTGGCATTGAAGGTCATGTTCGCAAAGCGAGGCGCACAGATCCTGTCTCCCATCCGCGAGGTCAACCACTCGGAGGTCCATGCCGGGCCGATCGGTGTGGGGCGAAAGGCTGAATGGACCCTGCACCTCCACTCCCTTTTTGGCGGGTGAAGCCCTCTGGGTACGCCGTACCAGGGCGGCTCTGGACACCGTGTCGCCTGCCGGACCGCTCGCATCCAGCCTCAGGGCGGAAGTAAGTCCGAGGAGCGTCAAGGACGCCAAGCCGAGCATCGAGGGTCGCATCACAGGAACCACCTCGCGGGCAAAATACTTCTTATAAACAGGAGGTCCAAAATCCAGAACACCAGCCGTCTAGCTGGAAGAAGGCTTCTATTATGACGACCGCGATCCGTCCCCCAACCTCTCGAAAATCGCGCCGGTTGGGCCCCATACTACCTACTGTCGCAAGGAATTTCCACTCTCATCGCCTGGATCTCACCTACAAAACCGCGCCCGTCTTGCGTATGATATGCGGGCGTAAGTTATCGGGTTTGATCGTTTCTGTCACCGCGCTCTTTCGCTGAATTAAGAGAGCGCCTTAGGCCGTGTGTTGAAAGTTGAACGCTGACCGCTGAAAGCTAATGATGCAACGCTTTCGCATTCTCGAGCACACGGCCGACATCGGCTTCGAGGCGTTTGGCGAAACTCGCGAGGAGGTTTTTGCCAACGCCGCGCGGGCGCTGTTTCACATCGTAATAGACCTGGGTACCGTCGAGCTGCGCGAGTCGGCGAAGATCATGGTGGCAGGGGAGGACCCGCCCAGCCTGCTCGTGAACTGGCTCAGCGAGCTGCTCTTCCTTCAGGACGCCGAAGGCTGGCTGTTTCGCGAATTTGCGATAAACTCTCTTTCGGAAAAATCTCTCGCGGCGGTCGCGCGTGGAGAGAAGCTCGACCCGGCGCGGCACCAATTGAAGTTGCTCGTCAAGGCGATTACTTACCACCAGCTTATACTGGAGCAGACCGCGGCGGGCTGGCGCGCGCAAGTATATGTGGATATCTAAGAGCAGTCGA
>Ga0315284_10001835_pt1 | contig 30282 bp, 39 predicted proteins | sample YL17G09_16_MG_FD_203696 | JGI IMG/M metagenome (GOLD analysis project Ga0315284, IMG submission 203696) | Sediment microbial communities from Yellowstone Lake, YNP, Wyoming, USA - YL17G09_16 | ecosystem: Environmental > Aquatic > Freshwater > Lake > Sediment | place: USA: Wyoming | collected...
GCGGCGAAGCCGCGAGAGTCGAGGGGGTTTGGCGGGCGCGGAGAAAAAACGCGCGATGAGTAAGCAGTTTTCAGGTGAGTGAGCAGATTACGGCGCATGGCGGCGGTTGGGTAGATGGGTAAGCTGGCGTTGGTAAGCGTGAGGACTTGGGCGGATGGCACGGTCTGGCAAGCATGGCAAGCGGAAGATGGCGAAGCGCCAACCGGCCCACAAAGCGTTATCCAAGTTGCCAGCGGCCAAGCGCAGACCGCCGCCGGCCAGCAAGCGGGCGACCGCACACGAGGCCCGTTGGGCCGTTTATCGGGCCATCCCGAAGCGCGACTGGCGGGCACTCTCAGGGCGAGTCGATCAAATCCTCAACCAGCAGGCGGCCCGCTATGGCCTGCCGGTCGGCGGGCCCATCATCAACCTGGGCGAGGTCGCACGCTGGATACACGACGGGATCGCGCGCGGGAGCTGGCAGGCGACCGACGGGACAGCCGAGACCGGCGGCGGGCCAGGGGGGCGCGGCATGGCGTACTGGAAAAAGATGTTCGAGAAGGAACGGGCGCTGCGGACCGGGGTCAAGCGCCGCGCCGAGCAGGGGCTACTGATCGAGCTGGTCGATCACGAGCGGGCGTGCGAACGGCTCACTCGGCTGTTCACCGGGGCGATCGAGCAGCTTGCAGCCGAACTCCTGGCCCGGCTACCCGCCGAGCTGGGCGGCCAGATCGAGTTGGCCGTGCAGCAGGTGCGGGCCGCGACCGCGGCGCAACTGGCCGGGGCGCTGGAGGTTACGAACCATGAATCCGGCAACGGCAGCGGTCAGCAGTCAGCAGTCAGCGCTCAGCCAGAAACGCGGGCCGCCGTCGCTCCTGGCCCGGCTGGGCGGAATCGTGAACCCCTGCCCGCCGCTGAGCCTCAGCGATTGGACGGCGGAGCACCTGTATCTGACACGGGGACCGGCAGTGATGACGGCCGGGACGGCAGTTCATTGGGACGCGAGCTTTGATCCACTCTCGTCGACGATGCTCGCCGCACTCGCCGACCCCCGGTGGAGCCGGATCGTCGAGATGGGCAGCCCGCAGGCGTCGGGCAAGACCATGCGGGCGGTGGCATTGATGCTCTACACGCTCGATCAACTCGGCGGCGACGTGCTCTACTTCAGCGCCAGCGCGACGCTGGCCGCCGACCAGTGGAAGAAGAAGATCGCGCCCACCCTCGAGGCCAGCGCCCACTTGCGCCGGCTCCGCCCGGAGATCCGCGACCTGGCCGGCGTGACCGAGCGGCGGGACTTCTCCAACGGGGCGTCCCTCTACCTGCGAGGGGCCGAGAGCCGGGCCGCAATCAGCGGACTGTCGGCGGTGCTGACCATCGGCGATGACGTGCAAGCGATGCAGTGCTTCCCGGAGGGCGACCATCCCTGCGACGTGGCCCGTGAGCGCGCGGACGCACTCCCCGGGCGGCGGCAACGGCACGTCGCGCTGGGTCAGCCGGGCACGACCCTGGATTACCTCTCCCGCGAACTGCTGGGCAGCACGTGCTACGTGCCGCTGGTCCCCTGCCCGGCCTGCGGGACATACCAGATGATCGACTGGGCGCGGATGGAGTACCCGGACGATCCGACAGCAGCCCTGCACGCGACCCGGCTGCGGTGTGCGGGGCCGGAGTGCGAGGTGCGGATGAGCCACGCCGACCTGCGAGCGATGCTCGAACATCACGCCTGGGTCAGCGTGCCGCCGGGCGAGAACTGGATCGTCGATCCGCCCGCGGGCGGCCTGGCCATCCCGGCCGCGACCCTGGACGTGGCGCGGGCCGCGGCCGATGCGGGCGATGCCGAATTGGTCGCCCGCTTGCCCTACGCGGTCTACCCGTTCACGCATCGGCCGACGACCGTGTGCGGCTTCTGGCGGTCGGCGCTCTACTGGATCTGGGTGAGCTGGGGTGAGCAGGCAGTCAAGTATCTGGATGCGCGGGGCAGTCCCGAGAAGGCGCTCAACTTCCAACGGCGGATCGACGGCCGCCCCTTCCAGCCACCGGAGGACCAGGCCGGGATGGAGCCGGCCGAGGTCGAGGCGCACATTCGCGCGGGCTACGTCTGGCAGACCGTGCCGGCCGAGGCCGATGTGCTCACCATAACGGTCGACGTCCAGGGCGGATACGTCTACTACGTCGTCCGCGGCTGGCGGTCGGCGGACGGGGCGAGCTGGTTGGTCGACGTCGGGAGCACGAAGGAAACGCACCAGGTGTCTGGGCTGCCCGGTGGCCTGGAGTTCCTGGCCCGGCGGGCCGCGGAAGGCTGGCCGAGGGCCGGCGGTCAGCCGCCCGCCGCGGCCGTATCGCCCCGGCTGACGTTGATCGATGGCCGCTACATGCCCGACCTCGTGTTCCGGCACTGCGTGCGGTACGGGCTGAAGCGCTGGCGGCCGATCCAGGGACAGCACCGGCCGGGCGAGCTGCTGCCGATCTGGGCGCCGCGGCCCGCCGGGGTCAAGGGCCGCTGGTACTGGCCGGTCGGGGTCAATGAGGCCAAGACGCTGCTGTGGAAGCTGCTCCAGAGCGCCCCCGGTCAGCCGGGGTACTGGCACATGCCGGAGGGCATCCCGCCGCGGACCCTGGTCGCTTACACGCGGCACATGACGAGCGAGGTATGGGATGAAGCCAAGCGGCGTTGGGTGCGCCGCAAGGAACTCAAGACGCGGGGGATGCCGGCCGAACGTGCCGGGCGGAACGATTGGTGGGACTGCGAGACGTACCAGATCGCGGCCGCGATCGCGTGCGGCGTGAAGTTGCCCGCGCTGACGCCGCCGCCCCGCGAGCGCAGCGCCGAAGCGCAGAACGCGGACCGGCCCGCGGCGCGGGCGAGCCCGCACCCGAACCTGCCGCAGCGGCGGCCGGGCCGCTGGCGCAGTCCGGGGATCAGGCGCGTGTACTGAGGGGAGTTCAGAGTTACGAGTTTCGAGTTTCGAGTTGGGACTGTCCAGAGGAGAACGACCGGATGACGACGCGCGAAATGATAGCCGATCCGGATTGCCCGATGCTGCACGTCACGACGGAGAGCCTGCCGATGCACGAATGCGTAATCTGCGGCTCGACCCTCGGATTGCGACATGTGCCCTTGATGACGGGTGAGCCGTTCGGCGTGCCGCTGCAGTACCCGGTTTGCACCGCGTGCGCGCTCAAATGGATAGATTCGCGGCTGGGCTGCGCAGGTGCGATCGTGGAGGTCCGTGCATCGTGATGACTGAGGTTTGAACGATGAAAAAGCACCGCCACGGCACTACGTGCGTTGACTGCGACTCAACCGAGGTCGTGATCCAGAGCACGCGGACGCGGGTCTATCCCGGCCGCAGCGGCGAGCGTACCATGATCCGCCGGCAATTCTGCCGCTGCCTGAGCTGCGGGCGGCGGTGGTGGCGGCGGCTCCAGATCGAGGAACGTGAACTCGGGCCGCGGCTGAAGTGATCTACGGGCCAACGCGTCGCCGGAGTTGAAAAACCGTTACGCGCTGTAACGCTTTGCTACTACAGGTGGTAGGCGCGGCACGTCGGATGCACCAGGATTGGGGGTATGAGCCTCACGAGCGCCAGCACCCTCGCGCAAATCGAGGCGGAGTACGACGACTGCGCCGACTACGACCTGGTCGGCTCCGTCGAACGCTGCAAGCTGTTCATCCATGCCGCGCGCCTATTGCTGCGGCGGCGGAAAGATGAGATCGAAACGGGCGGGAACCGCGTCCAGGAAGATCGTCAACGGATCGAACGGCAGCTTGAACGCGCGGAAAACTGGCTGGGCGCGCAGACGATCGCCAGCACCAGCCCGCGCGTTACGTCCGGGTTCACACGGGGGCTCTGCCGATGACACGGGCCGAGATCACGAAAGCACGAAGGCACGAAAACACGAAACAGAGGTGGTTTCGTGATCTCCGAATGCTGAAGCCAAGAGGCGCCGGATGAAGGCACGGGGCAATGGCAACGCGGCGAGCGGGCTGACGACCACCAGCCGGCGGCGACGGGCGCTGCGGTTCGACGACACCGCCGTCCGCTACGGCCCGCTGGGTCGCGACCTAGTGCGGCTGGGCGGCGTGCGGGGCGGCTACCACTCGGCGCAGGTGGCGCGGGAATCCGGCCGCGGAATCGCACTGGCGCAGTCCGCGGACGCCCACGCGCAGTATGACCTGGCGACCATCCGCGCCGAGAGCCAGGCATTCGCGCGCGACAACGGCCTCTTCATCGCGCTGCTGCGCCGGCTGATCGACTTCATTCTCGGGGAGAAGGGGCTGATGCTCCAGGCCAAGACGGCCAGCCGCAAAGCGAACGCGGCCTACGAGGAGCGCTGGCGGCGGTTCATGTTGCGGCCGGAAGTCCGCGGCCTGGATAGCGGCCGGGAGTTCCAGCGCAAACTGTTCCTGCACTACCTGGTCGACGGCGATCACCTGCTGCTCAAGCTCCGCGAGGAGCGGTTGGTGCAGATGGTGGTCGCCGATCGGTTGGATCATGCGGGGGTCGCGTCGCCGGCGACCGGACATCGTTACGTCGACGGCGTCGAACTCGACGCCCGCGGGCGGGTCGTGCGGTTCTGGGTGCGGGATTACGATGCGCACGGGAACCTGGCGGGCGTGCCCACCGAGATCGACCCGGCCGACGCGATCTACCTCGCCTACCGGGAACGCAGCGATCAGACGCGGGGGATGCCCATCATGCAGTCCAACTTCGCCATGTTCCACCGCGTGAACGACGCCTGTGACAGTGAAGCCGCGGGGATGCAGCTCATGTCCAAGCTGGCCGTGGCGGTCAGCCGCAAGGATGCGGGCGCGCTGGCCCTGACGACCAGCGAAGAGGATAGCGCTGCGCAGCCGGAAGACCTGGCCAAACGGGTGCAATACCTCGCGGACGCATTGATCTTCAACTGCGAGCCGGGCGAGGAGGCCAAGGGGATCGAGCACAACGTCCCCGGCCGCAACTGGGTCGAGAATATCAAGATGTTCGCGCGCTTCCTGGGGTTGCCCCTGGGCTTCAGCCTGGAGTTCGTGTTGCTCATGTGGAGCGATACGAGCTACAGCGCCGGCCGGGCGGCGATCAAGCAGGCCGAACGCTTCACCGGGCCGCTGCTGGAGGTGGGCAAAGACGCGCTCAGCGACCTGTATCTGTGGCAACAAGGCTTCTGGATCGCGGAGGATAAGACCCTTGACCGCCCGGACCGGACGCTGCACGAATGGCATGTCCAACCCTATCCGATGCTCGACGCACAGAAGGAGGAGGCGGCGCGCAAGGAGCGGCTGAGCACGGGCTCCACCAGCCCGACACGCGAGGGAAAACTCGATGGCATCGACGACGACGACCTGGTCGCGGAGCAGCAAGCCGATGTACTGAAACGCTGCGTCGCGGCGGCGGCCATCAACGCAAAATTTCCCGAGGCCCTGATGACCTGGCGGGACTTCACCGGACTCGGCCAGCGCGCAGGTGGGGCGGCGCCGCCGGCCATCGAGACCCCGGTCGAGGCGGCAAAGCCCGCGGGGGTGGCGGCATGAGCCTCAGCGAACTTCAACTCGGGCTCGAGATCCTCCCGGCCACGTTGGCCTCGGGCGAAGGGCCGCTGATCCCGCACCTGGAACAATATGGCGGCCCGTGGGCCATCGACCCGGCACGCCTGGAAGCCGCGCTCGAACAGGTGCGACGGATGGATTTCGCCGCGCATCTGGCGCAAGCGCAGCAAAAGCGCGCGGCGGATGGCGACCAGCCGGCTTACGCGCTCACGCCCAAGGGGACTGCGGTGTTGAGCGTGCAGGGGCTGATGACTAAGTTCGGCTCCAGTCTGAGCGAGTATGCGGGCAGCGTGCAACTGCGTCGGGCGCTGCGGCAGGCGGTCGCGGACCCGCAGGTCAAGGCGATCCTGCTGCGGGTGGATTCGCCGGGCGGCACCGTGGCCGGAACGGGCGACCTGGCGGACGAGGTCACGGCTGCGGCCGCGGCCATGCCGCTGACCGCATACATCGAGGACCAGGGGGCCAGTGCGGCTTACGTTGTGGCGTCGCAAGCCGGGCGGCTGGTCGCGGGGCCGGATGCCGCGGTCGGCGGGATCGGGGTCTTCGCGGTCATCGCGGATTTTTCCGCGGCTGCGGCCCAGCAGGGGGTAAAGGTCCACGTCATCCGCGCGGGCGCATACAAGGGCGCGGGAGTGCCAGGAACCGAGATCACGGCGGGGCAAATCGCGAACTGGCAACGCGAAGTGGAGCAAGCCGCGGCCGTCATGTTGGAACGGATCGCCCGTGGACGCGGGTGGTCGTCCGAGCAGGCGGCGGCCCTGGCCGATGGGCGGTCGCACATCGGGGGAGCCGCCGTGGCCCTGGATCTGGTCGATGGAATCGAAACGTTGGATGCCGCGCTGGCCGAGTTGGAAGGCCGCGCGGCCCTGAACATACCTCGGCGACAGGAGAACAAGATGATGGCAAGCGAGGATAAGCCGCCGGTCGCCCCGGCGGAGGGCGGCGCCCCGGCGCCGGCCCCGGCTCCGTCCGCGGCAGCGGCGCCGGTGGCAGTAGCCCCGCCGCAGGCAACCGTGGCCGGGCTGAAGGCCGCTTTCCCGAGCAGCGATGCGGTCTGGCGTGAAGCGCAACTGGAGGCGGGCGCGACCCTCGAACAGGCGCGCGTCGCTTGGACGGAGGAGTTGGAACAGCGCAACGCCAGGCTCGAAGCCGAGAAGGCGGCGCTGACCGCCCGCACCAGCGGGACCGCGGGCGTCACTTTCGGCGCTGCCGACGCACCGCCGGCGGATGTCGCGGAGGCCGCGGACGCCGATTGGCAGAAGACGCCGGCGCTGCACGCCGAGTTCACGAGCCGGGAGGCCTACCGGCAGTACCGCGTGGCGGTCGCCGAAGGCCGCGTGCGGGTGAAGACGAACATTTAAGCCCCGAGCGCTCCGCCCGCGCGGCGTGAACGCCGCGGCTCGGCGGCCGCGCGGCGAGCAAACGGGCTCACAAGGAGACAGCGATGACCTTTCTGATTGTGTTTCTGGTCGCCTTCTGGCTGATGACCAGCCTGCGGGCGTTGAGCGCCAACCGGGTGCTCGATCTCTACATCGACGACGTGCTGCGCAATGAGCCGGTCGGCGCGGCCGTCCATGCCTACCAGCACGGCTTCGCCGGCCGCGACCCGGCCGGCAACCTCAAGGCATTCGTCCCCGGCGACACGCTCGTCGGGTTGTTCGAGAGCGAGGTGAACAACAGCGCCGGGGCGGCGGCGGCGCTTAACGCCAACGTCATCACCGCCGGCGATTACCGCCACGCGGTGGCCAGCGTCGCGCTGACCGACGTCGGACGGCCGGTTTTCGCGACGGCGGACGGCACCCTGGCGCTGACCGGCCACCCGGAGGCCTTCGCCGGCACGATCGTCGGATTCCCGGCCTCCGGGATCGCGTCCATTCGCTTGCCGCGGCCGGGCGAGCGTCCGCCCAATGCGCGGGGTTCGATCACCCTGGCTCTCACCGGGCACGAGGCTTTCACCGCGACCGGCGCGACGGCCGGCACGGCGATCATCGAGGCCTTCGACTTCAAGACGATCCTGGGCCCCGGCGCCCTGATGCAGGCCATCGAGGATGCGGGCCTCCAGCTTGCCTTCGACGCCACCGCCGAGATCGCGCTGGCATCGATTCGGACGCGGGGCGCCTGTCTGCCGATCGACAAGGGGCTGACCCTCGAGGTCGATCTGGTCGTGAGTGATATCGCGGACTCGTCCACGGTCGACTTGGACTTCGGGTTTGGCACGGCGTTGAGTGCGAACAGCGAGGCGGACATTGACCACGCCGACATGGCCCAATTGTTTGCCTTCCATGTGGACGGCGCCAGCGACAACATCCTCCTCCAGTCCGACAACGCGACGACCGACGTCGCGGCGGTCGATACCACGATCGACAACGACTCGACGACCGACGTGACCAAGAAGTTCAAGATGATCGTGCGGCCAGATGGAACGTGCGAAGGCTGGATCAACGGCGTGCGAGCCCTCACCACGACGGCGTTCGCCATGCTGAGCACGGCGCTGGTCTCGGTCTTCGTCAACCTCGAAAAGACCAGCAACGACACGACGTGCGAGGTCATTTTCCGCAACCTGCTGGTCAAGGCCGGCATGGCCGCCTAACAGACGGCCCAGAGCTGGGCGGCCCGCGGCTGGAAGCCAAGGCTGACGGCTCACAAGGAGCAAAACGATGGCACGGATCACGGGACTTTCCTCGCGGGCGATCATCGGCCGCTTCTTCGAGCGGTTGACTGCGAACCCGTATGCGCAGATCATCAGCCGGCTGGCCATGCGCTTCGACTCCGATCAGGAGTCCGAGACCTACAAGTGGCTGGGGATGGCGCCGGCGCCGCGCGAATGGGTCGGCGAACGCCTCGCCCGCGGCCTGCGCACCAACGGCATGACGATCCTCAACAAAACGTTCGAGAATACCCTCGAAATCGCGGTCGAGGACCTGCGCCGCGACAAGACCGGCCAGATCCTGGTGCGGATCGACGAGATGGCGGCGCGCGTCGCGGCCCACCCCTGGAAGATGCTCAGCACCCTGATCGCCAATGGGGCCGGGGCGACCTCCGGGCTGGCCTACGACGGCCAGTATTACTTCGACAGCGACCACTCGGAGGGCAGCAGCGGCACGCTGCTCAACACGCTGGCCGCGGCGCAGGTGACGCAGCTCGACGTGACCACGGCGACCGCGCCCACCGAGAGCGAGATGGCCAAGGCCATCCTGGGCGTGATCGCCTACATGATGGGGATCAAGGACGACCAGGGCGAGCCGATGAACGATCTGGCCCGCGAGTTCCTGGTCATCGTGCCCGTGCCGCTGTTCCCGGCCGCCCTTGCCGCGACCACCCTGCGCGTGGTCGCCGGGGCGAGCGGGGCCAGCACGGACAATCCCTTGCTCGCCGGCGGCGGCGGTGGCCCCTTCCGCGTGGATGTCATCTGCGACCCGCGGCAGACCTGGACGGCCAACTTCGGCGTGTTCCGCACGGACGGCAACGCCAAGCCCTTTATTGTTCAGGAAGAAGAGCCGTTGACTATCCAAGCGCTGGCCGAGGGTTCAGACATTGAGTTTCAGAAGGACGCCCACCAGTACGGCGTCAAGTGGTGTGGCAACGTGGGCTACGGGCTCTGGCAACATGCCGCCCTGGCCCTGCTGAGCTAGACGCGCGCCGCGCGTTTCACAATGGGCTGACCGCCGACCGGCGGTCGTGATCGCTTGGGAGAGCAAGATGTATCAGAGAGCACACCGGGCAGCGATGGATTCCGCGCCTGCGCTGCGGATCGAGCTGCGCCTGATCGTCGGCCGGTCGATCGGCGGGAGCATCCGCGAGGCCGGGTTCGTGGTCGGTGAATTGCTGCCCGCAGCCGGCCTCGCCCAACCCGAGCTGGAGAAGTTGATCCGGTTCGGCGGCGTGCAGGTAGTCGCCGTGCCGGCGCAGGAGCCGGCGAAAGAGCCGGCCCTGACCGGATAAAGCTGGCGGTCCGACCCGCGCGCATGAGGAGCGACGGATGCTGGTCGAGTTGATCGCCCAGGCGGCACCGAACCTGACCGAGAGGGACTTCGCCTGGGTGGGGATCGCCGCATGCGCCTCGGCCCTGGCCTACACGGCCAAAACCATCCTCGGCCTCGCGCAGATGCGGCCCTGGCGCTCGGCCGGCAAGGCCGGCGAAACGAGTAACGGGTGTACGCAGCGCGGCTGTTGCATGGAACACAGCGGACTAGTCGCCGAGCTGCGCGCGGTGCGCGAGAGTCAGATGCGGATCGAGGATCGGTTGAACCAAGTCCTGGAGGACAACCAATGACACCAGACGTGATCGGCAAGTGGGTGGCACTGGTGCTGGCGATTGCGGGCGTGCTGGGCCTCGGCACGTGCGGGTGCAAGAGCCAGGCGCAGAACGCGGATGAGCAGATGCAGATGATCGAGACTCGGGTGCAGGCCGCCAAGGAGATGGGCGTGAAGGCCCACATCTACGCGGTGCTGCCCTTGTACGCAGGTTTCACCATGGAGTGGAACGTAGGCAACCGCGGCTGGGTGTGGGTGGACGCGGAGGTGGACCCGAATGCGGAGCGCCTCCCGCCGACGGAGGAACCGCGCGGCATGAATGCCGCGGCTCCCCTGGCGACCCAGCCAGCCAGGAAAGATGAGCCGACAACGGCGCCGGCTCCGCCATGAATGAGCTTTGCACCATGACTGCTTCCTCCTCCAGAGCGCGGCGCACGGCTCTCACGCTGGCCCTCTGCGCCGCGCTCTTGTGCTTCGCCGGGTGCGCAACGACGCAGCAGCGCGCCGGGTCCGGGCAGGACGTCGCCACACTCGCGGGGGCGGGCAATGTCGCGGCGCAGGCCGATGTGGAGACCTTGCGACAGGCGATGGTCGGCGTGGTGAATACGGTCGATCGATCGGCGCGGAGCAATGACGACTGGAGCTTTCGACTGGCGATCGGAGGCGTCGTGTTGGCCCCCATGATCTATCCGCTGGGCAAGGCGCTATGGCTGGTACTGCCCGCGGTCAGTCGCTGGGCCGCGCTGGGGCGGAAACGAAACCCCGGAGGTGCGGCGGCCAGCGACCCCAGCCCAGGTCAAGTTCCGCCTGGCGCCGCGCCTCCGCCTTGAATGTGCGGAGTTGAGCAGAACGTGGGATGTGGGATGTGGGAAGTGGGATGTCGGAAGCCCGGACATCCGCCATCCCACATCCGGCATTCTGAGGAGTTCGTGTGGCCGTGAGCCGGTTCGATACATTGGTCGCGGAGCAACTGCTTCCCGCGGTGCTGGACGAGTTTGGCGTCGCCGAGCTTTATCAGGCGCCGGGCGGGGGCGCGCCCGTCGCCGTCACCGCGCTCATCCGCGAGCCGCAAGGCAATGAGATACTCGTGCTCGGCGGCGGCGCGGAGTTCGACCAGCAGACGACCGTCATCGAGTTCGCCGACACCGTCGCGTTCACGCCGGTCGAGGGCGGCCGGTTCGGGGTCGGCAACTGGACGATCACGCAAAAGCCGGTCGCGGCGGCCGGTCGCTGGACGTGCGTCTGCTTGAAGGAGAGCGGGCCGGCGCTCGCGCCGCGGCGGGTTGGACGGCCGGGATGATGTGGGATGGCGGATATGGGATGGTGGATGGTGGATGTGGGAAGTCGGATGTGGGATGTCGGAAGCCGGAACATCCGACATCCGACTTCCGACATCCGACGTTGAGATAAGCGCTACATGACCGAGATTGCCGCGACCGGGACCATCAGCCGCATGATGGACGTGCTGCGCACGGGGCTCAGCCAGCAGGCCGCATTCCTCACCTGGTGCGGGGCCGGCTCAGGGTCCGCGGCCAAGGCGCGGATCGTCCTGGATGCCGAGCCGGCCGCGGAACCGACGCGGCCCTATATCGTCTTGCTGCCGCGGCCGGACTGCGGCAGCCGGCGGCAGGTCGCGGTCGCCACGCTCTTTCCCACCGGCGGCCTGCGGGTGGCCGTCTTCGGAACGGTGCCGAGCGATTACGTCGCCGATGCGTTCAACGGCGTGCGCTCGATGCACAACAGCTTCTATGCGCTGCTCGACTGCCTGGGGGCGCTGAGCGGCACGATCATCGGCACGTCGCGCATCGAGTTCGGCGCCCTGCTCGTGCCGGGGGACGGCCAGCCGGGGTTCGTGCCGCGCGCCGGGCAACCGGACGCCACAAAGCCCTACGAGCTGTGGGAGGGGGAGATCGACATTAGCTGGGGGACGGTGGAATGAGACGGCGGAATGTCGGATGTGGGATGTGGGAAGTCGGATGTGGGATGTGGGATGCGGGATGTGCGGACTTCCGACTTCCGACTTCCGACCTCCGACATTGAGGAGTTCGCCTTGGCTGCGGTGCGGGCGACGTTGAAGATGCCGCAGGGGCTGGCGGACATCCTCCAGCCGCTGAAGAGCAGCGCCGTCGCGGACCTGACGCGGCAAGGGCTGCTACAAGCCCTCATGTGGTGGGTCAAGGAGCGACTGCCGCTCAAGTTCACGACCCGCGCCTTCAGCCTGTGGCCGAGCGTCTACGTGCAGCGGGGGATGAAGTATGACGCGAAAAAGTGGAGGAAATGGGGTCACCGGAACCCGATGGTCAGCGGGGCGGGGGGAGCCGGCAGCTTCAAGGAATCGGTGCTCGGCCGCCTGCCGACGTTCAAGCACCGCACGGAAGGCCGCAGCGTCAAGGTGCAGGCGGAGATCCCGGTCGGGCGGCTGGCCAACTTGTGGGCCGGCGGCGCGCGACGGCACGACTTCCGGGCCTCGCTCGGCGAGATCAGCGCCAGCGAGGGCAAACGCATGTCCGAGATCGCGGAGGCGGAGATACGCAAGCAGGCGGAAGTGCTGCTCAGCGACCTGCGCCCGATCATCAAGATTCTGGAGGCACGCAAGGCCGGCTGAGCTGGCAGGGTGAAGTCGTATGTGGGAAGTCGGATGTGGGATGTGGGATGTGCGGACTTCCGACTTCCGACTTCCGACATTCTGAGGAGACGGCCATGAGCGTCTTTACGCTGGAACGCATCGTCATCGGGGCCAGTTCGATCAAGGGACTGGTCAACTTCCGCTACGGGCCGGCATACCAAGCGGAGCTGCGGGCCGGCGGCAGCGAGCTGGATGCGAGCTGGCGGGCGATCACCGCGGGCGAGCCGATGCTCTACTTCGACACCCTCGCTGTCGACGCGACGCTGCGCCTGTTGCACAACACCGCGGGAACGGCCTACATCATCCCGCACTTGCCGATCGCCGCGAACCCGGCTTACCTGTATATGCAGATCCTGGCCGACGGCGTGGTGCGCGGGACGGCGGCCAGCAACCAAGCCCTCAAGGTCGTCAAGGGCCTCATCGTGCCGCAACGGTGCTCCGGGGCGGGCGGCCTCGCCGTGTTGACCTGCGCGCTCTACGCGGACTTCGACGGCGTGAATGCGCCCGTGCAGAAGTTGGCTGCCCAGACGCTCGCGGCGGGCGGGGCCGGGGCGGCCCAGGTGTCGCGGCTGGCGGCGGTCAAGAACAACACCACCGTCCTCTACCGCATCGGAGACTGGTCGGTGGACTTCGGCATCCGGGTCGCCCGGCCGCAGACGCGGAATATCTATCCCTGCGACACGCACATCGTCGGGTTCCGGCCCACCGGCCGCTGGCGCACGAGCGACCTGGAGGGGGCCGTGACCGCTTCCGGGTTCGACGGCGCCGCGGCGGGGGCCGCGGGACTGCTCTGCATCCTGGCCAAGTACGACGCGGACGGGGTCGGGGTCGAGGCGACGGGCGCCATTGCGCTGACGTTCCGCACCGGATCGCGGTTCGCGCCCACCGGCTTGCGCGGCGGACGCGAAGGGCTGATGAGCCTCGATTACGAGGTGCAGGGGCGGGGGAACACGGTCTATACAGCCGCGGAGGATGCCCCGCTATTTCTGACAACCGGCGTCGCGGTGCCGGCGGAATCGACGACCGCCCGGAGCTTCATGCTGGGGCCGGTCTACGATAACGCAGAGCTCGTCAACGCGGCGGAAGCGGACTTCAATTTCAATCTGCGACAGACGGTCCGCGGACCGGCCGATCTGCCCTGGGACACGATCATCATCACGACGACGCGTGAGCCGGAACTGCGCGTGACGCCCGAAGACCAAGCTTTTTATCAGGTCCTGGCGGAAGGGCGGGCGATTATAGGCGGCGGGTTCCTCCTCTTTCTCCGGGCGCTCGATCCGGACGGGCTCCCGCTCGCGGACGCCGCGACGGAGCACTTCAGCATCACGTTGCCGGTGGGTTGGATCGAGCCCGATGAGATCAGCGGGGACCACGGCCAAGTGATCGCCGGCCGGGTGAAGGTAACACCGGTGAAAGGCAGCGGGGCACTCGTGACGGTGGCGATCAACGTGGCGATCGTGGCACCGCCGTAGCGGAATGTCGGACGTGGGATGTCGGATGGCGGATGTGAGATGGCGGAGTTCGTCTACTTCGTGGAAGGCGGCGGCGGACACGACCGGCTGGCGGAGCTGGGACTCGCGGACCGCTTTGCCGACACGCCGCGGATCAGCAGCCTGCCGGCGCGCGGCGCGGGGCCCGAGGGCCGCGTGGGGATCGCATTTCACGCCGCGCCGCGATTGCCGGAGGGGCTGAGCTGGCAGGGTGAAGTCGAATGTGGGAAGTCGGAGGTGGGACGTGGGATGTCGGAAGCCCGGACATCCGCCATCCCACATCCGACCTCCGACATTCCGGCGCCGCGCTATTGGGTTGGCTGGCGGCCGGAGGAGCCGCCCGGCCCGGCCGAACTGGCGCGCGCAATCAGCCTGCGGGGGGCATTCGTGCGGCTGGGCGATGGCCGGCAATGGCTGATCCCGTTGGTCGCTGGACATGAGGGCCGGCCGGACGCGGAACGTTGCGGGCTACCACGGCGGCCGACGTGGGAGGGCGGGGGGCTCGCCTGGCGCGTCCGCAGCGAGCTGGCGCCGCTGGTCGAACAAGCCGCCGACGTCTTGGAGCGGCTGACCAACTGGCCGGCGCGCGCGGCGGAATGCTGGGACTACGGAGCCGCCTTGCTGGCGGCCGGCTACCGGCTCGGGGCCACCGAGGTGTTGGCGCTCGGGTTGCTCGACGAGGATAGCCTGGCCGCGGTACTGGCCGTGGCCCTGGATATGTACACGCGGGTGGCCGCAACGGCGGGTGAAAAGGTGATAAAGTGATAAAGAGCGAAGGGGCGGCCCGCTCCCCCCTTATCACCTTGGCACCTTATCACCTTATCACGCCCCCCGCCTGCGCTGCGTTCGCTGGCGGGCAAATGGGGCCATACCCCGCCGATCGTGGTGCGCCTGCTCCACCGGAAATGAGGGTCTGACGTGGCGGCTGGCAACATCACGATGGTGGTGAGCGCCGAGATGGGGGGCTTCATCAACACGATGGTTGGGGTCGCCGACAAAGTAGCGAACGTTGAGGGCGGTATCACGAAGCTCGCCGCGGCGGCCAACCGGGCGGTCGGGGAGATCGCCAAGACCGGGGAGGCCGGGGAGAAGGCCGGGGGAGGGGTGGGCGTCGTGGGCAGCGCGATGCTGGGGCTGACCGGCAAGCTGATGTCGCTGGTGGGGCCGGGCGCGCTCCTGGCCGCGTTCGTGAGCATGTTGAAAGAGACCCGGGACGCAGCCCGCGAAAGCGCGGCGTCTTTGATCGAGGAGGCGAAGGCGCGAGCGGGCTTGGTACTCGTAGGTGGCCCGGTGGGTAAAGAGCAGACCAGCCGCAACATCGCCCTGGCCGAATTGGCGGGAATCGAGGCCGGGAAGCCGATGACGGGGATGGTGGCGAAGGCGAAGGCGTTCGGGATGACCGACGCCGACGTGCTCGACGTGGCCCGCAGCCAACGCTTTCTGGGCGAGGGTGGACCGGAGGGGATGGCTGAGATCGTCGGACAGCTCCAGGCGCCGGCCGCGTTCGGGAAGGGGGCCGGCACCGCCCAGCAGATCATGTCGGCGATCATTAAGGCCGCGGGGCCGACCGGCAAGCGGCCGGAGGAGTTTGGGGCTTTGGCGATGAAGGCTGTGGCCCCCACAATCGGCATCGGCGGCACGTTGGACGAAATGTTGAGCCTTGTGAGCACACTATCGCCGGGGTTCGGCGGGCCGGAACAGGCCGCAGCCGCGGTGCGGACGCTGGCGCTACGGGTCGGGAAGGAAGGCTACGGCGGACGCGGCCTGATGGCCGGGCTGGAGGCATGGCAGGCGAAGGCACCATCGGAACTGGAAGCCGCGCTGGGCGGCCTCGCACCGGCCGCGGGCCCCGGCGGGCCAGCCTTGAAGGGCGAGCGGCGGGGCCGCGCGATCGGCGAGGAGCCGGGGATCGACGAGGAGTTGGCGGGCGGGCGGACGGCACTCGCCTGGCAAACGATTCAGCGTACGCGCGACCTGATCGCGCAGCGGACGAAGGAAGTCGCCCAGGCCCGATTGACCGGAGCGGGATACGAGGCGGCGCTCGGCGCTGCGGACGTGCCCGAGCTGACCGTGCCACAGAAGGCCCGCAGGGCCGCAGCGCAACTCGTCTTCGCCCGCGAGCCCCTTGGACAAGCTGAACTCCGGCTACAGACAGCACAGGATGAACGTCGGGCGCTGCAATTCCAGGAAGGGGGTATGAGTTCGCTGCCGAGCCGGATACGGACCAAGATGGATGACTGGGGGGACTCGATAGTCGCCCTGGTGGCCGGACCTGACGCCGCGCGAAAGCAAACGCAGAAGAGTGCTTTCGAGGCCGCGCAGCAACGGCTTGGAATCCCCTTCGTAGGGCCGGAGGAACAGCTCCAAGCTTACACCAATCCCGAGTTCATGCAGCGAGTAATCGATGAAGCCCTCAGGCGGCAGATCGCGCCCCTGAGAGGAGAGGTCGGCGGACCGGCGCTGCGCGGCGATACGCGCGACGAGGTGTTGCAGAGCATCGAGCAGAACACGCGCCGCGGCTATGGCGGGTTGCGGCCGGTGCGGGCGGACGATCGGGAATGAGGCGGAACGTCGAATGTCGGATGTGGGATGGTGGATGTGAGCGATGGTGACGCCGGCGATCGGCACACTGACGGTCGGCTTCCTGGAGGGCGTGATCCACGTCCCCAGCATGGAGGTCGAACGCCTTGAGCGGGCCGGCGTCGACGGGTTCGGCGCGCGCCAGGGGCCGACCCGCGGCAAGCCGACGACGTTGAAGGCGACGACCTACGTAGCCGACGCGACCGCGGCTGCGGCACACATCCTGGCCGCGGGCGCCCTGCGGAGCACGCTCGTGACCGTCAGCGACGAGTTCGGATTGAACTGGACCAACTGCTTGATCGAGGACGTGCGGCTGACCCAGCCGATGCGCTTCGTGATGGTGAACGGCGCGGGCAAGGTGCAGGTGACGATCGAGTTCGACGTGATCCAACGGCTGTGAGGCGGATCACGAAAGCACGAAAGTGGGATGTGGGATGGCGGATGTGGGAAGTGGGATGTGCGGACATCCGACATCCGATGTCCGACATAGGAGCCCCAGATGAGCTTGTCGATACTCGCCGGCAGCACGGACGTGACGCTCTACGCGGACCTGGTCCTCGCCGCGACCGGAGCGCCGGCGACGGCGCTCGACGTGACCACCCTCGACCTCCAGTATACGCGCACCCGCGCCGCGGCCGCAGCCAAGGCCGACGCCACGCTGCTGGCCGCGGCGAACTCGGCGCACACGGACGGCGGCGCATTCGAGATCAACGCGACCTATTCGCCGGGCATGTACCGGGTGGATTGGCCGGACGCGGCATTCGCGGCCGGGGCGGCCTTCGTCGAACTGTGCGTCACGGGGGCCACGCTCCTGCCCTGGCGTGCGACCGTGATGATCGACGCTGGGCGCACCCTGGCCGACGGGGCGATCACCACGGCCAAGTTCGCGGCCGGGGCGATCGACGCCGCGGCCATCGCGGACAACGCGATCGACGCGGGCGCGCTGGCGGGTAACTGCATCACGGCGGCCAAGATCGCGGACGGGGCGATCGACGCCGGCGCCCTGGCGGGCGACCTGGCCGTGTACCGGGCGCGGATCGACTACCGCGTGGATGCCGGCGGCGAGAAGGACTGCTACCGGGTCGCCTGGGAGAAGAACGGCGTGCCCGTGGCCTACGGCTCGATCACGCTGCCCACCATCCTCGCCTACGACGACGTCGACGATGGGCCGCTCATCGCCGCGACGCCGATGGGCTGGGACGCGGCCGGCCAGATGCTGACCTATAATGCGATCGACGCCGAACGGGCCGCGGCCGGCCGCGGGCTCAAGATCATCGTGACCGCGACGATCGACGCGGCGGTGCGAACGGACGTGGAGCTGATGAGCCGGGACCTGTAATCCAGAGATCGTGATCTCCGGGAGCGCGAGTGATGTTGCGGCGGCGACTGATGCGGCGCGGGCAGCGGAGCTGGTACTGGACCCAGCCGGCGCCGCGTGTGAGCGGACTGCGGGCGGCGCTGGTCGCCGGACACTGGATAGTGCGCGGCACGGTGACGGCGGCGGGCGACTACTACTGCTACTGGTTCGTCGACGGCGATTACGCCGGCCGCACCGCGTCGCCCGAACTGACGCTGCCCGGCGGACGGGCGCTGTCGGTCGAGCTCCTGGTACACCGCCGGCCGGACATGGAACCCAGCCTTTGGGCGCGGGCGCCGCGCTGCCGGCGGGAGACGCTGGGCTGGATCAAGAGCGCCGACCCCGTCGACCACTACCGGCTGGAGTACGCTCTGGGCGTCTCGCCCGTTACGTGGATCGAATTCGGCCGGGTGACGAGCGATGGCCGCTGGTACTACGATTTCACCGGCCCGCCGGTCCCGGACTTGACCTGGGTGACGTACCGGGTGACGCCAGTCTGGAATGAGGTCGCCGGCACGCCATCCGAGTGGGCGCCACGGTATATCGTGGGCATCCCGGACGGGCCGGGCTGGGCGGCCACATACAGTGCGGTGAGCGGGAGGGTAACGATCGGGGCGAGCTGAGGAATGTCGGATGTGGGATGGCGGATGTGGCAAGTGCAGCGCTCGAGGAAGGTTGAGATGCCCAATGTGATCGAACAGCGCATCACGGCCGCGGAGGTCTTCATCCGGGCCAGCAACGGCCGGGAAGTGACGATCACACGGGCCGAGATCGACGGGCTGCTCAAGGCCCAGGCGGGCGACGATCAGACGCGGGCGACGGCGGTCGCGGATACATTAGCCATCACAATCGCGGATTTTCTTGGGAGAACGGATAAGAATGACAGGATCATCCACGACATGCTCTCGCCTGACGAGATCGGGCTCGTTATCGACCCGAGCCGTGCCTGTGTGACCGCGCTTCTGACTGGCAAGGATGCGCAACTTACTGCGGCGAGTGCGGCTTCGGCGTTGGCCGGGAAACCCACATGAGCGGCACGGTCGTCAACTTCTGCGGCTTCGAGACCGGCGACCTGATCGAGGCCGTCCTGACGGGCGGCACGTTCTCGGCCAGTACGCTGACGCCGCGCTCGGGCACGTACTGCCTGCGCACCAATCCCACGGCGAGCACGGGCTGGGCGAAATTCGGCGGGCTGGCAGCGGACGGGAGCAAAGCTGTCCTCAACCTGGCCACGGCTTATGTGGGGTTCTGGTTTCGGTTCGCGGCAGGCGCGAATGCGATCGTCTGCACCTTCTTGTCCGGCGCGACTGTGCGTGGTACTTTGCGATTGACGACGGCTTCCGTGCTGAAGTTGCACGATAAGGACGGCACCGAAAGGGCCGCCGGGGCGACACCGCTGGCACCTGATACCTGGTATCACATCGAGCTGTTGCTGACGGTTGGGGTGATTCAGATATTCACCGCCAGGGTCAACGAGGCGGAGGAAGCGACATACACGGACAACGTCTTCCTCAATGCCGCGACGGATTATGTGACGCTCGGCCCGACGGCTTCCGTGACTGTAGACTTCCGCTATGACGATCTCATCATCTGCTCGACCAATTGGCCGCCGGATGCGAGTTGCGGACTACTGCTGGCGAACGGGAACGGCACGGATATAGCCTGGGCGGGCGTCTACACGGCCGTCGATGACCGGCCGCACGACGGCTCCATGACCTATATTTACTCCGTGACGGCGCTTCAGGCCGAGACGGCGACCATGCAGGACACGACGACCTTGGGGGCAGTTGACAGCATCCTGGCGGTGAAGGGCATCGCGGTCGCGGCCTTGGAGGGGGCAGTACCATAACCAATGGCCACTACGCTCAAATTGCGGATGCGCGACACCGAGGGGACCGCCCAGGTTGTGGACACGACCGCAGCGGGGTTGACGGAGGCGTATGCCTCGTTCGAGGCGGTGAAGACCGTGGCGATCGGCGGGGCGGCGTGGACGGCGGCGATCCTCGACACTCTGGAAGTCGGCGTGGTCAATGCAGCCGTGGACGCAGAGATCACCGAAAAATGTACGGCGGTTTACGCGAGCGTGCTGTACACCGCGCCGCCGGCATTGACTTATGGGTGGGAACCGACCGTACCGTATCCTGCAAGAGAACCGAACGAAGTTGTCGCCTATTGACAGGAGAATCAGATGCGACGTTACGCAGTATCAGGTCCGACCGAGGCCAGTGCCGGCCCGAAAACCGCCGTGACCGTGATCGGTACGGCAGTCGTCCGGCCCTACGTCTACGACATCATGGTGGGCACGATCACCACGCCGGCGGACTACACCGTCCACGTGCGCGTCTCGCCGTTCACGGCCGCCGGAACCAGCGCCGCGAGCCCGCCGGTCGGAACCCCGCTGGACTCGAACGATCCGGCCGCGACCTGCACTTGCGGCTGGACGCACAGCGCCGAACCGACCGTGGATGCCAAGATCGCCTACCTGAACATCCTGCTCAATCAGCGGGCCACGTTCCGGTGGGTTGCGGCGCCCGGTGGTGAATTGGCGCCGGCTGCCGCTACGACGAAGGGCGTGGCTGTTGCCAACTTCGTAGCGGGTGCGGCTGTGACCATGTGGGCCACGGTCCACTGGCACGAGTGATGGCTGGCGACAAGCAACACACGGTGCTGCGGCCATCCGGCACGATCATCATCACACCAGAGTTCGGACAGCCGCAGGTTCACGACACGCTTCAGTGCCGTCACTGTGGGCGGCACTGGATTGTCGCCCCCGGTAGCGGTCGTAGACGCGGCTGGTGCCTGAAGTGCAACGGGCCGACCTGCGGGTTGGAGGCCTGCGACGCCTGCACGCCGTATAAGGCCAGACGCAACGAGTAACCGATGCTTCGTTGGCAATATCCAGCACTGACTGGTCAAACATTGCCGCCGCCGCAGAACCTGGACTGGCTAGTCCAGCAACCGGGGCCGGTGCGCGCCAAGGTCGCCTGCATTGCACTACTGGCCGCCTGTTGCACCCAGCCGGTCGATCCGGTGATCTCGATTGGTTGGGCGGTTCAGCAAGCAACCCCGGTGCGGGCAGCCCCGCCGGCGACCCCAGGCTGGTTCTGTGAACCAGTCAAGCGCGCCCCTCTCCGAGCGGGCCTGCCGTGGGTCAGGACCGATCCGCCCACGCTGGAGTTCCGTGGAGCAGTGACCGGGCTGCGGGTCATCGACGCGGCGGGGCACAACGGCGCCGGCGCCGGCCGGCTGCGGATCGGCGGCGACGGCCTGGCGGCCTGGCGCCCGCCGGGGCAGACGACGTTCGGAACCGGCGTCGACGTCTCGGCCGGCGGGAACTTCACCCTGAAAGGTGTCGCGCCGGGCGATTCGATCGACGTTGCGGTCACGCCCGCGGCGCTGCCCGAGTACGCCGAAGAGGCCGATATACACCTGAGCTGGCCAAACGCGAACGCCGTGGCTTACAAGGACATCACCCCGCCCCAAGCGTGGGCGGGAAACGTCGCCACGCTCAGCGTCGAGCTGATCAGCGGCAAGCAGGACGATGCGGTCACGGTCAGCCTGTGGCTGGACATCCTCACGGCACGGTACTTCGAGCTGTCCGCGGATGGCAGCACGTGGGTGCGGCCGGTGAGCGCGGCGGACGCGCTGGAGCTGACGCTGCCGGCCGCGGGCTCGGTCATACTGCATCTGCGGCGGACGATCCCCGCCGGCTGCCCGGCCGCGCCCGCGCGGCCGGTGCGCATCCCGTTCCTCGCGGATGACGGGGTGAGTCAGGAGGAAGGAATGCTCGGCGGTTGGTTCAGGATTTTCAACTATGCGGTCTACCGTTTCCGGCACCGCACGGACGGCCGCGACCCGGACCCGATCATCGATGCGCCCGAGGCGGAGCAATTCGCCCTGGTTTGGCTCTCCGGGGTCCTGGCGGTCAGCAGCGACCACCGTTTCGCGGTATCGAGGTACAACGGGGTGCGCGAAAGCCCGCTCGGGCTCGTGCGGCAGGTGGTGCTCGACGCGGAGGGCCTCGAGACCGCCGCCCCGCCGTCGCCCGCGACGTTGCCGGCCCTGGTCACGCTGAGTGCGGGCGTGCTGCGGTTGATCGCGCTCTACGCCGCCGACGCCGATCTGCCCGCCGTCCGCGCCACGCACGCGGCCATCTGGTGGCGGATGGGCGCGAACCCGGTTTTCAGCGGCGACCCGGACGCGGTCGTGGCGCTGCAACTCGGGCGGGGGTACGCGGTGATCATCTACGACATGCCGGCCCAGGCGGATGGGGTGCTGGTGACCGTGCAGGTCCGGCCGCGGCGGAGCGTGGCCGGCCAGCCCACGGTGGATGCCGCGACGGCGCTGGAGATTGCCACCGAGGCGGTGGCGGATGGGCCGGCGGCGCCGATCCTGGCGGGCCGGGACGCGGGACTGTAGATGGCGGATGTGGGATGTGGGATGGCGGACGTGGGAAGTAGGATGTTCGGACATCCGACATCCGATATCCGACATTGGTAGCGTGAGCTGATGCCCAGCAGACAAATCCAGGCCCCCGCGACCGGACTGGGCGGATTGCCCGCCGATCAGACGGCGGTGGCGCGGCCCGAGGCACGGGTGATCGTCGAGGCCCGGGACGCCTGGTGGGGCGTCTGGATTCCCAGCCCTAACCTCGTCGCACTGCGGGCGGAGATCCATGCCGGTAGCGCGGGCTATAGTACCGCCGAGATCGAGCACCTCTACGGGACGCTGTTCGAGGCCGGGGAAGCGCCGACTTATGCTACGGAGTTGGGCGCGGACCTCGCGGGCAAATGGGTTCGGCTGCGCCTCATCGTCCCGCAGACGGTGCTCTCGCGGGCCGGGACCGTCACCCCGGATGTCGAGCCCGTCACGATCTGGACGGGGTATATTGCCAAGCGCGGCGAGACCCCAGCCAACGTCGCGGCGGAGGCGACGCCCAGGGGCGGCGACCATTATACATGCGTCGGCCCTGAACGGATCCTCGAACAGTGCGAGCTATTTACATCGGCCTGGTTGATCGCCAATGTGGTGCAGGAACTGGATTGGATGCCGGGGTTCAACCGGCGCAGCGCCGGTGGCGAGGTCTTCGGCAACCGTTCGGCGACCAAGCTCAACGGCTGCTACTTCTTCGGCGGGACCGGCATCTGGACCCGGCGGCAGATGCTGGAGCACGTCATCGCCTACTGGGTACAGGTGCGCAGCGCCGCCGACGCGCCGCTTTGGCCGATCTGGCACCTGAGCGGGCAGTTGGAAGCGCTCGAAAGCCTGACACTGCCGGTCGAATGTCACGAGCGGATGACCGCCAAAGACCTCGTGGACGCGATCGTCAGTCCGCGGCTGGGGCTGGATTACATCATCGTGCCCACGGAGGATGGGTTCTCCATCCGCGTCTTCACGACCATGCCGGCGGACATCACGGCGGCGAGTTACAAACTGCCGGGGAACCGGCGGCGGTTCGAGCTGTCGCTGGGCGGGATGACCGACGTGACGGCCGAGTTTGAGGATGATGAAGCGGCCAAGTACGATCAGATCACGGTCATCGGTAAACGGTTGGTGATCTGCCTCTCGGCCGGGCAGGGTGCGCAGAACGCGTTGCTCCCGGCATGGTCAGCGAGCCAGGAGACGGCCTATAACGATGGCGCCGGCCTGGGTGCCTCCGCCGATCTACATGCAGCGTTCCGCACGAGCGATCATTTCCGGGATGTCTACCAGCGTTACCGGCTGCACAGTGTGACCTGGCAAGGCGGCTACGCCTACCCCGCCGTCGCGCATGACGGCAGTATCGTGGTGGCCGGCGTCGGCTGCCAGACCTGGAGCCGCAAAACTCTTGACCACATCCCGCTGCAGGACGGGTATAACTACACGACGAATCCGCCGACGTGGAACGGAGTGAGCGGCGTCTTGCCGGAGTTCCGGCCGCCGCTGGTCCTCGCCGAGCACCCGACCCGCGGTTGTCTGCCGGTCGATCTACTGGCCGCGGCGGACGGCGGCGGGGCGACGGTCGCGGCGCTGAAGAACGAGTGGGGGCTAAACTTGAGGAGCAACCCCAACCATCTCTTTGCCCGCAACCACTGGGGCCCTTCCCGCGCTGACAATTTCAACCCGGATGTGGACGGCTACGACTATGAAAAGCTCTCGGCGACGATGGCGATCGAGAGCGATCACCGGGTGCTGATGAGCTGGAAGCTGCCCGAAGCGCAATGGTCGGGGCTGGGCCTGTCCCGGATCATCGAGGTGCCGGAGGCCGAGTTACACCTCCTGGCGCCGCAGACCATCGTCGGGACGACTGCGGCCGGTGCGCGGGCGCTATCGCCTAATGCCCTGGTCATCCTGCGCGACGACCGCGACGTGCTGGCCCGCGTCCTGGCCGGAGCGATCGGGCGCTACTTGATGGTACGGGCGCGGGCCTCGCTCGTCTACGATGCCCTGTTGCCGGCGATGGCGGCGCTGGGGGCGATCCTGGAATGGGTGGCGCCGGGCGGGGTACGGCGGGAGGTCAACGCCCCGCTGACCAGCATCGCGTGGGACTTCCAGCGGCGACAGACGCGCGTGAGCACGGGGCAGGCGCGGCGCTGACCGGAGATCACGAAAACATGAAGGTACGAAAACACGAAATGGAAGCGAACAAAAATCTTGCTGGGGCGAACTCGCGGGCATATACTTCCCCGGCGGAAGGAGTTTTTGCCGACAGGAGCCGCGCTACCGGAGTACCGCCTGATGTCGCTGGCCATACGCATTCGCGAGGGGCGAGAATTGGCGGGCTTGACCCTGGACCAACTCGCCGAGAAGGCCGAAATTTCCAAGACCTATCTTTGGGAGTTGGAGCATGACGCGAAGAGCCAGAAGAAGCCCTCGGCCGATGTGCTCCTCCGTATTGCCCAAGCATTATCCATCACCATCGCTGACCTGCTATCGCTGCCATCCGTTCGAGTTGATGAGACGAACATCGATCTCAGCGCCTCGCTTATCGAGTTTCGCAAGTTGATGGAGCAACTCGGCGAGCCGCTTACGGAAAACGACCTGCGCGACCTTGCAACCATGCACTTCCGAGGTGGTCAGCCCAAGTCGAAGGAGGACTGGCATGACCTGTACCGCCTGCTGAAGCGCGCTACTGGGAGAAAGTGATTGTAAAGGCGCTTTTTCGAGCTTTCGGCCTTTCGTGTTTTCGTGATCGCAGGAGTTGAACGTGGTTGAGAGCGAGCTGGGAATGCCGGCCCGGATACCGCCCCCGAGTGCGGTCGGCGGCGTGCGGGTGGTCAAGGTGAAGAAGGACGCGGGCGCGAACGGCGACGCGACGCACGCGCCGACCTACACCTACTCGATCTACCGCGCGGACTCCGCGGCGCTGGCCGCGGCCGACCGTTTGGCCACGACGCTGACGCCGCGGACCAACCGCATGTACGGGGCGATCACCTACGCCGCGGACGGGACGTTTGGTCTGGCCTTCATCCTCAACGGGACGTGGTACTTGTACGCGGTGGAGGAAGTGCCGCAGCTCGATACGTGCGCGCCGTAAGGCGGAATGTCGGATGGCGGATGTGCGAAGTCGGATGTGGGAAGTCGGATGCGGGAAGTCGGATGTGGGAGACTAGAGACGGATGAGCGGTGAACGGCTGATCCTGACGCCCGGCGGCAAGCGGCTGCTGAATGCGGCCGGCAAGCAGATGCTCAACCTGCCGGGGGCGGCAGGCTGCTGCGGGCCAACGCCCGGCGAGGAATGCACGTTGTGCAGCGGTACGACTCCGTTGACGCGAGTTGCGACCTTCGTCGATGTGGTTCTCTGTCCTTGCTACACGGTCACCAACTATAGCTTCCGTCCCTCATTATTGGCGGGCAGCATTAACGCGGCCCACGAGCTGACCCAAAATTCGGCGAACCCTTGCCAGTGGGTTGCGACGACGGGCACGGTGCGCCACCTCCACTATCCGTACACGGATTGCAGTGGCGCGTCTGATTACCACAATGATTATGAGATTACGACGCTCGTCGAGTTTGTCATACTTTTCGGCCACACGCACCGCCGGGTGCGCATGGGTCATCCGGGAGGAGCGGGTTGGCTGTTCTGGTCGGACGAGACCTTGGGGGCCGCTCCTACATGTTTGGCACCCTTCGACGTCGCCAATGAACTCGTAATCGGCGACTGCGGTGCCGGCGTCAACGAATGGGGCTACGACGGGAACGTCAGTGTCGAGTAGAGCGAGATTGTTGCGTTTCAGCCATCTGTGCGCGGCGCGGCGCGCCTGCCGTCTATGCCGCGACCGGGAGGGCGGGCGGGAGTGGCGAATCTCGCTCGGCAAGGTGTTCGAGTTGCCGGCCGGGGCGCCGGACTTCGAGTGCCCGCACGGAATACCGGGGGGGAGCAGAGCCGGAGATCCGCAGATGACGCAGATGGGGACGATGGGCACCGGCCCGGATCGGCGTTCATCGGCGACATCTGCGGATAGTCCGGGCGTGATGGCGATGGATTACGGCCCCTGCGAGGAATGCCGGCACGAACGCTACCGGGCCGACGGCGGGCACGGCTGCAAGCTGCTCGAGCACGGCAAGCCCTGCACACTCGCGCGGCTGATCCGCCAGGGCGGGCCGTGGCCCGCGGGCTGCCCGCGCGCGGAAAGTCGGATGGCGGATGTGGGAACTGGGATGGCGGAGCCCCAGGCATGAAACCGCGGCGGGGTCGGCCCAAGGCGTGCGACAACTGCCACCGCCGGCCGCGGGGCCGGGGCTACCGCTACTGCCACATCTGCGCGATGTACATCCGCGCGAAGATGGCGCGGGACGGGTACTTCGTGGGCCGACCAGAGCCGAGCCCTGAGCCGGAGGGGATCAGCCGCCAGTGGGCCGCGGGGCTGCTGGGATGCGAGCTGCCGACCGGGGAGGAGTAGGCCGGGCTACCCTGCGGTTGCTGGCGGGCAAATGAGGCCATACCCGAGCGAACGTGGCGCGGACGGGGGATTCTCACGAAAACGCGAAAGGGCGAAAAGGCGAAACCGACGCGGCTTGGCGGCCTTGAGTCCATCTCGTGGTTTCGTACTTTCGCGGTTTCGTGATCTCGGCATCCGAGGCGGCTATTCGGCGTGCGGCTGGGCCGGCGGCGGGAAGCGGCGGGCACGATCGACGGCGGGGTCGATCAGGGTCGGACGAGCATCCCGCTCGCGCCGGTTGGCTTCCTGGAGTGCATCCTCGGCGGCAACTCGTTTGCGGCGCTGCACTTCCGCTTCGATATCCAATCGCTGCTCCACTTCCCACGCGGCGCTGGGCGGCAAGGTCGCGGCGACGATGAGGCCGAGGGGGCCAAGCAGGAATCCGTAAGCGAGGCCCGCCAAGCCCTGACCACGTGCGCCACCGGCGCTCGCGGCCGCGATGATGGAACCGATCCAGAGGATAACCCAGAAGCCGGTGGCATCATCGGGCATGGCGAGCATGGGGCACCTCACTTACGGGGCGGGGCGGCGACGGAGGCTCGATCCACACGAGCCGTCACCAGTGCCGCGATTTCACGATGACCGTGCGGCCGATCCGAAGCCAGCCATCCGGAGGCCCTGTCGTAGCCCAGTCCGACCAAGCGATGGTCTCGACCTCCGTCGTGGGGTAGTCCAGCCAAGCCAGGGTCTCCACCTCAAATCCGCCGATGTTGGCCAATCTGGTCAGCTTCGTGCGGGTCGCCGTTCCAATCCTTTCCGTCGTTGCGGTCGGGCCTTCGTCCTCGACGCGGCGCCACTCCGGCACGTAGCGGTCCAGAAATCGTTCCACCTCTGCCCACCGTCTCTCCATGCATCCTTCGGTTGCGGCATCCACGGAGCACCCGTCCCGCGTCACTTACAGGCGCGGATCGCCGGATAGGCCAGGGCAGTGAGGAGCAGTACCCAACGGAGGAGCCGCCAGGCCCGTGACTGGTAGCCGGTGAAAGTCACGCTCAGCTCCCGCAGGCTAGAACCTCTTGCAATCAGGACCACCGGAGTGTAGTATAACACGCGGATGGGGTCGGGGTGGTGAAACCATGCGAAATCCGCGCGGACGGGTGGAGGCCGGGAACGGGGCGGACCTGCGCCCGATCATCCCGCACCCCGAGCTGGAACGGCGGCGGTTGCTGGTGGAGATCATGCTACGCCTTGGCGACGCCGAGCTGGCTTGGCTGGGTGACTGCGCCCGCTATCTGCGCGGGCACGCGCCTCCTCCTCGGCGACCCCGCGTACCAAGTCGGGATCGGCTGAGGCGGGGCTCGAACCGAGATCGTCGACGGGTGGCGGATTTCCGTCATTGTCTTTGAGCAGCCGCATTCCGCGCTTGAAACGTTCATCGGAGGCGGCAACAGGCAAGCTCAGCAGGTCCGCCAGGATCGCGCGCATGATGACGGTCTGCTCGCCGAGGGTGTCGCATCTGGCGCAGAAGTCGTCCCAGAGTCGCCCCCAGGCGACCGATACCCGAATGCCGATGGGGCGCTCAAGATTCGCCCAACCTCTCATAAATACAGTATGCGCCAACAGTTCGGATAAATCCAGTGTAATAGTTGTAAATCCCGCAATTCGTGTTATACTGCTCTACAATGGCGCGGACGATTACGAGCAACGGGCAGCGGCACCTGGACGTCTTCGTCCCGATGGCTCTGTTCGAGCGCCTGGAGGCTGTACGGAACGCGACGCCGATCCCCGCCAGCCGCTCGGATTACCTGCGCGTGGCGCTGCTGCGGCAGATCGTCGCCGACGAGAAGCGCTTGGAACGGGCGGCCGGGCAGCGGGCCGTGCGTTTCGTCCGGCGGGCGGCGAAGCCCGCGGGGGTGCCAACGTGACCGTTCACTATCGGGTCAGCGGAAATATCTTGGTGATGGTTGGGGCGCAGTTGGGCGCGGACCTGCAACGCCTCTTCGTGCCGTGGTGTGTAGAGCGTTGTGTGACCGGCGCCTTGGAGAAACTGCTCGCAGATCGCAGAAAACGCGACCAACGAGAGGTCGTTCGGGCGGAGCGGGCCCGGAGACGGAGGAACGGCGGTGGGGTCGATCCGGCGGGCAACTCAGCACTCAGCGCTCAGCACTCGGAACTTCCGAAGGAAGCCCGATCAGCGCGCAAGCGCCGGGGAGTTAAGCCGTGAGCAGCAATTCAGCGCTCAGCACTCAGCTTGTGGAGGAACCCGCATGTGGCTGCCATTCGTCATCGAGTTCTGGCGCATCCTGACCGTGTGCTGCAAGTACGTGATCCTGGGCGTCGAGGGCTGAGCCGGAACGAGCGGCGGGTGGCCCTGGCGGTCGTCGTCGTGCTCTACGCGGTCGCCCTGGCCCTGACGGGTGCGCTGGCCTGCTGGGCGCTGAGCTGAACCTCGGCACTCGCTACTCGTAACTCGGAACTCTTGCGATCCGTGGCGCGGCGCGGCCGGTGTAGGGTTTTCCCCCCGGCCCTCCCGGCCCCCGCGCCGCCCGTTGGCAACACGGAGACACGGAGACACGGAGACACGGAGGCACGGAGAGAGGGGGACGGGCAAACGGCGGAGCGGCGTCATGGTAACGGGTACGTGAAAAAGTGCAGCGGCTGGATGGATGTGCGAAGTGTACTCCGGCGTGTCGCGCGATCGACCGGAGCTTGCGGTGGGTCCCGACATGCGTGCCTCACCGGAGATAGGCCCCGGTGGGTGAAGTCGCAAAAACCGGCACTTAATGTGGACCTATCCACCAGCCGCCGCACCGAACCTGGAGCGCTTGCATGAGCACGCGACGGGATTGGTGTCAGCACGGTCGTTGCCCGAGTCCATCGGACATGGTGTACATGGGCGACGGGCTGTGTCAGCGGCACTGGCTCGCCAAGTGCGCGGCGCAGGAACGGACGAACGGAATTGGCCCGGCCCGCGGGGAGCCGGCCGGCGACCGGGACCTTGGGCCGGTGAGCGCCGGGCCTTACACATCGGTGGCCGGCGAATCCCCGCAACCCGGGATGTGGAGGACATGACGTGCGACGGAAGATCGAGACGTTGAGCGACCTGGCGGCGATCGACCACGGGAAGATCGACAAGGCGTTCCGCCTGAACCTGCTGGAGGTGCTCGGGGATCTGGCCGAGCGGCCGGCTCTCACCAAGGACCGCAAGATCACGCTCACGGTGAACGTGCAGCCCCGGTGCGACGAGCACGGCCAACTGACCGACGTCGTACTGGACTGTGAAGTGGGACGCAGTGTGCCCAAGGAACAGAGCCGGGGGTTCTCGATGGAACTGTTGGCGGACAAGGGCCGCGTGTCGGGGCTGGGTTACAACGACCTAGCGCCCGAGGACCACCGGCAAGGCACGCTGGATGACGTGCCGGAGAAAGGCGAGGTGCAAGAGTGATTAAGGAAGCAATCGAGTATGTGAGGAAGATGGCGGACCAGGCATCTGGGCCGGACGTGCTGACCCCGTCCGGCGAGCCCGCGCACGTCTACTACCTGCGCAACCGCGTCAACGGGCAGTTGGAGCGCATGAACGCCGAGGCGAC
>Ga0315284_10001837_pt1 | contig 30273 bp, 24 predicted proteins | sample YL17G09_16_MG_FD_203696 | JGI IMG/M metagenome (GOLD analysis project Ga0315284, IMG submission 203696) | Sediment microbial communities from Yellowstone Lake, YNP, Wyoming, USA - YL17G09_16 | ecosystem: Environmental > Aquatic > Freshwater > Lake > Sediment | place: USA: Wyoming | collected...
TTCGGTCACGACCCTGCTTGGCGCTTCCGCCGGCGCTATCGCCCTCCACTATAAAAAGCTCCGAATCTTCGGGATCACGCGAAGAACAATCAGCCAGCTTGCCCGGCAGGGCCAGCCCGTCCAAAACGCCTTTGCGCAAAACCGTGTCTTTGGCCGCTTTGGCCGCCTGGCGGGCTTTGGAGGCTAAAAGGCATTTGCCCAAAATACCTTTGGCATCATTAGGATTTTTTTCCAGATACTCTTCCAGCCCATAAGCAACGGCTGATTCAACGGCCGTTCTGGCTTCCGGATTACCCAATTTTGCCTTGGTTTGACCTTCAAATTGCGGCTCGCGTAGCTTGACTGAAATAACGGCCGTCAACCCCTCCCGGACATCTTCGCCAGTTAGATTTTCATCGGAATTTTTTAAATATCCGTTTTTTCGCGCGTAATCGTTGAGGCTCCGAGTGAGCGCTGTTCGAAAACCGGTTAAATGCATTCCGCCCTCGGCCGTGTGAATGTTATTAGCAAAACTAATTTCGTAGCCCTGAAGATCATCGGTAAATTGAAAAGCCGCCTCAACCTGAATATTTTCCACTTCACGATTCACATAAAAAATATTGTCGTGGCTGGGTTGCTCATCGTTATTTAGAAATTTTACATAGGAGATAATTCCGCCTTCAAAAAAGAAGCTGTAGGAACGCTCGCCCGAATCCCCTTTTTGTTCCTTGACCATTTTCTTTTTGCGGGGCACCTCGCAGACGCCATAAAAATCGCTGAAATCGCACTCCAATTTTGTTAAATCGCGAATGGTTATTTTGGTTCCTTTGGTCAAATAGGCCTGCTGGCGAAGGTGATCTAAAATTCTGTCCCAGTCATAACGAATTTCTTTAAAAATTTCCGGGTCCGGTTCAAAAAAGACAGTTGTGCCAACGGCGTTGCATTTGCCAATTTTTTTGACGGCACTTTTTGGCTTACCCTGATTATATTCCTGAGCATACATGGCGCCGTTACGGCTAACCTCCGCCCGCATCCATTTTGACAGCGCGTTGACGACCGAAACACCGACTCCGTGCAGTCCGCCGGCCACTTTATATGATTCGCCGCCGAATTTTCCGCCCGCGTGCAGAGTGCACATCACGGTTTCCAGCGCCGATTTTTTAGTTTGCTTGTGCGTTTCAACCGGGATGCCGCGGCCATTGTCTTTAACACTAACGCGGTTTTGCGGCAACAGCGCCACCTCAACTTCATTGGCAAAACCGGCCATCGCTTCGTCAATGGAATTATCAACCACTTCCCAAATCAAGTGATGCAGTCCCTCAACGCCGGTTGAGCCAATATACATTCCCGGCCGTTTTCGCACGGGCTCAAGGCCTTCAAGAACGTAAATATCTTTTGCCTCGTAGGAAACGCTGTTGTTGTTTTGTTTATTGTTGTTGTTATTTGCCATATTCTTATATGTCATTGCGAGGAGTGTAGCGACGAAGCAATCCCGCCCAAGAACAGACAACGGCTGTTGGCCACGGGATCCCTCGTCCGCTTCACCTCGAAATGGCCCCGCTCAGCGGGGTCATTTCCTTATTTCCCAACCTTTTTCTTCCAATACCTTAATAATTTTCTCCATCAACTTATTAATTTCAACATCGGATAAATTTCTCTCTGGCGACTGCCAAATCAAATGAAAAGCTAAACTCTTTTGTTCCTCCGATAAATCTTCTCCTTCGTAGACATCAAAAAGATCGACATCTTCAAGTAATTCGCCGGCCGCGTTCTCGATTTCGTTCATTACTTCTTCAACTTTGGTGTTGGCTTCCACAAAAATTGCCAAATCGCGCGTGATGGCCGGGTATTTGGACGGCGCCTGATAAATTCTTTCCTCATCAATCAACTCAACTATTCTGGCAAAATCAAATTCAAAAATTGCCGGCCGTGCTTCTATCTCCATTTGGCTCAAAATTAAAGGGTGAAGTTCGCCAAGATAACCCAGGATTTCTTGACCAACCTTGATCTGAGCGCTTTTGCTAGGATGTAAAATTGACTTCCAATTTATGGGCAAACCTTCCTGGATATGATCGTCATCCCAAACATCGACCAGCCCCAATTCATTGAATAGAATTTCTATCACACCTTTAAGTTCGTAAAAGGCGCTGTCTTTTGCACGAGCATCCGGCAAAAAGACAAGCCCCCCAATCTTTCTTTGCTCAATAATTTTTTTACCCTGCTGTGAGAAAACGCGACCTTCTTCAAAAAGACGCAAAGCCTCCTCTTGAGAGCGTCTCGGGGCACCCTGAAAATATTTTAGATTGGCTTGCAAATTTTTAATTAATCCGGGCGCCAAATTCGGCCGAAAATATTTTTGTTCTTGAGACAAAGGATTGCTTGGCTCCGCCAAATTGTTTAAACCGTATAATTTTTTATCCCCTTCGCTGATTAAAGAATAATTATAAACTTCCGAGAAACCCAAACCCGTTAAAATATCCTTTGTTTCATCAAGATAAAGCAACTGTTCGTTTTCCAAAGCCGGGATCAATTCGCCTGTTGGCATGCAGGATGAAATATTCTGGTAGCTAAAAAGTCTTCCGATTTCCTCAATGAGGTCTTCTGAATTTAACAAATCCGCCCGCCGAGTCGGCACTCGCACTTCATAAAACAAATCTTTAGTTTTTTTAATTTGCTTTACCGGCAAATCAAGTCTGGCAAATATTTTTAAAACCTGTTCCGGTTTAATTTTTATACCCAATAAACTCTCAATGTAGCTATGAGACACCGCCGCGCTCCAGGGCTTTTGAACCTGAGCCGCCACGTCAATTACGCCACTGGCAACCTTACCTCCTACAAGTTCAGCTATTAGTTGGGCCGCGCGATCCAGTGCCCAAACGGTCAAATTCATATCGGGGCTATTTTCAAAACGCCAAGAAGCGTCGGTCCGTAAATTGAGCAATTTGGAACTTTGTCTGATATTGACGGGGTTAAAATTAGCCGCTTCCAGCGCAATGCGCCTGGTTTTCACATCTATTTCCGTTCCTTTACCGCCCTTGATTCCGGCGATACCAATCGCTTTTTCCGAATCGGCAATGACTAAAATGTTCTCATTTAAAATTCTCTCGGCCCTGCCTTCGTCCAGCGTTATAATTTTTTCTTTTGGTTTTGCCATTCTGACAATAATTTTCTGCTCGGCGACTTTATCCAAATCGAAGGCGTGCAGGGGTTGGCCGCATTCAAGCATCACGTAATTGGTAATATCAACGATGTTATTTATCGGCCGCAATCCGCAAGTTTTTAAACGCTCCTGCAGCCATTGAGGCGAATCTCCCACTTTTACATCAACCACAACTCTCGCGCTGTAGCGCGGACAAAGTTTAGGTTCTTTAATTTCAACGCTCAAAAAATCTTTTATTTTTAAAGATTTATCTTCTTTAAGTTTAATTTCGGGCTCACTAAATTCACCGCTGCCATTGGCAGTGATTTCGCGCGCTATGCCCAAATGCGACAAACAATCATGGGCCCGGTTTGTCAAAACTTTAATGTCTAACAACCAATCGCTGTTAAACTGTTCAACATTTTCCACATCAAAAATTCCCATCGTCAAATCAGCCGCCACTTGCTGGGGCGAGGAAATTTTAGTCACATATTCTTTTAGCCAATTGTAGGAAAACTTCATATTTAAACACTGATTTAACTGATGTCGGCACGGAATTAAACTGAATTTTCCGTTTTTTCAGTGTAATTATCGGCTTCTTCCGTGTTTATTAGAATTGTCTCAGAAATCTTATATCTCCGCCGTTCAATAGCCTGATGTCGTTGATGCGATATTTCATCATCACCATTCGCTCAAAACCGATACCGAAAGCAAAACCTTGCCATTCGTTGCGAACGTAGCCAGCGTTCTCAAAAACCGCCTGATTAACCATGCCTGCGCCCGCAATTTCTAACCAGCCGCTTTGGCCGCAAACCTTACAGCCTTTCTGATCGCAAAAAACACAGCCCATATCAACTTCAAAACTCGGCTCGGTGAAAGGAAAATAGCTGGGCCGGAGTCGGATGGCAACTTTTTGCTTGTAAAGCCGCCTAAAAAATTCCTCCATGATGGCTTTGAAATTAGCGGCCGAGATGTTTTTATCCACCATCAAACCTTCAATCTGATAAAATTGATAATCGTGAGAAGCGTCGGTCGCCTCGCGCCGATATACGCGGCCCGGCACAATAATGCGCAGCGGCGGATTATTTTTTTCCATAAAACGTACTTGCACGGGCGAGGTATGGGTGCGCGCCACTAAATCTTCGCCGCCCGCCGGATTTTTAATATAGAAGGTGTCTTGCATTTCGCGAACCGGATGATTTTTGGGAAAATTTAGCGCTTCAAAATTATACCAGTCAGTTTCAATTTCCGGTCCTTCAACCACCGAGAAACCCAAAGACTCAAAAATATAAACCGCCCTTCGCATGAGCTGCGTTCTTGGATGCAGATGGCCGCGCGGTAATTTTGCGCCCGGAGCAGTGATATCCAGCCATTCTTTGGAAAAAGTTTTAACGGCTTGCTTTAATTTTTCATCCGCCGTATGCATCAGCTCGTTGATTTCGTTTTTGAATTCGTTGACATAGCGGCCGACTTGCACGCGTTCCTCCTCCGACATTTCTTTGAACCCCCGCAAAATTTTATTTAGCTCGCCATTCCTGCCCAAATAGCGCAAACGCAAATCATCCAGTGATTTTTTATCGCTGACTTTGGCTAAGTCTTCTTTAAATTTCTTCTTTAACTCTTCGATCATGCCAATTTTGCCCGCCTGCCAAAGCCGATAATGATTAGAAGGCAATACATTCGTCGCAAACCTTAAGGTTTAAATATCTAGATTCCGACTAATCAGCTTTGGTTATCGGCGGGCAGGTCTAAAAATTATGAGCTCATTTTGTAGCGAAATAAATTTAGCTACAAAATTGAGCACCGAGCACATAATTCATTCCTGAAGACTATTTTTTAACCTTTCTTTCAGTCTTCTTGCTGTTTGCCCACGCTGTTTTAACTTTTTCTCACGATTTCTAGCATCAGCTTCGCTTTTGTATGCTTCGTAATAAATTAAGTCGGGTTCTTTTTCTTTATGTTCCTTGAATCTCCTTTTCAAATTATCAGTATACCCGATATAGGTTTCTTTCGTCTTCTGATTTTTTATCAAATATACATAATACATAACAAAATGCAAAAATGAATTATGTGCTCGGTAAAGGTTTTGTTACCAAAATTCATACGCCTTATGGCTTTGAATTTTGGACAAAGCCCTTTACTCCTCCCGATAAAGAAACGCCATCTCAATTGCCACGACAATTATCAAAAAAATCAATGCGGTCCACCAAGTAAAAACGCCGAAATATTTCATGGTCAGATATCCGACCAGCAGGGCGCTCAGTAAGGTGCCTTGCCGAAAAGAAATCCCTAAAAAATAATTAGGCAATTTGTTCCTGTGTTTGCGGTGCCGAAAATAAAAGCCAATTAAACTGAAAAAGCCGCAAAGCGCCATAAACAAGCTCAAAAAAAACAGAATTAAAATTATGCCGCTGGCATTTTCGGGCGAGAAAAACCACAAAATCGCCAAAAAGGAAACTAGCGCTAAAAAACTGGCCAGTCCTGTTAACCAAAGGTAAAGTTTTAGAGACATACCAGGTAGTAGAAATTCGACTAAAAATTAAAAAATACGATACGATTTTAATTCTTAATAACCTCTGCCAGATAGCAAAATCTGGTTTCTTTTATTTCCAGTTTCTATCTTGTCGAATTTTCACTACCTGGCATATTGGATTGAGATTTCTACCTTAATTTTACCTTATTCACTACATAAAAGCAAGCACCAAAAACCCACTTTTTTACACAGTTAGCTTGCATAATGGGCTGGGTTTGGGTATAATAAAAACGCTTGTTTTAAGCGTATTTATCGCGGGGTAGAGAAGAAGTATCTCGGGGGTCTCATAAGCCCCAGACCCCGGTGCAATTCCGGGCCCCGCAACACTTTTTTGATTAATATAGCGCCTCTGATTAAATAGTGACAGTGTTTAATTTTGGCGTTATTTTTCAAGAGAGCGAGTGAAATGAAAATTTATTTTCATTTCCGAGCGAGCGTAAAAATATATAATATATTTATTTTAGCTGCCAGGGTAGCTCAGTTGGCCCGCCCGCAACGCCTGAGCGTAGCGATGGTGGGCGCGGTAGAACGTGGGACTTTCACCCCCACACTTATATGGCAGGGTAGCTCAGTTGGTAGAGCGTGGGACTCATAAGCCCAAGGTCGTGGGTTCAATCCCCACCCCTGCTACCAAAAAAGTGTGGGGGCAAGTAAGCCCTTTTTAAAAGGTCGTGGGCTTGTCCCGTGACGAGCGAAGCGAGTTTTACGGGATTCGATCCCCACCCCTGGTACATGATTAAAAAGATTAAAAATAAATACGTTGTTTTGAACGAAACAACTGGCCGAAAATTCGGAACTTACAAGACTTTAAAAGAGGCCAAAATCCGCCTGCGCCAAGTTGAGTTTTTCAAACATGCCAAAATGGCGGGCGTCAAGTTGAGAAATAGAGGATAAAAGACATTTTTATGGACCGTTAGTGTAGCCTGGTCTAACACGTCTCCCTGTCACGGAGAAGACCGCGGGTTCAAATCCCGCACGGTCCGCCAATTTTAAAAGGCCGGCTTTTAGAAACCGGCCTTTTTATGTTCTATTGCTTATATGTTGAATAACTAATAATATATAATTAATGATAAAAAGGCAACGAAAATGAAATTTCCACAAGATTTCAAAAACAAGATTATTTGCGGGGACGCAATAGGCATAATGAAAAGAATACCGGATGGAGTAATAGATCTGGTTATTACCAGTCCGCCTTATAATCTAAAAAATTCCACCGGAAACGGCATGAAAGATGGCCGTGGTGGCAAGTGGGCAAATGCCGCTTTGCAAAATGGCTATACGCATCATAATGATTGTATGCCACACGAAGAATATGTAAAATGGCAAAGGGATTGTTTATCGGAAATGCTGCGAATTATACCGGAAACAGGAGCTATTTTTTATAATCATAAATGGAGAGTTCAAGATGGAAAATTACAAGACCGGCAAGATATCGTTAGTGGTTTTCCGGTCAGGCAAATCATTATCTGGAAGCGTAAAGGTGGTTTAAATTTTAATGCCGGCTATTTTTTGCCGACCTACGAAGTTATTTATCTAATTGCAAAACCAAAATTTAAACTTGCTCAAAAAGCTAATGCGTACGGGGATGTCTGGGAGTTTACACAAGAAATGAACAATGAACACCCTGCGGCATTTCCGGTTAACTTAATTGACCGAATAGTTTTTTCAACGACCGGAAGAATAGTATTAGATCCGTTTATGGGTTCGGGCACAACGGCAATATCTGCTATAAACTTTAAAAGGAATTATATCGGGATAGATATTTCGCCAGAGTATTGCAAGATGGCCGAAAAACGCATAAAACAACATCTAGCCCAAGGAAAGCTAATGTAACCTCATGACCAAAAAACCAATTATTTATACTAAACAAGCTCTGATAGATAAACTTAAAGAAATTGTTAATGCTGGCTGGATACCAAATACTAGACGAGGTAACCAGGGAGGCATAGGAAATACCTTAGAGGATTTACTCGGCATAAAAGAAAATAATCTTCCTATTCCGAATGCGGCCGAATGGGAGTTAAAAGCACAAAGATTAAATTCATCATCCTTGACTACGCTATTTCATATAGAGCCCTCACCTCGCGCGGTTGGTTTTGTTTCTCAAATTTTATTGCCCAAGTATGGATGGGCGCACCAAGAAGCAGGCAAAAAATATACCACTAAAGAAATGAGCTTCCGACAAACGATTGGCACATCAAAAAGCGACAGAGGCTTTGCGGTTAGAATAGACAGAGAAGAAAGAAAAATTTTAATTTCTTTTGATGCTTCGGCCGTAGATAAAAGGCATAAGGCTTGGTTAAAATTAGTCAATAAAAGAATTGGCCTAGGCGAACTCAAGCCACAACCTTATTGGGGCTTTGACGACTTGGAGCATAAAGCTGGCACAAAATTATTAAATTGTTTCTATGTGCAAGCAGAAGTCAAAATTGAACGTAAAAAAGAATTTTATAAATACAGCAAAATAATGATGTTACAAAAATTTAGCTTTAAGGGATTTTTGAAAGCAATTGAAGAATCAAATATTTTAGTAGATTTTGACGCCCGCACCGGCCATAATCACGGAACTAAGTTTAGAATGCGTCAAAATTGTCTCCCTATGTTATACGAAAAAACCACCATTATTGTTTGAGTTAAGGGCGCTAAAAACCGGCCAAGAACACAAAAGGCCACAATGGGCTTTTTTGTTTTACTGGAGCTATTTATTCTATATAAAGTTTTTACTTATTCTTTTGCTTGTGCTGCTCTTGACACCGATACATAGTGGTGATAGTATGCCTAGGTAAGTTAGCCGTTGACTTGAGAGCATGCCGGAGTTAATATGGTCTAGTCGGCAGATAGTATAATAACTAAGGCAATAATCAATATATGTCATTCCAAAAATTTGAAGCTGTAGGTGCAAAATTATCCTGTACAATTTCTCTCACACAGTCGGGAGGATTTGGCTTTTCGTCTGGCATGTATAAAAAATATAATATCCCAGAATTTAATTTCGTCACCCTTTTTTTTGACCCGGACGAAAATAAAGTTGGGTTTCAATTTTCTAAAGAGAGAATTGGTAGATCAAGTTTTTCTATCATTCAAAGCGATCAAAGAAAATCAGGCAGTGTGGTCGCTAAAAGCTTTCTAAAAACTTTTGATATTGATCCAAAAAAATACCGAGGCAGATATGAGCCGGCTGAATATGATGACCCGCAGCATGGAAAAATTTTTTATATCGTCCTTTCTGAAAATAATAAAAAATAATAAAAACGGCATTTGACGATGCCGTTTTTGTGAAAAAACTTCATAGAAAGTTTAATGGGCCTTGTCTCTTTCTATGAAAATTACTATGAAATTTTGGAATCTCCGGAACTTCCGGTCGATATTATTTCATAGCCAATTACTTTTCGCTACTATATGAGCGTCAATTCTATTATAGCCAAAAGTGTATCATTTGTAAACAAGGCCCATTCTGTAGTACCAAAATGATAATTCACGAAATAGTAGTTGCTGTGTGGAGAAAGGGTTATCCCGTAATCGGTATTGACCCTAACGTATGGCGCAAAGATCAGTGTGGAGCCTGGATAGGCTGGGCTTATTATGGCGATAGAACTAGCCAGTACGGCTGGGAAATTGACCATAATAAACCTGTAGCCTCAGGAGGCCCTGATGATTTGATAAATCTGCGTCCCTTACATTGGAAAAATAACGCAAGAAAGCAAGACGGAAGTCTAGCTTGTGCGGTTATCGCCTCCAATTAAAATACTGGCGAAATACACAGTACTGCAGAAAAAGCCCGTCCGATTAAAGTCGGCGGGCTTTTCGTTTAACCGTTTAAAGAACGAATATAGATTCCAACTTCTCTAATATCCACCGCTGAAATTAAAGCAGGGAAAGTCTCTGTTTTTTTATTTCGCCTATAATTCTATAGATATTCCAATTCTTTCAACGCTGTTTCGTAATTTTGCACCGCCTGCTGAGCTTGTTCCTGAGAAATTTGCATCGTCGGGTCCTGAACGATTTGGTTGCGCAGATGGTGCGCCTCCCAGACCAAACTCACGCTTTTCAATTCATTTTCTTCAAACTGCCGCAGCCGTTCAGTCATGTCAACGCCAGGCAGGCCCATCTGTTTTAAAATATCGTCAAAAATATTATCCGCTTCAATTATCGCCAATTTTAAATTGGCGTCATCGCCCCTTTTTAATCTTTCCTGAATTAACAGCCATTTTTTATTGAGCGCTTGGGGGCCGAAAACCGATCGACGCGCTGCGGCGCTCTCGCTAATCCACCAGGTCGCCTCTGACTTTTTTAAAAGCACAACGATTAAAAAAACAAAGAAAAAAGTTATCGCGTAGCTGATCAGCTGCAAGGTCAAGACAGTACGGCTAAAGTCGACTGAGTTTATAAAATTTTGGATGTTATCGTAGAGGTCCAAAAAAAAGGTAATCATGATAATAAGTCAAAATGAAACTGTCTATAATAATAAATTTTCAACAGTCTGCGCTACTTTAAATATCAGATCCTCAGAAAAATGTTTGCCGATAATTTGCAGCCCGACCGGCAGTTGCCCTGCCTCATTGGCCGGCGGGTTAATATTTCCGCAAGGAATTGAAATCGCGGGAACGCCCGCCAAATTTATTGGAACGGTATAGATATCAGACAAATACATTTTTATCGGGTCATCAATTTTTTCGCCAAATTTAAAGGGCGGCGTGGGTGAAACCGGCGTCAAAATTACATCTACTTTGGCAAACGCTTTAGTAAAATCTTCCAAAATTTTAGTCCTGACTTTTTGCGCTTTTAAATAATAGGCGTCGTAGTAGCCGGCCGACAAAGCGTAGGTACCCAGCATAATGCGCCGTCTGGGTTCGGCGCCAAAACCGTGCTGACGCGATTTCAGGTAAACGTCCAAAAGATTGCTGACATTATTTATTTCTGAATAGCCGTATTTGATGCCGTCGTAGCGCGCCAAATTAGCCGAAACTTCGCAGGGCATAATAATATAGTAACACGCCAAAGCATATTCGGAATAAGGAAGGCTGATCTCCTGAACCTGTGCCCCGGCTGCCTCTATTTTTTTTATCGCACCCTTAACTAATTTTTCAACTTCCGGATCAATGCCTTTGGCAAAATATTCTTTGGGTAAGCCGATTCTCAAATCTTTTAAATTCAGCTCCCACTTTACCTCCTGCTCTAAAACGGCAGAGGTGGAATCCTTTGGATCACGGCCTTTGATCGCATCAAAAACGACCTTACAATCCTGCACGTTTTTGGCCAAAGGACCGATCTGGTCAAGCGAGGAAGCCATGGCCATCAAGCCGTAGCGCGAGACTGCGCCATAAGTTGGTTTGAGCCCGACCACGCCGCAAAAAGAAGCCGGCTGGCGAATTGAGCCGCCGGTGTCGGAACCCAAAGAAAAAACGCATTCATCCGCCGCCACGGCCGCTGCCGAGCCGCCGGATGAGCCACCTGGCACGCGCTCCAAATTCCGGGGATTTCGAGTGACGCCGTAAGCCGAGTTTTCGGTGGAAGAACCCATGGCAAATTCATCCATATTGGTTTTGCCCAAAAAAACCGCGCCAGCTTTTTTTAGCCTTTCCGCCACCGTTGCGTCATAGGGCGCAGTATAATTTTCCAAAATTTTTGAGCCGGCGGTACATTTGACGCCTTCCAATAAAATCACGTCTTTGATGGCGCAAGGAATTCCTTCTAAATCTCCTATTTCGCCCCCGGCTGCGATTTTTTCATCAACTTTTTTTGCCTGCGCTAATGCCAAATCTCCTGTTATCGCCAAATAAGCATGAATATCTTTGTCCTGCTTTTCTATTTTCGTCAAAAAAGCCTGCGTCAGCTCGGTCGCTGAAAAAGCCTTATCTTTCAATCCCCCATGGGCTTGTAGAATATTTAATTTATATAGCTCCATAAATTTTTAATTCACTGCTACTCCCGTCGGCGCGGCGGGCGGAGTAGTGTCGGAAGTACCAGAGACATACTCATAAGCACCGTAATCAGGTGCGGAACCAGACAACACTTGTTTGCCGCTGGAATCCTTATATAACCAGATATTTGCCTTATCGCTCCAGGTCATGGGAGATTTGAGAGCGATAGTGTTTGTTGAATAATTAATAGAGCTAATCTGGACAACATTATTTACTGTTCCAATCGCTATCCAGTCAGCATAATAATTTCCAGCAGCCCCTCTCGCCAAGTCAGATCCCCAAGTTCCGTCTTGAAAATAAAGAGCGTCATTGACAACCAAAGTGGTTGAATTGCTTCCTGGCCCGCTGGCTTGAGTCAAATATGTTCCGCCATTAATCGCGCCAGATGAGGATTGAAGATTCAAATCAGGTAAAATTAAACTGCTCGTATTGGTAAGATCCGTGTTAATAAAATTGGGGTCGCCTATCCCGGTACAGCCGGTCCCAGCGTTAGTACACCAATTGTTTACCGTGGTGACGCAGGATGTAAATGTTGAACAACCAGCGCTCGCAAAATCAGGTGAATTGTTATATATGATGTTATTTTTGACAACATTTTCAGAATCGCTGCTGCTATATAACGCCACCATCATTCCACCTTTCCAGTTCAATGCCGGAGAACCGTTGTATCCATAACCATTGTAGTAAATTGTATTATTATAAACTCTGTCGTTGGAACCGCCATACCCACCGGCACCAGGATTCATAGTTTTAGCGTACTTAAAATAAAATCCTAAAACCATTCCACCATATGAAGCATTATAACGAGCTATAATCTTCGGACCGGCCAGAACAATATTTCCGTCTCCGCCGTTGTTTGGGTTTACCGAGTTATATCCAGACCTGTTTCCTTCAATCAGGTTGAAAATACCAGACCTTAAATAATCATCGGCGAATTGGGCATTTCTATGACCATATTTTCCGTTATAGCTGGCGTTCGTGTAAGACGCCGGATAAGTACATGAACCAGGATAGCCACTGTAAGAGGAACCACTCGCCCAAGGTTCATTGTGAAGTACATTATTTCTAAAAACAAGGTAAGCGCCGTAAGAGTTTACAGTACCGTGTCCGCCGTAAGCAATTAGGTTATTTTCAATTGTATTATAATTATCATCAGAAGAGCCGCCGGGATAACCGCTACCAACAGTTATGGAATCCCCGCTCTCCTGTGCCGGAGAACAACTGCCTCCACCTCCGGTATTTAAAATTTCATTGTGATGAATCCAGTTATGAGTGCAGTAACAATTAAAAGACCCGCCGCCGCCGCACATACCCCAGATACGTACTCCGCCTGTGCTGAAATAAGAATTATTTATTTCATTGTGCGTAGAAGAATTCGTTATAGATACTCCTATGTTAAACCCGTAAAATTTAAAACCATTAGATGTAACGCCGTCAACTTTTACATAATTCACCGGAACAGCCGCTCCGGGATTATCTCCTAACCAAATTCCATAAATGTTTGACCCTGTTCCCTTTTGAAAAATTGGAGCTTCGCCGGGTGCCGGCAGATAAGTTATTTTTGCGACCGAAGTTCCAGAGTGTCTCGGATTTATGGCCCCAACATAATTTCCCGAAATTGTGTATGTCCCTCCTTTCAGATAGACCGTATCGCCGGCAACAAGACTGGTATTTGCTGTGGCCAAAGAACAATAATTAGCTCCTGGATCGCTCGCGCTTTTGCAGTTTGTCCAGGCGGCAGTTCCTGTCGGACTTACCCAATAAGTGTTTCCCGCAGCTCCTGATGTAGCCACCGAGAAGGTTAGAGCATAGTCATCCGGGTTGGCATTGTTTGAGGTATCTTGGCATCTGATGTAGTAGTTATAGGTGACGCCGTTAGACAGACCGGTAATGGTTGATGAATGTGAGGTTCCGCCGGTCGTTGAAAAGGTATTAGATATTGATGAATAAGTTGTATTGGCGAGAGTTGAATACTTGCAGAAGGCATTCTCATTAGTAGATAGGGATAGAGTAGTTTGGGTTGTTCCTGCAGGCAGGCTGCCTGCAGGCGAGCCTGAAGAACGGACGGGCGGAGTGGTATCTGGCGTAGGAGATGGAGAGGGAGTCCCAGAAGGTGAGGGCGTAGACGAAGGCGTTGGTGAGGGTGTACCAGATGGAGTTGGCGTCGGTGTTCCCCCACCAGTGTAGTTAAACAACTCCTGAACATCGCTGGCCGGCAGTGCGCGGTTATAAACGCGGACTTCGTCAATGAAACCATCGAACGCTGTTGTCGAATAGCTTATTCTCAAATCGGGCCCGTCAGCAGAAGGAGTACCGCCGCCAAGATTTGTATAAGTATTTGAAACTCCATTTATAACAAATGTAACTGATGCACCTGCTCCGCATTGACCGTTCCAGGTTACCGCCACATGATTCCAGGCATTTTGAGTTATTGAATTGACCGGAGAATCTATATTGATAATACTTGTACAATAGGCGACAAAATTAACTCTCGTAGCTGTATCCATACGAAGCACTGTTGCCGTCGCACCTTTAGTTATGATGCGACCCATACTGCCAGTTCCACCCGATCGCGGATAAATCCAAACTGAATAAGTCAGGGGTCCGATACTTTGAAGTCCAGACATATTCACATAATCATCCACGCCGTCAAAATTCAAGGCAGAATTGATTTTGCCGATTGCCCAAGTCGGACCATTGGTTAATGTACCGTTATTATTATTGCCCGAAGAATCAGCGACGCTGGTGCCGTTGCCTTCGTCAAACTTCCAGTAGCCAATTAAGCCGGTAGTGATATCAGCGCGGGCTGAATTGTGAATCAGGAATAAGGAATAAAGAATAACAGCGAAAATGCCGATCGAGATTAATAGGTATTTTAGATATTTATTTATATTAAGTTGCCGTTTATTGATATTTGTAAATGAATAAATTTACTTTTTTAATCTTGAATTTTACCCCCACACCTATCCGGGAAAATGAATTCGCAAAAGTGATTTCATAAAACAGATGGTCATAGAAAATCTTTGATAAATTAGACATTGTTGTAAGATAAGAAAAATTTTTAAATTAATAAATTCCCGAATAGGTGTGGGGTTACTCAAACACTGCTTTAACTTTTATATAGTTTTCTTTGGTTTGGGGTGCGTTATTTAAAATTTGCTGGCGCTGTTGCTCTTCTGCTTTTTTTGCCTCATCGGTTCGCGTAATATTTTGTCGGCCGGTCACTTGGGCCGTTGGCTCCACATTTTTTGTGTCAACCTCTTTTAATTTTTCCACAAATTTTAAAATCGCCGCCAGCTCTTTGGCAAATTTTTGCTTTTCTTCCTCGCCCAAACCCAATCTCGCTAATTTGGCAATGTGTTCAACATTAAGTTCCATATTATTTAATTAATTTTAAAAATTCTTTTTCATCAATTATTTTTACTCCTAATTCTTTGGCTTTCTCATATTTTGAGCCCGGTTCCGACCCCGCTACCACCAAATCGGTTTTGGCCGAGACAGACGAGGAAACGTCACCACCATGCTCCCTAATCGCCTGCCTAGCCTGTTCTCTGGATAAATTTTCCAATTCCCCCGTCAGGACCACTGTCAAACCCTTAAGCGTCTGTTTTTTATGCTGAACTTTGGGATTGACAATCTTTACCTGTCTCAATAACCGATCCAGCAATTTTTTATTTTTTTCATTACCAAACCATTCATAAATACTTTTTGCCACCACCTCGCCGATATTGGAAATCGCATTTAAATCTTGCAAAGACGCTTGGCGCAATTTTGTGATGCTGCCAAAATGATTAGCCAGGTCAATGGCGGTCTCTTCCCCCACATGCAAAATCCCCAACGCATTGATAAAACGACTAAACGCAACGGCTTTGCTCTTGCTGATTGCTTCTATCAAATTCTGAGCCGATTTTTCGGCAAAACGCTCCAGCGGCACCAAATCACATTCTTGGAGTTTATAAATATCCGAGGGATCGCGAATCAGTCCTTCGCGCATCAGATGATCAATGATTTTTTCGCCCAGGCCCTCAATATCCATGGCGCCTTTTGAAACAAAATGCATGAGCCGCCGACGATTAACGGCGTAGCAGTTTTTATTGGCGCACCGATACGCCACTTCGCCCTCAATTCTTTCCACTCGGCCTCCGCACATGGGACAGGTTTTTGGCATATGGAAATTTCGTTCTTTGCCGCTTCTCAACTTGGTCAAAACCTGGACCACGTCGGGAATGACATCACCGGCCCGCCGGACTATGACCGTATCGCCTATTTTCACCCCTAATCTTTCAATCTCATCCATATTATGAAGACTGGCATGCGAGATAGTCACTCCGCCCACCTTAACCGGTTTCAGCACCGCGACCGGCGTTAAGGCACCTGTCCGACCGACATTAACGATAATTCCTTCAACAATGGTCGTGGCTTCTTTGCCGGAAAATTTATAAGCTTCCATATAGCGGGGCGCCTTACCCACCACCCCTAATTTTTTGTATAGACTTTCGTCGTTGACGACGACGACTACGCCATCGCATTCAAAAGGCAGTCTCTCGCGATTGGCTGCCCAATGCTCATGAAATTTAATGACTTCTTCCAAATTTTTACAGTAACGATTTTCCGGAATAGTCTTGAAACCAATGGCTTTGGCGATTTGATGCTCTTGTTCGTGCGTCTCCTGCCCCAATTCAGAAATAACAGCATAAGTATAAAAGTCCAGTTGGCGCGAAGCTGTAATTTTAGAATCCAGCTGCCTGATTGAGCCGGCCGCGCCGTTTCGGGGATTGGCCAGCAGCGCTTTGCCCTCTTTTTTGTATTTGCGATTCAGTTCTTCAAAAACTTTTTTGGTCATAATTGCCTCGCCCCTCACTTCAATCTGGCCATGCTCGACCGACGACAGAACTTTTTTTATTTGTTGACCACCCAATCCCGCTTTTTTTAATTCCGATTCGGTAGGCTGGCGCAGCCGCAACGGAATTGACTCAATTGTTTTCAAGTTCTGCGTTACATCTTCCCCTATCAAGCCGTTGCCGCGAGTGGCACCGCGTACAAAAAGTCCGTTTTTATAGACCAATGAAACAGCCAAACCGTCAAGCTTTAATTCACAAAAATAGTCTATCTTTGCTTGAGGCACTAATTTTTGTATCCGTTCTTCCCAGGCTTTAATTTCTTCCTGGCCGAATGCGTCGTTTAGCGAAAGCATGGGGACTGCGTGCTCGACTTTTTTGAATTCATCTAGCGCCTCTCCCCCTACCCGCTGGGTCGGCGAATCGGGCGTCACCAAGTCCGGATATTGAAGCTCCAGCTCTTCCAGTTCGTTTTTGAGTGTATCAAAAGCGGCATCGGAAATTTCCAGCTTATCCAACACGTGGTACATGTAGCGATGGTGATTGATCTCCTCCTTTAATTTCTCTATTCGTTTTTTGGCTTCCTGCTTATTCATATTTGCTCTTTGTCTAGTTCTATTTTATATAAAAAGCTCGCTTCTGGCAAACCCCCAGAAGAAAAAAGTGTCAGGTACCCTTTATAAAGGTACCTGACACTTTTTCTGAACTTTTTGAAATTTTCCAGCTTACCAGCCTATCTCTATTTTACGATTAGTCTGGGAAAAAACGCCGCTTGAGGTAATTTGAATATCACTAGTCCTTTGCGCGACTGCTGTGGCACCATTTCCCACCAGGTTTATATTGATTATACCATTAGCAGGCCAGAAACATGTATCGCCCAATGCACCCTTCCTAGCCTCGTATAAACATTGTTCTGCCCCGGCATCGGCGGCATAAAAAGCGGGAATTGAATTGGCAATTTCTCTGGACATTTTGATTTCAGCCACCATAATATTAGCTGCTGTCAAGGAAACCAATAAAATTATCGATAAGATAAAAACCACTAACAAGATAGCCGTCGCCCCTTGCTCGGTTTTTAATTTTTTATTTCCCTCGACCTGAGCTCGGGACGAAGGTTTAATTTTTAATTTTTTAGGGGGCATACCCCGTAGTAGAAATTCGATTTTTATCATTTGTTAAATATAAATATTTATAAAATATCTGTTGTTCATAATATACGCTGCAATAAAAATCTATTTTGTTGTTTCGCCTGCTGACGGAAGAACTATCGAATTTTCACTACGGGGCATACTGCCTTGAAGAAACCGTTGTTTGCAAATTAACTTGCACCTGCTCAGTAGCTTTCCCGGTTACATTTTTTATAGTAAAAACAATAGTTACTCTGGGCTGGGGCGAAGGACTACCTAATCTGGAGATTATAAATTTGCCGCCGGTTACCTGAACCTCATTAGGATTAAGGATATATGTAGTACCTCCTCCGGTAGCGCACCCACTGCCAGCGCACCTTGTTATATTGTTGCCAGTAAAGCTGTAGCGGATCTCTTCTGGCGATAATTTTTTATTCTTAATATCCAATATTGGGCTGTTGTTATTATCAGCCGTGACGATCTCACTCATCCGAATTTCTTTGGACATTGATTCTAAAATATAGCGCGCCGAGTCTAAAGCGTCCTGACGGCCAAAAATTCTTTGAGCCCCGCTCATTCCGCTCATAAAAATCTGTACCGCCGCTGTTATGGCAATCAAAAAGATGCTCATGGCGACCAAAAGCTCAATCAAAGTGACGCCTTCTTCTTTTTTATATATTTTATTACCAAGCATGTGCTTCTTAAAAAATGAATATCGAGTGTGTCAGGTACCTTCTTAAAGGGTACCTGACACACTTTAAACTAACTATCGCCAATTCCAAAGTCTGTCTTCAACCACTATACTTCGCGGTACACCTCGTTCGGTCCAGGTCACCTGGGAAACAACATCCTTTGCTACCGCAGAAATTGTCGAAATAGTAATCAGCCGTTTAAAAGGTGCTACGACGTAGGTACCTGTTGTGTTGTAACTGTAAAGGCCCGAGGTGGAATTATAATTTAAATAATTACCGGCCGAGGAACCTAAAGCTTGGCTGTCGTATTGCACCGAGTAGGTTCCGTCAGCAATACCGACAGGGGTAGGAGCATACCAATTATCCCAACTATTTGCTCCGTAGTTTAAGTCTCTAATATTTTTAACTACTTCTATCCCCTCCTGCGCCAAATTAGCGGCAATCAGCCGAGATGTGCTAAGTGTCCCGGCATAGAGACTGCTGGCGATTAACGACATAATTCCTACCAGCCCAATTAAAATTATAAAAATAGCCGCCATCACTTCCATCAGGGTAAAGCCGTTATTTTGAGCACTATAAATTTTATATTCTGTATTCTGCATTTTAAGTTTTGGCTTTTGACATTTGAGCTTTATTGGATATCTATCCTGCCACCGATATCAACAGTAATCGTTTTATTATTTGAACAGCCGCCTGGGCAGGGAGAACAGCTGCTTGGGCATAAAGTAAAAGTTATTGGAGGACCAATGTCGCCGTCAATAAAGGTTGTAGGGTCTGGGGGGGCAAAAAAAACACAATGGCCCACCGACCCTGCGTTAAAGGTAAGACCGCTGGACAAATTGATAATATCTATATTAATGCTTGAGGGAGAACCAGTCTCTTTATACCTCTCCGCCCACGCCGGAGGTATTAATGTACTATTATAGAAAAGCTTATATTGGGTTACCGACTTAATATAAATCCCGTAGCCAACGGGTGTATCGGCCCCCTGTATTCTGCCTGTTAGTGCCGAATTCTGTATGCGGCGGATGTCAGATGCCATCTGCTGGGCGGCTTGACCCAAATTATACTTTTCCTGACCTGCCCGGTAATTGGCAAAAATTAAAGTACTAAGAAGGGCTGAAATAAAAATTACCACTAACATTTCTACCAATGAAAAACCCTTTTTTTTTATAAATCGGCTTATTTTTTCCATTTTGTATAATTTAAAGTTATCTGACCTGTCCAGACATTTGCCACGGGTCGTTTTTTTTATTCTTTTATTAATTGTAGCACAATTAAAACACAACGAAGCTGTGGATAACAGAAAAAGGGAGAGCCGCTCTCCCTGAATGATGATCTGACACAGCTAAAAAATACCGAATTTATTACGGTTTCACTTCCTTCCAGCCAGGCAGAGGCAGCCGCACTGTTACGCTCGCGCCGCTCGCCTGACAAGTTGCGATATCATCGGTAACGCTGAGACCGACTGAAAAAGAACCAGCTGTTGGAAACGAGACTTGAGGAGCTGCAATACCAGAAACAGAAGAGGGAGTACCGCCGGGGAATGACCAAACATAATTGTATGGTAGGTATGGTAGCGGACTTGCGGGGCAACTGAAAGACGGGCCGGGGCCAGTGGGATAACAAGTAGTATTTGCACCAAACACCACGGTTTCGTCAGCCGAAGGATTTTGCGGCGCCCAATAAATGCTGTTAATGGTCGGATATTGATGGTTAGGAGTAGGAAATGGGGTTCCCGGGGGAGCAGTGGGAAAATTAGTGGAGGGTGGATAAACCCATTTTGAAGCGGTACCAGAGCTATCCCAAACCTTTACGCGCCAATAATAAGTTTGGTTGTAGACAATTTTACCTGTACGAATAGAAAAAGATTGAGAGGTGCCGGTCTGACAAGAAGAACCGGCTACAGGTAGACAACTATCTTCTTCTGGGCTGGAAAAATCGCTGTTATTGTCAACTTGTACCTGATATGCCAACTGAGTGTCTCCAGGTTTATAAAAAGTCCAAGCCAAACGACCGCCTGGTGGCGAAGAACAGTAATCGGGCGGAGCATACTTAAGATCTCTAGCGATGGGATCGTTCGACTTAACCGTTATCTGTACTGTGTCAACATTTGACTGCAGGCCCGGTCGGTCAGTGATTCTTAGAACCGAATAAGTATAGGTGCCCGGGACATCAATGAAGGTTTTTGAGCCCAAATTAATATTACAGGCAGCGGCCGAAGCCGGGCTAGGGATATTAGGTAATTCAAAAGTTGGCGCGCCTTGATTAAGGTCTCTATTCCACTCGCAAAAGCCGCCATTGGAGACACCGTTAGTGGCATCGGTCCAGTTGTTGGGATCGGTGCTGTCGTCAGCGCAAAGCCAAACATTAACCGGAACGCCTTGAGTGACGGTGACAGAATCAGTGCGGGTGGCGCAGGTTCCCAGAGAAATCTTGGCGTTGGCAACCGGGGCTTGGTTGACAGCAGAAACGCTAAACGCTACTTGACTGCAGTTATTGGTCTCATCGGATTCACTGACTACTCCGCCCGCGACGCCCACATCAGCGCACATATAGATAGTGTAGTTGCCGAGAGTGGCGGTCCAAGTAGTGGAAGGACTGAGGGAGGCAGAGGTCACGCCGGCGGCTAAAGCCGCAACAGCGACGTCACCGGCGCCGACTCGGCCGGTAGTGGTGGTCAGACAGCTGGCATTATCGATACAGAAGCGGGCGTTGGAAGCACCGGCTTGGCTGCCGCCGTTGTTTTTAACGTTGCCAGAAAAACTAATCGCGCTGCCCGGAGTAAGAGTACCACTGTAGGCAAGGCTCTGGGTAATCAGGTCGGGCGCTCCCTGTACTATCACCTGTACTGTATCAACATTTGACTGCAGGCCCGGTTTGTCAGTGATTCTTAATACTTGGTAGGTATAGGTGCTGGGGACATCGCTGAAGGTTTTGGAGCCTAAATTAATATTACAGGCAGCGGCTGAAGCCGGACTAGTGATATTGGGTAATTCAAAAGTTGGCGCGCCTTGATTGAGGTCTCTATTCCACTCGCACATGCCGCCATTGGAGACACCGTTGGTGGCATCGGTCCAGCCGTTGGGATCGGTGCTGTCGTCAGCGCAAAGCCAAACATTAACCGGAACGCCTTGAGTGACGGTGACAGAATCAGTGCGGGTGGCGCAGGTTCCCAGAGAAATCTTGGCGTTGGCAACCGGGGCTTGGTTGACGGCGCCACACGGCTGCGTGTTGCAATCTTGAGATTGGGTTGCTGAGCCTGAGCAAGCCGCGCCGCCACAAGACGGAGACGGATTGGTACAGGTTCTGGTTTGCGTCTGGGTTCCGCCGCCGCAGGGAACAGAGCAAGCACTCCAAGCGCTCCAAGCGCTCCAAGCGCCGTCTACCGGACAACATTGCGGATTGCAGGCTTGCGAATTGGTGTAGGTGGTGCAATCAGCTCTGGTGCAGGTCTGGGTTTGCGTGCCGCCGCCGCAGCTGACTGAACAGGAACCCCAGCCTGCGCAACCGGCAACACAGCAATTCGGGGTAGTGAATTCACCCCCTGGTTTATAAGTATTAGTGCTCCCACGTAGATCATCTATGGATTTCTCGTAATGCGCTGCTGGCCAATAAGTCCATCCTAGCCAAGGGTCAAAGATACCCCCGCCAGGGTCATCATAAACATAATAAGCCTGCACTACCCATTTATACAATATATTAGGAGCTAATCCTGTGACTGTCCTAGAAGTAGCGCCGCCCGTATCTATATCTATACCGCTATTTAGTACCAGATGATAATGACTAAAATTCCATCTCTCAACAACAGAATGACCCACGTTGGTTATATCAATATAAGAAGGCGCGCCAACCCAACTAATATCTACCCAGGCCGATCCGTCCCCTGCGCAATAAGAGTTGTCATTGGGACCGCACACATTAGCCCAATTATCCGGATCGGGCGCGGTGGCTTTCGCGGTTTCATAACCGAAACTTTTAATTGTTTTTTCAATTAAAGAAATAAAAGGTTTAAAATATGAATTAAAATCAGCTTGGCTTGGATTTTTATTAGAGTCAGCCGCCCAGACCAAAGAGCTGCTGCTTGAAAACAGCAAAGCGGCCAGCAAGGTTCCCAAACTTACCAGAATAATTTTTTTGCCAAAGACAGCTGCAAAATTTTTATTTGAAACCATCAATTGTCGCGTTATATATAATTTTTTAATATTATGTTAGAAAGCGCTTTTTTTCAGAATGGTATATATAGCTTATAAAAACCGTCTTTCCTGAGATACTGCGCCTGATAGCTTAGTACGGAGTTTTTACATTGAAGAAATTTCTTTTTCCAATCTGCTAATCGTTGAATCAAAATATTCCTGTCTTTCGGGAGCCACCACTATCTTTTTCATCTCTTCAAGAGCGGCCTTAGCTAAATTCTTTTCACCCTTTTTTATATAAGCCTCGGCTAAGACTGAGTATGGATAGGCTATTTTATCTTGGTCAGGTATATACCAGCCTTCGGACGGGTTTTGATTTAAATCATGATTAATTGGCAAAACCTTATCTTGAATTACTTTTATCGCGTTATCATATAGCCCATAATAAAGAAACTTTTCGGCTAAGTAAGAGAGAAGATTGACCTTATAGATTAAAGGAAAATATTGAAAATTAGGATTTTCAAGAAAGCCTTTATACATTAAAAAGCCTTCAGATCTTCGGCGAGGCAATGAAATAAGATAAAGCGCCTCCGTTTGGTCTATCGCTAAAAGCTCTCCTACTTTATCCATGGCTTCCAATCTTGCCGGATAGGCTGGCACCTGTTGCGGGTCGGGAGCGCCCTTAATTTGCCCAGTTAAATCTTCTGACGGCCAAATAGCCAGAACTGTAAGATAGTATGGCATCAACATTCTCTCAAAATCCTGATAGGAAATCTCGTAATTGTTGCCGAGATGATAATCGTGAACCGTAATTTTTTTCTCGTCATCGCTGACTCCGATGACCACCCGAAAGCCAAGCAGAGTGCTGCGCGGGTCAAGAGACCTTTTTTGCAAAACTAAAACCGGCGTTCTCTTTTGGCTATTAACATATTTTTTTATTTCGGGAATAATCTTTCCGATTTCAGAAGAGCCCAGCTGAGCGGTTTGATAACCATTTGACTTAAAGAAACTCTCAGCGGAAGCAAAAGTGTGAAGTTTCGACGGAAATGTTTTTCTTAATTCCGGGAAATCAAATCGGCTGTCTCCCCAATAATCAAGAATTGATTTGGCGGCGCTGGTTAAAGTTGCCTCTGACTGTGGATCATAATATATATTGGGAAAATAAAGTTGGTAAAAACCATAATAAGGCACTCCCTTGATTAAATAATTGACGGAGGCAGTTTCGGTAGTTTGCATATATGTCGCATAATAATACCAGCCAGCGGCAAATAAAAAAATTATTAAAACAATCGCTCCAATAACTAAAGTCTTTTTACTTACTTTTCCCATATATTTTTAAAACTGGAAATTTTAAATCACACTATAACCGACTGGTAAAAAATTAATATCTGACTAAATCCGGTAAAGAAAAGAGCTCACATTGTACAGCACCCCGCTTCACCCGCTTCACCCGCTTCACCCGCTTCGGGACCAGCTTGGCTGCCGCAGGCTTCTGTTACCACGCAGCCACAGCCGCCGGCTGGCAAGTCCCAGCAGTTTTGCGCCTGAGCTTCGGAAACGTGGAACGCCTTGAGACCCGCCTGGCCGATTGCCCCAAAGCTTACGTCATTTTTTGCAATCACTTTGGCAATTATACCAATCAGACCCAAAACAACAACCGCTAAAAATAACAGCAGCAGATTTCTAAAACTGACTTTTCGCAGATTAAATTTATCACGGGTTAAAAATGCCATGTTTTTAAACTAAATTAGTTATTTATTTATATTTAGCTTCTAATATACATTATAACAAAATTTTAAGCTTATTTGATAGAAGTTATCCACATAGTATTTTTTAGTACCCTGCTTCCCTATATGATATAGTTAGAAGCAAAAAATTTATAAAAAAGGTCTCCCTGCTAAGTGAGACCTTAGATATACTAATCAAAATTATAAATTCAAAAAAGATGTTGGGATTATTTTCCAATGACTAATGTATAAACAAGCGATTCGGTTACTCCGTCAATATGAAGAAGTTTCTCAATTTGTTCGTCAGAAATGCGAAATCCGCCCAGGGCGCAGCATTTAAGATTAAGCGCTTCGCAAAGCAAATGAATATTTTGGCCGATATGGCCGCTCTCTTGCAGAATAAAGCGATAACCTCTTTCCTGATATTTATTTTGCGTCCGCCAAAAAACCGCGGTTAAAAAAATCAGCAATGATGCACCTTCCACAAATTCATAAGAAGCAATCTGGCGCAACTCCTCGGCACTCATATCTTTTTGCCATAGCATCTCCAGATGATGGCCTTGGATATTATAGTGGAAAAAACCCGATTTCAGCCCATCGCCCGGTTTGATAATTAAACCGTATGTTTCAATCGGAAACCTGCCGCCGCCCGAAGGATGAGGCCGCCGGCCATCCCCCATTTCGCTCCGACGAGTAATGCCGCAGGAATATTTTAAAAGCGCCGATAGCTCCTGGCGGCTGATTTGGCCGCCATTCATTTCCCGCTTTGAAGACCTTTTACTTAACGCTTCAAACAAATCAAAGCTTCTTTCTTTATGAGAAAGTTTTATTTTGGGCAGTCTCGGATAAATTTTATAATAAACTGTCTTCCATTCATCCGGCCAGAGCGAGGTATCCAGCGGGATCTTCCGATAAAACCTTTTGGTATATTGATGGAAAAGCTGAGATATGTTTATTTCCATATATTTAAAATTTCAAGGAAAAGGGTGCGGCCAGGGATTAAAATTTTTAGCGGCTTTAAAACCTACTTTCTCGGGTACTTCCTTTAGGCGTCTGGCGCCCAGGGGGGCGTTGGGTTCATATAAATACAGTTGTACTAAAGGCGGAATCACGACTCGGACCGAAACATAGTTTAAATCGTTAAGCGCTTTATGCTTTGCCTGATAATATAAAATTTCATAATCCTCGCCTAAATTTCTAAAAATTTTTATTAGGTGATCTAGCTCTTCCTCCGGATTGGCAAATCGCGGAGAATTTTTTTTAAGCTCATCTAGCGATACAATCCGACCGTTTCTAAAAAATTCAAAATTTTTAAACATCTTTTTTCCTGACCACAAAGTTATGCGCTTAGCTTGATTGAAAGACCAATCAGAAAACGGCTCGTATTTATCATCTAAACTCAAAGTAACAGAGTTTTTTTCTGGCTCCAGCTGTCTTACTCTCAACCAATGACGAACGCTTAACGCCTCCATTAGCGAACGCATTAGCGCTTTGTCCCAGTCAACGCCGCACCCTCCGCCCAAAGAAAATCTGGGACCGATGTCGCTCTCATCAATAATGCAACCGACGCAACTTGGTATGCCAATATCGGAAGTAGTATCAAAAAAATTAACCTCAAAGCCTAAGCGCCAACAATCTTCCAATACAGCTCTCAAGGGTTGATATTTAATCGTGTCTGTTGAAATTTTAGACGGCGGCTGATGATTTAACCAGTAAATTAAAAATCCATCACGCTGAATTAGCTCATAAATTCCGGCTAAAATTGCTTGAGTCAGATTATAATGTCCGCCGGCTCCGTTTGTATTGGATTCTGTTAAAACTGGTTCCTGCCAGCCTTGATGATTAATGTTATAATTCCAAAAGATTAATTGGGCCGGCGTGAGCACTTCTTCCTGACGAAACAATGATTTTGCCCCCAACCAAAAGAAATGACTGTCTTGATTAAATTGCCGGCTGACCAAAGCTGATTTTTGCTCTGCTGAATAACCCGCTAATTTATTTATATCTAAAAAATTTCTACCTTTCTTTTCCAAGTCATTCATAGAAGACCTTAAAAAATCTTTTTCTTTATAAAGCAAAAGCGGAAAGCGTTCTAAAAATTCGCCAATGCATTTAGCAATTGCTTCTTCCGCATCCAGCGAATCCCCATGATTAAAGACATTGAAACTCGACCTGCGCCCGTCGCTATTAAACACTTTTGGATTGAATGGCGTATCAATAAAGGTTCTGAAATATTGAGGGTCGTCATTGAACATCGCCTCAAAATAGAAACCTTTTATTAAACCTTCTTTTTTAAGATAATTAATGATTGAGGTCCAGTTAGTGGGCGGAGTGGAATGGTCCGGCAGGGCTCTGGAAGCCAAAGCCGGTCCGAAATAATTTTCAGTGATGGCTGATAATTTTGTCAGCAAAGAAAAAAGGACGGCTTGCGCTGCTTCTGGTTTTTGATAATTGCCGGCCGGTTTAAAAACTTCTTCCAATAATTTTGAATATTCAATCAATCGCGCGCCGGCAATGGGTAAGTAGTACTGTTTATAGCTTTCTTGCTCCATAATTATTTTTTTATAAATTTTTAGTGGTTACGCCTGCTAAATATCGGCTGGTCCCCAATAAATAATGGGCGGCGCTGTCAATCCAGCAATCAAAATTAAAGTAATCGTGGCGAAAGCCGCCAGTTGTATTTATTAAATTTTTTCCCGGGATAAAATAGCTGTCTTCGGACCGATATTGCATCGCTGCCAGCCACTCAAAAGTTTTTTGCAAACATACTCTATAATAATTTATATCTATTTTTGCGTCAATCAATATTGGTGACATCAGGGCCGCTAACACCTCGGCTATTTTCCCCGTACCGCGCGTGTAAACAAAATTTGATTTGGTGCTCGAGGCGAAAGCACCAGAACCAACCTGATATTTTAGCAACCAGTCTGCAATTTTAACCGCCGCATCTAAATATATATGTTCGCGGGAAGCGAAAAATAATTTTACATATAAATTCACCAGTTCCGCCCAGCCGGCTAAATTCATTTCTGCGCCATTACGTAGTGCAGCGTCAAATTTTTGCTGGTTTTGTCGGGCTAAATGCAAGGCTGCTTTAAAATAGCTCATATCTATTTTAGCCAACTCAACAAAAAAACTGCCAATTTGCGCAAACAAAACCGGTTCATATATCAAGAGGTTTTCACTGTTTATAATTTCAAAACCGCACTGCTTTGCGTCTTCCCAGCTGTTTAGACTCAAGGCCAGTTGACCCAGATAGGCCAAAGCCAAGGACGCTTTATTTTGGTCGGACAAAATATGTTGTTGGAGGAGATAATCTTTCAAATAAAAAAAGGCTTTTCTGCCCGCCTCAATATAAACTGATTTCTCTGTCACCCTGCCAAATTCAACCAGGCTCCAGCCGCTAAAAGCACAGCGCGGCCAATCGATTTGGCTGGCGATGCCGCTCGCAGGATTAATAATGGGTGGAAAGTTACCGTCAGGTTCCTGAATTTTAAGCAACCAATCAGCCGCCAAGATAGCCGTTTCCTCAATGTTAGCGGTTTTTTTAGGTTTGGCGACGGGGCCATCTAACTCTAGAAATTCCTCAGCCTTTTCACCTTCAATAAAATCGTCAATTTCAAAAAAATATATATCTGTTTTTTTATCAAAAATTACCTCTGAGGGCAAAGAGGCTTTTTCTGACGCTAAGCGAAATAGAAATTCTTTTAAGTTCTTAAATTTGGCGACATTAAATATTTCCGGTAAAAGCCAACCCTTTTTACCGTCCCTTTTTAATAAATATCCTTTATCGTAAAGAATTTCATTTCGGGTAATAAAATCTTTATCAATTGGAATCTTTAAATCAGAAATTAAAGTTATCTCTATTTTTGTTAAAGGCAGCTCTTCAATTTTGATTGGTTTAAATCTTGCATCACGGGTAGCAGAATAAGTCGCTTCCACTACTCCGCTACCTAAATTTCTATTTTCTACAATTGCCGAACCCCTTAAAATCCCATCAACCCACAAAGCGACGCCTAGATCGGTTTTCAATTGAAATGTTTCCGGCAAAGATATGCCAAGTTCTCCTGTTTTAGGATATCTTTTTTTTGTTAAAAGAAATTCCAACGATTTCCTAGCCAGATGCAGGGCTGTTTTTTTCATATCAGCGCTTAGCCCCCATCGTAAGGCCATCGATTGTTCCGATTGAAATCTTTTTTTATTTTCAAATATATTTAAATTATCTGATTGAAAAATCGGCAGCCATTTTTCACTCTCGGGAACAAATTTCTTACCTAAAAATTTTATATGGAAGGAAAAATTATCATTGCCGGTTAATTTTGTTTTTTTTGGTTTATCGCCTAATTTTAGCGGAAATTCAAAACGCCAGGCCACTCGCTTATTTTTTTGTTCTAACAAAATAATATCATTTTGGTTAACTGCGCCGCTCAACCAATCAAAAATGGCTTTTAACTGTTTTTTATTTTCCTGTTTAAAAAACTGCATCGATTTTAAAATTATTTAAATTAATCTAATCGCTCAAGAAGCTCGCTTGTGGGTTTCAAAAATTTCTTCTAACCTGACCTTACAAAAACCGGCTTTCTATTTATTTTCCATCTCTTGAACATTAATAAAATCCTGACCACCATTCATTATACCAGTATGAATTATTTTTAATACCTTTTCAATATTTGCCCGAATAAATCAAAAAATGACGTCCTCCCCGTGCTCCCTTTGGGTCGCACGGGGTTTCCTTTTGCTCCGCTACTCATGAGAATTCGGCAGAAACATCAATGGGGTGTCTTCGCTGACTCTTGTATAAGCTTTTAATCAGCTCTGATTTGACATAGCGTTTTAAGACCTTACGACGGTATTTGGTCCCCCAGACTACATGATACTGAGTCTGGTAAACGCTGTGATTTAACTGCCGAATTCTCATGCTAACAGCATAGCACGCAGTAGCGTGCTATGCTCATTCATCCCCGAACTCAGTCACGGCTCCTGTCCCCGCCGCTCCTTCGTTCGGGGTTTCCTGTAAGAAAGTAATAGAAACCACCAGCTATGCTGGTGGTTTCTATCCTGCAGGCAGAGCCTGCAGGGAACATTCTACGATGAGATACCCGATTTTTATTCCTTGCTCTATTCTGTCATTCCCGCGGAAGCGGGAATCTAAGATTAAATTAGAATCTGGATCCCGGGTCAGGCCCGGGATGACAAAAGGCGGAGACAAAGAAACTCCGTCTTTTGGTTATACTTTGTTTGGATGATATTCCTTTGTTCTTACGTTAAAGACTCCCATTACTACTCCGTGAGCTACGCATCAAACGCACACGCCCCGCTAAGCGGGGCGGTTTATCAGATAATTAAAATCCCTGCTTTACGCAGGGATCAATTCTCGCCTTTTTTATGGAAAGGTTTAGTCTATCCTTTCCATTTTTGTTCTTATTACTCCTCCCCTTGCGCCTTGATACAAAGCTTTCAGGGTCTTCAAATCCTTATCCATCTCAAACGTAAGGTTAGACCCTGCTTCGGTTACAAATTCAATTTTGGGTAGTGTCCCGGGAATAACCTTAGCTTTTAAGCGCCAATAACTCGGTTTGCTGGGACCCTTTCCCTTAAGAGCCCCGGTAGAATAAATAACCCTGGCTTCTTTCATATCGGCTCCGATTTCCTCCACGACCATGATAGCTTCCAAAAAGCTATCGGAAATTGCGAAATGTCCGCGCCATTTGGCTAGAAAAGCCGCCAGCTCTTTGGGGAGCTCGGGTGCCGGAGCCACAATTTTAACGTCATCGGGCAGAGGGGCTGCCCAAACATCTACGGCTGCCGCCCTTGGCACTAACGCGCAGGTGAGAAACGCTGCCACTACCAATGTTAGAATAAACACCTTTTTCATCTCTTATCCTCCTTTTTTGTTAAGGTTTTTCCATAGCAGTGAATTCATCCGCTGTTTCCTCTTGCCTGACCGACAGTTATTTTCGTCACGATTTCATATTTAATCTTTTAAAGAACAAGGGAAATTCTATTTTCTTGTTTAATCAAAGTGTAATATTAATTTGAAATTTTGTCAAGGTCTTGTAATGGTTCAATAGCTTAGCAACACCTGGGGTTTAAAATGTATGTATATGCCATACACTATCAACCCCTATCTGCCGCGCCTCCGTATGGAGGCGGCCAATCGTGTCCGTTATCAAAAATGGTC